>Ga0182024_10000014_pt1 | contig 296617 bp, 260 predicted proteins | sample P32metaG_FD_120480 | JGI IMG/M metagenome (GOLD analysis project Ga0182024, IMG submission 120480) | Permafrost microbial communities from Stordalen Mire, Sweden - P3-2 metaG (Illumina Assembly) | ecosystem: Environmental > Terrestrial > Soil > Wetlands > Permafrost | place: Sweden: Stordalen... | reverse complement strand
TCCGATACCCGCAAACCAGATGAACACTGAACAAACGCACCATTCAGACCAATTTCAACTCGGCAGAAGAGCAAATCCCCAGTCAATCCGCTGCGTCGCACCGAATTTCAACAAGTTCCTAGTAGCGGCAGTCAGAAAATCAGACCGCTCATTATGCTGCGCCCAGCGAAAAACGTCCGTGCCAAATTGTCGAACCTTGGCCCAAACCCAACATTCGGTCTAGCCAACAACCTCATTCCAGAAACTGTCCTATATAAGAGCGCAGATCGACAATGCTGGTGGGTTCGCGACCGCTTGCGGTGCCGGCTTCGAGGAGGACGCGGTTAGCGACTTCGCCTGGTCCGCCGAAACGTTGCGCGTAGGAGAAGCGGTCGTTCCGTCCGAATCCGCCGATGGTTTCACTCTCTTCCTCGACAAACGTGAGCGCAGGGTGCGAGCTGACTGCTTTGCGGAGTCTCTTGAGTTCGCGGTTGATGCCATTCTTGCCGAGAGCTGGCTCGAACGCCCGTGGATCGAGGAAGATATCGATGTCTTCGGAAAAACGCTGGATCAAGTTCCAGCCTTTCGACAGGCTCGTGCCGCCTTTGAAGATGACCTTGTCGCCGGCGGTGACGGAGATGATCCGTAGCGCCTCCGTGACGTAGTAATCCTTTTCAATGATCGCGGGGCGTAATCCTCGTCCGCGAAAATGCTCGGCGGCACGGAGAATCGCCTGCTCGAATTCAGGATGTTCATACAACTTCATTTCAGCGATTCCCTTTGGCCTGCCAGTGCTTCGCGCCCGGCAGGCTGCTGAAGAATCCGAAGTCATATTTGGAAAACGGATTTAGGGAAGCCCGTAAGCGCCGAATTGCGGCAGGTTTCTTACCGATCTGTTCGCCAATGGCGCCAAGAATCGCACGCACTCTGGGGGGCTCAGAGTCGGCCACTCTGAGGAGACGCTCAAAGCGGCCCTTTTCAGAGAACAGCGCTACAGTTCGGGCGATGGTTTCTGTTGGCGACAGTTCACTGTTCTTTCCTCCCCGTCGCAGGAAGTCAAGCAGTGCGGCGTCGGTCTCTGAGAGACTGGCCCACGCCTCCGGTCGCCGGGTGTGAACCACGGTCTCGCTGCCAATGAGTTTCCGGGGCAAGCTGAGGGCACTGGTGGCAACCTCGCCGCGTCGCGCAGTCTGCGTTGTAAAGCCGAGGAAATTGGCAGCGGCGGTTCCCGAAGGAAAGACTGTCTTGTGTCGGGGTGTGAGTTTCTGGATTGCAGCTGGACTGGGCAAGCTCTTCCCGAACCTCGTTGGCCGACTCCTGTAATAGACGCCCTTGCTGAGGCGTTCGAGTGCCCCTTCCCGCGTGAGACGTGACAGTGCTTGCGCAACCGCCGAAAATGGGAGGTCGCCGAAATCGTCAAGCCGCCACAGGCGTTCGCCCGCGCGCTCGATTCGACGACGGACGAGGCCCATGGTGCGGCTTGAGCTGGCCGGTTGTGTCGTGTGTGTTCTCACGCGAGGAGTATCTCCGGAGAGGGCCACTATGTCAAGTTTTATTGCAAAAAAACTTGACATTCCGATACAAGATTCTCGATTACACTGATCCGCATGAATCTGAACGAAATTCTGTCCTCAATCGACTCTGAGATTGCCAGCCTCCAACAAGCCCGCGCCCTGTTAGCCGGTCAGGTCGGGCACAGCGCCGGGAAGGGTCGAGCCACCAAGAAGCGGACGCTGAGCGCCGAAGCAAGAGCGAAGATCTCGGCCGCACAGCGGAAGCGTTGGGCGGCTCAGAAAAAGGCGGCGAAGACAGCAGCCTGATGTGGGCCGCTGCATTGTCTCGCGTGTTAGTGCAGTTCCATGCAGAGAACCCGAAAACAGATTTAAGTCCGCTGCGTCTGCCGATTTACAGGAGTTATTTCCAATTGCCCATGAGGACGAAGGGCGCCCAGTAATAAGGCTGGGCGAAGCTGGTGCGTGTTGGATCGGTCGGGTCCGGTTTCGGCTTTACCTCGCCGTGCAGCAGATCCAGCTGTGCCAGACGCAGCGCTTTCGCCTTCGTCACCTTCCCGTTGCCCTCGACCCATCGCTTATAAAAATCGGCCATCAGATCGCCCGTGCTGTCATCGTCCACATCCCACAGAGAGGAGATCACCGCCTTTGCCCCCTTCAGTTGCGCCGTCGTGCTGAGGCCATCCACCTCGCTGCCATCGGCGGCGTTCCCGCTCATTCCGGTGTCGCAGGCGGAAAGCGTGAGCAGGTCGGTATGGCGTAACGTGAGCCTGGGGTTGCTGCTGAAGTCGGCCACCGTCAGCGATAATCCCCCCGCGCCACCCTCGTCCTTGCCTGCCAGCAGTAGATAGGAGTGGCTGTCGTCGCCCGGCCTGAAAACGAAGTGGCTCGCGATATGCACCACCGCGTGCCGGCCGTCGAGCAGATTCTCCATTGCCTTCTCGGTGAACTGGTCGTCTAACAGAATCTTTCCAGGCAAAACCCCGTTCGCCCCCTGCACGTGCGAGTCCTTCACCACGTGGTCCAACTCGCCCACCACCGCCGGCAGTGCTATTAGTTCCTTCCTGTACTGCTTTGAAATCCCCATCCCGACTGCGCTCATGCCGGTCAAATCTGGCTGGTCGGCAAGGTGAGGAATACTCTCCGGGGTAATGGTGACGGTGTTGTAGTTCTCTATCAGATACTTGTTGCCGTCAAACAGGGCAGCCATGGGAACGTAGCGCAGCACCCCGTCCAGGGACCACACGAGGGTCTCAGCCCTGGCCTGGTCCAGGTCCGCTTTGACGGGACCAATGAGGATTTTGTACAACTCCTGGGCCGCCGGTTTCGGGTCGTGAGCACCATCGGACAGCACACGCTGAAAATCAGCGACTTTCTTATTCAATTCCGATTCAGGAATTGCATATTCCCGCGCGACCGTTCCAGTTGCGGTAATCACGATCACGCCGTAGTGGTCGCTTGTGACCATGGTGTAGAGAGCCACGGTGCCAGGCATGTCGGCGACCAGATCTTCGAGCGCGCTAACGTTTCCTTTCACTGCGGCTCGCTGCCTGTTTGCATCGCTGTTCTTACCGAACAGATCGTAGAGACGGTGGTAGTAAGCGGTCAGACCCTTACTGGCCGCGTCGAGCTGAGCGTTTAGCTGCTGGTACTGCTGTTCCTGCTGTGGGGTGCGCGTGGCAATCTTGTTCAACTCCGCCCACTGTGCGCCCAGGGAGACCAGCTGTGTGGTGGATTTCTGGTAGTCCGCCTCCGCCTGCTCTTCCGCCGGAGTCAGCGTCAGTGTGTTCGTCAGGTCGCCGCCGCGAACGTAATCCGAATATTCCTGTTCTTTCAGGAGGTCCAGCACCTGCTCCGCCTCGGGCAGGCGGCCTTGGGCGATCAGCAGGTCGGCCACCGTGTGATAGTAGTCTTCCTTCGACGCCAGAAAGCTGGCCTGGAGCTTCTTGTCGATCCCCTGGATATTGCCGCGCACCTGCTGCAAGAACTTGACCGCCTGCTTGCCATAGAAGATCGCCAGCGCGGGCTGTGTAGCCCTCTGATTGTTCGCCAGGTTGTAGAAAATGACGGCTTCCAGAAGCGGATCGCTGACGGCTGTGGCAATGGGCAGCGCCTGGTTGTAGTAGTCGAGCGCCTTCTGCTTCTCGCCCAGAGCGGAGTAGACGCTGCCAATGTTGTTCAGCGCGGTGGCCTCGCCGGCGCGGTCGCCCACCGCTCGATAGATCGGCAGCGCCTGGGTGAAGTAGTCCAGCGCCTTCTGCTTGTCGCCCAGATCGTCGCAGATTTTGCCGATGTTGGTCAGCGTGGTAGCCTCGCCGTCGCGGTCGCCCACCGCTCGAAAGATCGGCAGCGCCTGGTTGTAGAAGTCCAGCGCCTTCTCCTGCTCGCCCAGATTGGAGTAGGCAGTGCCGATGTTGCTGAGCGTAGCGGCCTGGTCGCCGCGGTCGCCCACCGCTCGATAGATCGGCAGCGCCTGATTGTAGTCGTCCAGCGCCTTCTGCTTCTCGCCCAAATCGTCGTAGACAGTGCCGATGTTGTTCAGCGTGAGGGCTTCGCCGGCGCGGTCGCCCACCGCTCGCAGGATCGGCAGCGCCTGGTTGAAGAAGTCCAGGGCCTTCTGCTTCTCGCCCAGAGCGGAGTAGACGCTGCCGATGTTGGTCAGCGTGGCGGCCTCGCCGTCGCGGTCGCCCACCGCTCGAAAGATCGGCAGCGCCTGGCTGTAGTCGTCCAGCGCCTTCTGTTTTTCGCCCAGATCGGAGTAGACGCTGCCGATGTTGCTCAGGGTAGCGGCCTCGCCGGCGCGGTCGCCCACCGCTCGAAAGACCGGCAGCACCTGGGTGAAGTAGTCCAGTGCCTTCTGCTTCTCGCCCAGAGCGGAGTAGACGATGCCGATTGCGGTCAGCGCGTCGGCCTCGCCGTCGCGGTCGCCCACCGCTCGCAGGATCGGCAGCGCCTGGTTGTAGTAGTCCAGGGCCTTCTGTTTCTCGCCCAGATCGGAGTAGATTTTGCCGATATTGTTCAGCGTGGTAGCCTCGCCGTCGCGGTCGCCCACCGCTCGCAGGATCGGCAGCGCCTGGTTGTAGTAGTCGAGCGCCTTCTGCTTTTCGCCCAGAGCGGAGTAATCGAAGCCGGTGTTGTTCAGCGTGGCGGCTTCGCCGGCGCGGTCGCCCACCGCTCGATAGATCGGCAGCGCCTGGCTGTAGTAGTCCAGGGCCTTCTGCTGCTCGCCCAGAGCAGAGTAGACATTGCCGGTACGCCGAAGAATCGTGGCTTCCAAATCACGGTCTCCCGCACGTTGGGCCAGCGGCAAGGCTTGGTTGTGGTAGTCGAGCGCCTTCTGATTCTCGCCTTTATTGTTATCAACCCATCCCAGCCCATTGAGCGCCGTGGCCTGGCCCCGCAGATCGTCGGAAGCTGTGGCCAGAGCTAACGCCTGCTGATAGGCGTCCAGCGCTCTGTCGTTCTGCCCCTGGTCCCGATAGCAGCTTGCGATCCCGTTCAACGCTGCTGCGTGTTGTGGAGCATCCTTTGCGGCACGCGCGACGGTCAGGGCCTGATTGAAGAAATCGAGTGCTTTCTGATAGTCGGAAATGCCCCAGTAGAGGGCGCCGATTTGATTGAGGGCATCCGCTTCGTCGTGGGCATTCTTCGCGTCCTGCGTGGCTTTCAGCTTCGTCTGGAGATCGGCGAGCTTTTGCTGCACCGAGGCGGGCGATTCGTTCGCGGGGGATGGAGCCGCGGGTGCCGCTGCCGATTGCGTGTAAAGCGGGAGGACGGACGCAGACAGAAAGAGGCTGAGAACAAGAGTGGCGCGCACAGCCATGGTTCAGGCTCCGATCCGGGCGCGCTGGCCCCACTAAGCTGAACCAGTGCCGCGCCCCTTGGGATGAACGAGCTTACCTCCGGGCGGCGATAAGAGCAATAATCTTCTTAAGGGCTCAGATAAGGACTGGATGGAGGGGGATAGGTTCGACGCTCACCACTGAGAGCGACAATCGCAGTTGTTGACATAAAACGGAAGCAGGCTTTACGTGAAGGCCGCGAGACTGCCCTTGTTCAGCCGGGCCTGAATATCGCTGTTCCTGACGCCCTTCAGGTAGATCATGGTCGAGGCGATGTCGCGGTGTCCCATCCACTGCTGAAGCGTACGGATGTCGATGCCATCCTGCAGGTGCCGTGTCGCGTAGGTATGGCGGAATTTGTGCAGAAACCAACGGCTGCAGAAAGGGCCATCTGCGCAGCGGTTGACCAAAACTCGACGAAAAATGGGTCCTTGCCCCAGCCCTGTTCGACAGCAAGGGCCGCATCCGCCGCGATCATGTTGTGGTCGATGACAGAGATGAAGCCCACGCCGAAGGCAGCTGCTTTCTCGAATTCTGGGATCGGGGAAAGCGCAAGCGCGAGGCGGTCGGCCCCGATGCCTTCGCCGCCGCCGACCGGGCCAGACACCGCCAAGCCGGGCTGTCCGCCATCCGGAGTGGCCTGATCGAAGCGCCCGTCATCGTCGAAGCGCCGGAGCGCATCAAGGTCCAAGATGCGCTCGGCAAATACGCGGACCACATCCGCTATCACCGCTCCTTGCGGATCTACCGGACGTATCGCCCGATCCTGAAATCCTTCGGCGAATTCTGCGCGCACAGGAACGACCAGTCGGGACAGAGATACTCCGGGATGCTGAGTAGTTTGAATGAAACAAACCGGCGATGAAGTGCGCCTACGCCCGCCGGTACAAATAGTTGACGCGCGGCATGCGTACCGGGTTTGGCAGCCCCCAGCCATGCCTAGCGCCGCCTGACCCTCAAAGGCCGTTGGAACCAACTGGCACGGCTTCCACTAGCCTGCAGGCCAAGTCCCTTTGGCAGTTCGGCAGGGCGAGTTTTGCCGTTTTCTTTCCCAAAACGAGGCCTTGGTATTGACCATGTCAGCGCCGACGTGTGGCTTGTTGCCGGCCGGCCCACTGACCGGAGTGGCCGGAGGAGCAGTAGCAACGCGCCGCGGAAGCTCGCCGCACCTGGTCCGCAGTGCAAATTCCCAGACGACTTCTGCCGGCAGGCAGAGTGCCATATCCTCCACCCGGATCCCGTCAGCCTGTCGATCGGATCCATGTGAGTTTGGCAGGCGGGGAGGGGGTGGCGGAACTGGGTGGGGTCGTACATCCGGGAACTCTCTTCCCCTGTCTTTGCACTCAATGGGAGCGGAACTCTCTCGGGCTGTACGGCAGGTCTTTCCGGCTGGACTCCTCTGACGGGAAGCCTCTCTTCCCGTTGAGATTCCGTAGGGTAGTCTTTCGTATTGCGAAAGCAACACTCACTAACCCGATGTAATACGTGTTGCTTTACCTATATTGAAATACCCGTTGAGATACTTACTGAGATACTACCGGTGCGGCACAAATGAATGCTAGGCACAGCATAAACGAATGCTCAAGCGTGTCACAAACGCATCGTCGAACGGTTTAAGGATGTCACAAATGAATCCTTGAGCATGGCACAAACGAATACTGAGCACAGCGCAAACGAATGCTTAAAGATGTCACAAACGTGTGCTCAGACTCGATGTCCTTACGTGGGCGATGTCACACTCCGAGAACGCCCATTGTTCCTGGATGTTTCCGGATTGACTTACAGCACTGCCACTGCAACCCGCTACAGAATGACGCTGTTGTTGCAGCACCTTTGATCCGCCGCCGATCTCACTGTGCAGCGGCCCTGCTCTAAATCTCACGGTCGGTACTCGGCTGGTGCCGCAAGAATCTATATATTGTGGCACCCGCAAGGCACCACTATATGTTGCTTACGAAAATTCCCCGCAGGTTCAGCTTGGTCTTTTCGGACTTTTGCCCTCCTTGGATGTAAGAACTCACAAGGAGAAACTTGATGACCCGAAAAGAAGTACGCCGGAAACTCGCGCAATTCATTGCTGATAATCCCCAGCTTAGCTACAAGGCATTGAGCCTCAAGCTGAATTGTGCAATCTCAACAGTCGCCACAATCGCACGCGAGTACGAAATCCGCCGCCAGCGACCCGCCCTCACTGAAGCTGACCTGACCAAGCTATCTGAGCTGACAGAGAAGGGGGAGTAAGCGAATGCCCCCAAGGATAGTACCCGCTCCTCCAGTTGAGGATCCGCAACAGGAAGTCAAGCCAGCCAGCAAGGGCGTTGCGGTCAATTATGCCTTCAACACCAACGTGCCCAACTACGTTTTCAATCCAGCTCTCTGGCATCCAGCCAAAGGTCGGAAGCCCTCAGTTGATGCATTGCTCTGTTATCTGTGGTGCATTGATAAGGTCACATCGGTGTACGAAGCCGAAGATGGAACTCCCAACGGCAAGGTGCTGGATGGTTTGCCCATCGGCTTTGCCGTCATCGCCAACAAAGCTAATCTCGGCAGCTCGTGGAGTTCCGTTCAACGCAACATGAAATACCTTGAGGGGGTCGGACTCATTCGCCGCGTTCGCGGCACCATCAAGGACAAATACAGCTACGAGGTCTTGAACTGCCGGAAGCAGTTGAACAGAAAACAAGCGGACGGAACTATCAGGATGGGCGGCAAGACCTACAGAACGGCTCAGCCAAAGGAAGATATTCAGTTCCTTGACGACAACAAGACGGCGACCGCCTTCAATATCGAGGATGAAGATGATGAACTCGCGTAAATAGAAGAGGATAACAGGCAATGATTAGCAAATTCATTGTCCGCAAAATTTGGGAACTTGTAGAGCTCTGTGCTGATCAGCGGAGGCACTGCCGCCGGGTGAGCATGGATGATTTTCGCAATGCGCTCGATAGTTGGCAAATCGACCGGAATGAAGCGTACGCCGCCCTGCGGGAGTTGGAGCGGGAAAACTACCTCCTGACGATGACACGCGGGGAGGGTGACGAGATCACCGATATTGTCATCACGCCGAAGAGCTTCCGCTGCAATCACTGCCGCCTGGTGGTGAGCAGCCGGCTTGATTGGAAAGACCACATGCCGGCTTGTCGGCGCCAGCAGGCGAAGATGCGGAGACTCGGCCTTATTGCCTGAGAGGCCGGGCATCAACCGCGCCAACATTTTCAATAGAGTAGTCGGCGGAACCGCGATCGAAGTCCTCGTAACACCCCGGGCCGCCGGGGCCGGCCGAGACACATGCAACACTCTTCCATGGACGAGCTGAAGAGGTTGGCTCCAACCACCCACTTGTTCTTATGCTCGTGGCACAGGAACCAGTGATCGTTGCCATTATTGAGATATCCGTCTGTCTTGTGACACCGCGGACACACGCCACAGTTGGGGTTCACCGCGTTGCACGGGCCAGTTCCGCACACCTCGCAAGTTGCCGGCGGCACGAAGACGGCGCCCGCAGGCAGACCGTCAGGTTTTGCTTGCAGATCGGCAAGCACGTCGTTCTGAGTCTTATCGTTCATGGTTTCTTTAAGAATCTGGTTAATCTTGTTTCCCATCGGGACATCAAGCGTAGCCGTACCATCCGCCTTTAGTTTGTAATCTGCCATTACGCCTCCTTCTCCGCTGCCCGTGCTAGGAACTTGTTGAAATTCACTGCCACACGGCGGATTTACTGGGGATTTTCTTTTCCGCCGAGTTGAAATCCGTCTGAAATGTGCGTTTAGCCAGTGTTCATCGGGGTTTGGGGGGCATCGGAGAGAGGATCCCGATGGCGGTGGCGACGTTCAGGCACACTGCTCCCGGAGCTTTCCCGGGGGTTGGGCCATCAGTTTCGGAAGCCGCAGCAGGTTGTGCGCGGCGCAACTGAAGACGAACGGCCAGTCCACCTTCTCCAGTCCGCGCAGCTTCACCTGACGCAGCGGCCCGGTCTGTTTCAGCCACGCGAAGCTCTTTTCGATCAGCCAGCGACGGCTCAGACTAACCGCATAGCCGGGCTGCCGCGTAGTTCTCCGATCCAGGTTGCTGGCGCGGTTGCTGTCGTTCTTCGTCACATGCGGAGTTACCTGCAGCTCCCGCACTGTGCGCACAAAATCCTCCGTGTCATAGGCCTTGTCGGCGCCGACGGTGCTCCGGCGCGTGCGCCCCTGTTGCTTCTTTTCCAGCATCAGCAGCGCCGCATCGCGTTCCGCGTATCCATCGGCGTGCGTCACCATCGCGGCGGCGATCAGCCCGTTGCGGTTCTCCACCAGCGCATGGCCCAGATAACTCAACTTCGACTCTTTGCCATAGCTCTTCTTATATAGCCGGGCATCGGGATCGGTCGTGGACTCGTGGATCTTGTTACTCCGCTTCTGGCCATGGAAGTTCCCCCCGTCACCGGGCCCGTCGCCATCCTTCGGACGAAAGCTCTTCTGCGAAGCCCAGGCCTGAATCAGCGTGCCGTCGACGGTGAAGTGCTCGTCCGACATAAACTTCTTCGCCTGCCGGTTCACTTCGGCAAAGAAGCGCTGCGCCACTTCGGACGTCAGCAGCCGGTCGCGGTTCTTCGAAAACACCGCGTGGTTCCACACCCCATCGTCCATGCCCAGGCCCACGAACCAGCGAAACAGCAGGTTGTAATCGATCTGCTCGACCAGCAGCCGCTCCGAGCGCACCGAATAGAACACCTGCAGCAGCAGCGCTCGCAGAATGTACTCCGGCGCAATCGACGGGCGACCGGAGTCTGCGTACAGCGCATCCAGTTCGCGGCTCAGTGAGCCCAGCACCGTGTCGGTCAGCTTCCGCACTTCGCGCAGCGGATGATCTGTCGGCACTCGCTGCTCCAGCGAAACATAGCTGAACATCCCGTCCTGAACCCGTTCGTCTCCTCGCATGCCGCTTAGACGAATCAGCACCACAATGCGGCGCACAGCGGGAACCTATTTCAACAAGTTCCTAGAAGTACCTTCACGAAGTCAGCGGACGACATTTCGATTGAGCCATCGTCAAATGTCGTCCCCGGCATCAGCCGCATCAGCCGCATCAGCCGCCGCCTCAAACTCATTGAAGCGGTTTTCGTTGTCGAACTCGCTCTGGCGAATGTCGAGGTTGAGGTCACCGATGTAGCCGCACTGAGTGTCCCAATAGGCGGGTGGGTCCGGATCAATGGCGTCGAGTTCGGTGATGGACGTTATGGTGTCGGGGTCATAATCAGGGTCGTCGGTTGACTGCACGGTTTGCTTCCCTACCAAATCGGGACGTGTTAACAGATAGTCGTCAAGATGTTTGCGGTCGTAAGTCCAATCTGAAAGCGGGATACCTTGAACATCTACGATGCGGTACTTGGTGGGAGCCTCAAACACATCCCGGTCAAGCACACCCTGCAAATAGTTCTGCATGTCCCGGTAGGGATTAGCAGCACCACCCGGTGTCTGGCTGATTGTGATGTCGAGGGCACGGAGCAAAATACCAATCTGGTAGCGCTGCAACTCGACTGTAAACTTTTCGAACGGGTTCATACTCTTCTCCATTTGAAGCGGGTTGGGGCGGGTGAACTCCCGCAGGTTAGATTTCGTCGTCATCCTCGATGTTGAAGGCGGTGTACTTGTTGCAGTGTGGAAGGTGACCCGCAACCGCTGACCCTTGATCCGGATGCCGACCCGCATATGGCTGAACTGGACGCGATGACCACCGCCGAGTTCAAGACATATATCAAGGATGAGATTGCCTTCGGTGAGCGCGTTCCGGCTAAACCGCCTAGCAAGCAATACTCAGAATCTGGCAGTTTCTTCGTTGAAAAAACGTAAGCTGGCCAATATTTGTGGTGGGCATTCTGCTTGCCTATCCCAGGCATCAGCCGCAAACGGCGCTCAATTGATGCGCCCCTTTGACCTGCCCCCCTGGATCCGCACAGGAGCAAGTATGATTTTCGGATTCAGGAGAGGTGGACATGGGCAGGAGCAGGCATACGGAGGCGCAGATCATCGCTGCGCTGAAGCAGGTCGAAGCCGGGCGCACGGTAGAGGGTGTGGCCCGGGAGTGCGGCGTCAGTTCGGCAACGATCTATGCGTGGAAGGCGAAGCACACTACCCTCAACCGCAGCCGCCATGCGCAGGCAACTATTTTCGTAATACTCGGCTGTGAGCCAGTTCTCGGTATGCGCACCAGGTTTTTGGTGGCCACTTGCGTCTTCACCGATGAAGGAAGACGATCAACAGATTCGTAAACCGTTCGGCGTGCATGGCTTCGCGTAGCCCCGCGCTACTGTGTCCTGCCCAAGAAAGCAGAGCGCTGTTGCGACGCGTGCGAGGTGGATGTGTAGTGTAATTTGACTGCGACAGTAGTCTGACAGCCTCTCGGCTCACCTTAACTACGGTATCGAAGTGTCGCCGGCGAGCTGTTTTTTGAGATCATCATCCGCCGATCTAAGTGCGCCGCTTTGGTGGGCCGGAAGGCAGGAGGATGGCGCACCATTATGACTACTGACCCGGAAGACGGGTAGCCCCGCCGCTGGGGCCGGCGAGGCTGCCGTTTCAGGGTTGTGCCAGGTTCCTGGGAGCCCCAGCCTCATCGCGGGATCCAAATCGCTCAGCGTGGCCCGTTACCGCTTTGCGAAGACATAGATCGGTTCACATTTGAACCCATTATTGCCGTTGCCCCTGGTGCCCATCATCCTCGACAATGAATACTGCAGCGTATCGACTCGTTTCCAACCACGCGACGATGCCATCTGGAGAAAATCGGCTGTCAACGCGGGGTAAGACCGTACGTTGGCAATGTTGATGACGAGGCGTCCCGACCGCTTCAGTCCGTAATGGCAGTTGTCGAGGGTCGTACCCAGAAATCCATGAAGCCACTCTTGCCTTCCCGGGTACTTGCGGTAGCTTTGCGTTGTCTCGTCGCTATATCGTTCTGTGTCGAAATATGGTGGCGATGTGAAGCAGAGATCGAGCGAATTGCCGGTCGGGCGGAAGTCTTCGCTTCCAATTTTGTGCAGTTCGATCAGGAGATCGTCTCGCCCAAGCTCACGCGCCAAGGAGCGCAATCCATTCATCGTTGCCGAGCAAGGATCTGTACCAATATAGTGCGAGACGTGGTCGCACGCGATCGCCCCGAGGAGGCGGCCGCCGAACCCGGCAGACATATCCCAGACCATACCGCCATGCCGCCCTAGGTACCGATGGTACACAGCCGCCGCTGAAATGGGCTTGAAGTTACTCACCCCCTGCGCGCCGGAGAAGCTACGCACAGCCTTCCGGACTTCTGAATCTGTAAACTTCGTGATTCCCCACTTCGCTCGTTTTGCAAGCGCCCGCCGGAAGGCATTATCGTCGGTGTATATGCTCATTGGTGTTTTCATCTTGCCGCACTCCACGGACCATGAGTGTGGAAAGTATGACCACGCGAGAGCGAGACCATGCATCTTTTGTTCGATGGTCTTGTTCGCGATGATGCGAGAGTGATCAAAGTTCAAAAGGTTTTGCAGTTCCCTGTATTTGTCTGCTGGTGTCAGGTTGTAGAATGGAAAACCGCTTGAACGGTAATGCTGAAAGGCTGACTCGACAAGCGCGTCGATGTCTGCCTGGTTGCTACGTAACTTTGAGATGTTGTATGCCACGGAAGTGCCTCCCGTGGCCTAATACCGAGAATTAAGAACTATAGGTGAACAACAACAAATTCAGGAAATGAGATAAGGAGAGCTACAGAGGGAAACCCGGGTGACAAGAGGTTGCTGCAGTGGCGACACGCGGATCGCGGGTGCTCCTTGGCACTCAGGCGGTAGTTCGCATGGAAGGTGGGACTCTGGCGGATGACGGGCTTTTTTGGAAGGTACGGTAGCAGCGGCTTTTTTCGGGAAGTAAAGTTCGAAGGTAAAGTACCGCGGAAATCTAGCTTCAACCGTTACCAAGGAGACGCGCCTGGACGGCGCCCCTTGCCCAGCTTCTCCAAAGCAGCGCCAACTCGCCACGCACGCCTCTGGCGATGAATAGACGCATTGGGCCGGGGATATCGTCGATTGGCGGCGCCGCAGTCCAGTAGGCGAGCAACAAGGGAGAGAATCAAATCCCGGTCAATGGTTTCCGAGATTCCGAGTATCAGAAAGCGTGGACCTAATTCGGCGTCAGCCGACTCGGGCCACTCATTTCGATTCTCGGGTGCGCTTCAGTGGAAGAGGAAATTTATTCCGTTGCGGAAATTGCTAAGACCCTAAAGGTAAGCAAAGATAAGGTCACCCACATGTTTGAAGATGAACCGGGTGTGATTGACCTGGGTGCTTCAGAGAAGATCCACAAGCGTCGCTACCGGATCCTGCGCATCCCGGCGTCTGTCCTGAACCGCGTTCTACAGAAGCGGCGAATCAGGTGAAGGGACCTGCTACCGAGCGCTTCGGGAAATTTGAGCCGCTAATGGACCATCCCTTCGATGACGGCGTCCGCTAGGTTCAAGGTCTCTGACGCCGGGGCGGCGCGTTGCGGCGAGAAGGCCGGTAATTCCATCTTTGTCCACGCCTGTTTCACCTCTATCTCGAGTTTCCGCTGGCGCTCTTTCACCCAGGCGGAGTAGTACCTCTCCGTTGTCCGGACGGTCTTATGGCCGAGTAACTTGCCGACTTGCTCGATTGGCACGCCCGCGAGAAGCAGTTCGACCGCAAAGCTGTGCCGGAGTCTGTGGCTCAACATTTCCTGCTGGCCGTGCTTGACGCCCGCTCTATCAAAAACCAATCGGAGCCAGTCGCCGAACTGGCAGATCAGGGAGCTCCTTTTCATCCGCTCGGGATTCCAAAAGAAGTAATCCGGATGATCATTGGCATGCGCGCGCAGCATCTTTGCAACGGCCGGCGGGAGGGGAATGAAAACTTCGGCGTCGGTCTTGGTGCGATGCACTTGGGTGAGGTTGTCGTCATGTCTCAGCAGATCCCGACGCAGGGTTGCGGCGTCCACGCAAGCGAGACCGGACCACCGCTGCAACAGGATAAAAACTCGCACGCGTTCCTCGATATCCAGGCTGAACCCACACTGTCTGGTCGCCATGAGCAGATCTGCTATTTCATCCCGCGTCAGAGGCTGAACCTGTTTGCGGACGATTGGAAGGCTCTTCAGCTTGCTACTGACATCGGAGGGAACGAGATCGATCGAATGTGCCCAGCGACAAAACGTCCTGACGATCGACCAGGCCACGGCCGGGCCGCTTGAATCCTTGCGGAACGTCCATGTAGCGCGCCACTCGGTCAGCATGCGCGCCGTGATGTCCTTGAGGTGCATGACGTTTCGGGCGTACGAGTAATTCCGGAGTCGCCCAATCAGTCGCAGGACCTTGGAGGAATCCCGGATCCCCCGCTGGTCTCTGTCGGCCAAATAAAGTCCCAGCGCTTCATCGATAGTCACGTGGTCCGGTTTCCTCGGCTGTTCAATTCCGAGGGCTTCACGCTCAAGTTCGTCTTCGAGCTTGCGCGCGGCCTTGGTGGCAATCTCCCAGGTACGCGTTCGGGCCGCGCGCTTGTTGGTCTTGCCCCAGCGCAACCAGAGGGGACACCCACACCGCCGATATTGCCCGGCATTTTTCTTCTTCCTGTGGGGGCACTTCAACGAGTGCCGGGCATAAACAGAGACGACCATCTGTGCGAATCCCTCTGTCCGCCTAATACTGCGAATTGGCAAAAGGCCGCGGGGCGGGATCTGCCGGCAGTACGAAAGCAGGACAATTTTTTAGGGATTCGACGGAAGTGGCTGGATTATAAGGAGATGATTTTGGCTCCTCAGGTAGGACTCGAACCTACAACCCTTCGGTTAACAGCCGACGACTGAAGCCCGGAGTAGTCATGTTTTCAATGGAGTAGAAAGGAGCGAATCGGAGCAATCGGAGCCTTTAAGGCACACAATTGGACCAAATTCTGGACCAAGTCCACCCAGCCAAGTCCCGGTTCTCACAACCTGATTGTGGAGAAATCGGCTCACTTTGGTCTGACAGAACTACTGGGCTATTCGCCATCATTCTCTGCAGGATCGACCTCGACCACATACTCCTTACGGTTGATCGAAAGAACCTGTTTCATGGTCTGCCGCGCTGCAGGAAGTGCTTACGGGCGTGCCATTCCAGATTCGCAGAGAGAAGGAAGGTGCTGTGGCGAGAGCAGTCCCGCGTCGAAGGCCGCCTCGCGTATATTGAGCCCACCCTCTTAGTCGCGCAAACCCCTGGGCGAACGGCTGACTCTCAATTCAAGGCTCGGATGGATTTGCGGAATTCCGCATAGAGTGCATCGCCAAACGGTCCTGACGTCACCCATTGAACCTGGCCAGCAGATCCCAGCAGCATCACGCAGGCGTTGCGTTCATTGGTGACCTGCAACCGCTGCCTCCACAGGTCCTCATTCCGGTACAGGAGAATGGTTCGATCCTGCAGGACGGGCGGCATTCCATCTTTGATTCCGGAGACTGCGATGGGACGAAACAATCCGGGAACAGACTCCAGAAAGATGACGGTGTAGTTTGCCAGATGCGGATCGTCTTTCATGAGGCGTTGAGTCCATAGCTGCGCGTCGCGGCCACCGGCGCGACTGAAGGAAAAGACCACCACTGCCGGTTTCCCGCCGGAGGCAGATTCAACATCGAGCGACCTTCCAGTAAGCGCCTGACCCGCCAACGGCGGCAAGATGTCGCCGGGCTTCAAACAGGACTGACATGGCTGCGCGGCGGAATACGCAGAGAGTAGGAATAAGGATATTGAGAGACCCACGAAGAAAAGAGAACGGCGATGCATGATCCATCTCTCGAGAATGCTGAACCGGAGGGTAGCGCCAACCTGATGTTCCGGGTACAGCGATGCCTACGGCGAGTTTCCGGCTTTGCTGGACAAGTGCTGGATTACCATCCAGAACACGGCCAATCCGTTCAGGGTGATCAGGGTCGCGCGTATCCAGTGGGTGCTCATGGCGCGCACATACACGGGGTCGAGCGACCCATCCGGCAGCTTGGCGAAGTAGGTTTGTGCCTGCCAGCGTGCCCAGAAGACAGCGGTCAACGTATAGGTGGCCAGGTGCAGGGTAATGTTCAACCAAACGGGTGCCGCCGTCACGCCTTCGGGTCGCCACCAGATCAATGCGATCGACCCGAACACAGCGATCGCCGCTGAGGGGAAAATGACCGGCTTGATCATCGTCCACCATGCGTTTTGGTATGCACTAAAGTCGTCGGGAGCAACATACGGCCAAAGGCGCCAGCCGAACTGCGTCATCCAAATGTTGCCAACGCCATAGAAGCTGGCCGCGAATGTTGTCATGCGAATCCACTGGGACCGATTCACGGTTTCCTCGCTTTCAGTGCCGGTTTACCCTGCTCCGGCCTGGAGGCAGTTGATTCCCCGCGAGTCTCCTGTCCGGGCGAAGGTAGAGCCTTTCTGAGCCGGCCAGGCGCTGCGCGAACTCATCGAGCAGCACGAGGAACTCGCGGCGCCGGATTGCGTGCATGCCATCGAGCCCCTTCACGAGAACACTGGTGGCATCCATCTTCGGAATCTGGCTAAAGAGCGCGGCGCCCCTTTTCTCGAGCGAGAGAGGTTCGCGGCGGCGGTCGTTTGGATCCTTGCCTCGCTTCACCAGCTTCTTTTTGACCAGTCCATCCACGACATAGACCAATGTGGAGGGCGCGACGCCCATTAGCCGGCTGATTTCGGCCATGGAATCCACGCCGCGGGTCAGATGGCGAAGGGCTCCGTGTTCGATGGCGCTTATTCCGGAATCATGGGTGTCCAGGCGGGTTTGGAGGTCTGCGCGGGCGATTTTGGTAATGATGGAACACAAGGATCGGATCTTGTCCGCCATCGCGATCGTCTCGGCCGCCGCTGCAGAATGCCTGGGGTGAGTCGACATTGGTCACTTCGAATAATTCAGTTTGAATGATGTTCCGAATGACCTGGATTGTCAAGGGTGCGTCGATTGGGTGATATCAGACCTTTCTGTGTTTCCAGGCCCCACACCCGCGAAGCGCAATTTGACGGTCTCACCGATAAAGAGCTGGTCGATTTCACCGCCCGTGATGGGCGGCAGATGAAGAATCGGTCATTCGCGCGATACCGGCTTACGGCAGCGACCCGCACCCGTCGCGGCGCATAAGAGATCAATGAACAAGTCTTCATCTCTGCCATCCTTCCACGGTGCTACCAGGAGATGGGGAGTCTCGTCTGAGAGAGTAGGTGAAGGATCTGAATCTGGCTTGCCGTATCACCTCAATTGAGCGCAGTTGTAAGCGGGAGTCCATGAACGATTTGAACAAAGACAGATTGAAGCGGGTATGGTATTGAGAATACGGAGCCTGTTCTCTCGAGTAGCCGACCGTCGCTGGATGATCATTCCTTCGTCGTGCGTCGTCCAGCTTTCCTGGCACACGCAAACATACACAACATATCGTTTCCATAATCAGGTAATGGTTCATTGCATACTGCTACGGTTTACCTGAACCGCATCGCCACTGCCGTCCCCGAACACGATGTGCATGACACTTTCGTCATCTTCGCGGAGCAGATGCTTGCCGACCCGCGACTGCGCTTGGTCTTCCGCCGCATGGTGAGCCGCGCCAACATCGCACATCGCTATTCATTCCTCGATCCGCAGAAAGATCCCGGCCAATTCTCGTCGCAAGCGGCGCATGAGTTTTATCGGCTTGGCAACTTTCCCAACACGGCGCAGCGAATGGAGCTGTTTGAGCAGAGCGCTCCGGTGCTGATGAAGAAGGCGGTGGACCGGCTTGCGCTCGATGAGGAGGAACGTTCCGGTATCACGCACGTGCTGGTGACATGCTGCACGGGGCTCTATGCGCCGGGGCTGGACTTTGAGATCGTCGATCACCTCGGGCTTTCGGCGGGCGTGGAGCGCACGATGGTTGGATTCATGGGATGCTATGCCGCGATTAATGCGCTGAAGCTGGCACGGCACATTGTGCGCTCAGAACCGAAGGCGGGTGTGATCATGTTGAATCTGGAGCTGTGTACGCTGCATTTCCAGGAGACGCAGGAACTGGAGCAGGTGCTCTCGTTTCTGGTTTTTGCCGATGGTGCGGCGGCGAGTTTGATTACTGCGCGCGAGCAGGGATTTGCGCTGGACGGCTTCAAGGCGGTGATTGTGCCCGAGACGAAGGGGCTGATTACCTGGAAAATCCGCGGCCTGGGATTTGACATGCTGCTCTCTGGACAGGTGCCGGCGGAGTTGGGCCGCGCGCTTCAGGGCGAACTGATGGCCGAGCGCGACGGCATCGACCTGTGGGCGGTGCATCCAGGCGGACGGTCGGTTCTGGATGCGGTGGAGAAGGGACTGGAACTGCCAGCCGATGCACTGGCGGCATCGCGCGAGGTGCTGTCGTGCTTCGGAAACATGTCGTCGGCGACGGTGATGTTTGTGCTGCAACGGCTGATGCAGCAGGCACGGCCGGGGCAGCGCGGGTGCGCGATGTCCTTTGGCCCGGGGCTGACAGCGGAGATGATGTGCTTCCATGTGGTCTAGTGCGGAGATTGACTTCAGACGGCGGGTTGCTCCGCGCGATCTGCCGGAGCTGATGGATGGCGACTGTAGCTATGAGGATTTCCGTGGCTGCCTGGGCAATCTGGAACAGGTCAACCGCTGGCTGCTGGGCTATCGGCCGACGCTGGCCTGGCTGGAGCGGTTGCCGCGTGGGCTGCGTGATCCGGTGCACATTGTCGACGTGGGCAGTGGCGGCGGCGATCTGCTGCGGCAGATCGCAGGCTGGGCGCGGAGGCGCGACATTGCTGTTCAATTAACGGGGATCGACATGAATCCCTATGCAGCGCGAGCAGCAGCGGAGTTCACGCCGAAGGAGCTCAGAATCGTATGGGTGACCGGCGACGCTCTGGAGTATCGACCGAAGAAGCCGGCGGATATCGTCGTGAGCTCGCTGATGGCGCATCATCTGGAGGAGGAGGAGATCATTGCGCTGCTGCGGTGGATGGAATCTACCGCGCGGGCAGGCTGGTTTATCAATGATCTGGAGCGGTCGGAATGGAGTTGCAGAATGTTTGGGTGGGTAGCGGAGGTGGTGGGCTGGCACCCGTTTGTGCGGCATGATGGGCCGGTGTCTTTCCGCCGGGCCTTGCGGAAGGAGGACTGGCTGCGGTTGCTGGCGATGGCTGCGGTTCCGCGGGAGGCTGTGACGGTGGAGCATTTGTGGCCGGGACGGTTGTGCGTGGGGCGGTGGAAGTGAGGCCGGTGTCAGCCGGGGGTGGCCCGGCTGCGGCTGAGGCCTGGCTGGCGCGGGCGTATATCCATTGCTGTGAGCTGTTCTCGCTGTCGTTAGACTCGTGGCACAACTCATCACGTCTAACCATCTGAGAGCGAATCATGCCGACTTCCACGCTGATAGAGCGCACAACCGCCGGTTCCAGATTCAAAACGATTCTCTGGGTCTCCCTCGGTCTCACCGCGCTCTTCGTCTTCATTACCTCGGAAGTTCTCCTCGTCACCGATTACCCGATGTACCATGCCTACCGTCTGCAGGTCATCGCCGACCGCGGCCTCCTCATCCCGCATGCACTCGCCGGAATCTTCGCTCTCCTGATCGGCCCGGTCAATTTCTCCTCGCGGATCCGCCAGCGTCACCTCCAACTCCATCGGGTCCTCGGCCTTGTCTACGTCGTATCCGTGTTTGTCGGTTCCTTCACGGGGATCGCTCTCGCAGCCGGCCGCCCGGGTTTGCCCGGAACTTCCATGCAGGCCGCTGCCTGGATGGTCTGCACCACCGCCGCCTTCGTCGCCGCACGCAACCGCCAAATCGCTGTGCACCGCCAATGGATGGCGCGCTCCTATGCTGTCACCTTTACCTTTGTCTCCAGCCGCGTTTTCAATCTTGTGCCCGCCTACTGGAGCCACCTGGGCGACGTCTTATCCGCTGTCGGCGTGATTGCCTTCACACTTGCCTCGATACTGATCGTGGACATCGGCCTCAACTGGCGCGAACTCATCACGCGCCGTGAGGGATCGTCGGCCTGGAGGCCATGAGATCTTCAGGGCATCCTCATCAAGGCGCGTGATCCACTGTGAGATTTTGGGATTGCAAAAGGGCTTATTTCCTGAAGCTGGCCCCATCCAGTTCCGAACTGAGCACAGGACCGGAACCACCCAGCTGTCCAACTATCCGCATCACCGCTGGCTTCTCCCCTTCCAGGACCCAAACCATCACATCTTTTGGCTGAAGGTTGAGCAGCTTCGCAATCATTCCCAAAAAGCCACCCAATTCCGGATGAATGCGAAACACCGTCGCCTTCAGGGCCTGTCCCGTCTTTTGAAACGGTTGCTCGCCCTCCGGCGAAATCAGGATCCGAATCAATCGCCCGCCGAAGACTGGAGCCAGTATCCCCACGCGGAATGGCGCGGTATTGGGCGGCACATTCAGCAGTACAGTGCCTACGAACCCATTCGCCAGGTCATCCGGCAGGCTGATGTGCTCGCTCTCAAAATGTATCTTGCCGTTCTTGTCGACTGTGCGGGTGGTCGCTGTGCCGGTAGCAGCTTCCACCGCGAAGTCGACAGGCTTTGCAAAGAACGGTCCTTGCTCTATGTGATGGTTGCGTACTAACCGAAACGTGCCCTGTTGCCTGTACGTCGTCGCCTCATCATCAATCGATCCATCCAGAAAGTGATAGGTCAGGCGCATCGTGACTTCATCGCCCTGTACGGTCTCCGTAAACTCAACCCGGGCGATGACTTTTCCAGTCTCGGAGCGCGCCACCATGAACTCGTGCCTCGGGAGCTGGATATGTCTTACTGGAATTGGGTCGGCCGGCGCCGCGGTGACCAACGTAATTGCCCAGAAAGCGGCTACCAGGAAATCGTTTCGCCTCATCAATTACCTCGTTCTAACACCTTAGACGCCTTCCGATCCCCCGATGAACTCCGCATATTCTCACTTCTACATCTTCATCCGCGCGGTCAGCTCTTTACCTGCTCCCAAAGTACGATTTGTACAGAATGCTGTGCCGAACTGCTTTCTGGCCGTCTACTAGAGAGATGGAGTCCGCTTCAAATCGATGGATATCCAGCGAATTGGGAGGGAATCCTTTGCAGGACGAAGTACTGATCGTCGGTGGTGGAGTGGCAGGCTGTGCGGCTTCGATCACGCTCGCTCGAAAGGGACGAAGCGTCACGCTGATCGAACGCGAGCCCACACCGCGCCATAAGGTCTGCGGAGAATTTCTAAGCGGTGAAGCCCTTGAGGATCTGCATGCGCTCGGCATCGACGTGGCCTCGCTTGGCGCCGTGCCCATCAATTATGTTCGTCTTGCCGCTGCCAGACGCGCAGCCGAGGCTCCTTTGCCGTTTCCAGCAGCCTCGCTCACGCGTAAGGCGCTCGATACAGCGCTCATCGCCACGGCCGTCGCGGCTGGAGTCCGCGTTGAGCGTGGCCGCAGTGTGCAGTCGCTCAGCCGCGCGGCAGCCAACCTCTGGCAGGCTACGCTCGACGACGGCGCCACATACGAAGCCTCAACCGCCTTTCTCGCAACGGGCAAGCACGATCTGCGCGGCCACGGTCGCCCGAAGGACCCTCACCAATGGGTCGGCTTCAAGATGTATTACCGCCTGTCTGCCGCCCAGACCGCTGACTTGGCGGACGCCTCCGAGTTGACGCTCTATTCCGGAGGCTACGGTGGTATCCAACCGGTGGAAGACGGCATTACGAATTTCTGCTGTGTGGTCCAACGGCGGTATCTTGCGCGTGCGGGTCTTCGCTGGGAGGGCCTCCTTGCCAAGATGCAGCAGGACTGTCCCCACCTCGCGATGAGGCTAGCCGGTGCGAGGCCGCTACTCGACAAACCGATCACCATCACTCATATCCCGTACGGATACATCCGCCGCGAAACAGAGGATGGGCTTTACTGCATCGGCGATCAGGCAGCCGTCATCCCCTCGTTCACCGGCGATGGCATATCCATCGCGCTGCATACTGCCCGCCGCGCCGCCGCTGCCTATCTTGCCGCGGAGCCGGCGCCGGTTTTTCAGCCACAACTGCGCTCCGCAATGCTGCCCCAGATGCGTCTTGCCGACCTCGCTGCCGACAGCTTGAACAACGCACTCGCGCGCGCTGTACTGCCGTTCTGCCTCAGGATCTGGCCCGGCGCGATGCGCGTGACGGCCAGGCTGACACGCGTCACCCAGCACGCCACTGTTCCTCCCATGCAGTCGCCAGCTGACATCTAGCCACGCCAAAACAACAACTCCCAATAGTGAAAACACCACAGGAGAGATGCAATGAAATCCTTCGCAGTCTTAGCCCTCGCTGTCATACTCGCTCCAGCCGCACTCGCCCAGCATCAGACCTTCGCAGTCAACTCCGATGCCAGCGAGGTCAGGATGACGCTCAACACGACGCACGAGGTTGTCAACGGCACGTTTCACATTCAATCCGGATCGATTGAGTTTGACCGAAGTGCTGCTCGGATGTCGGGTTCAGTCGTCGTACTGGCCGAAAGCGGAAGGACCGGCAACGACAGCCGCGATAAGAAGATGAATAGGGACATTCTCAAGGTGGATCAGTACACGACCGTCTCCTTTGCGCCCAAAACATACAGCGGGACAATCGCGCCCTCTGGCGACTCAACCATTCAGGCGAGCGGAGTTTTCACCTTACTCGGCTATCCTCACGATCTGACGATTCCGATGCAGATTCACATCGATGGATCGAAGGCAACGGCGAGCGCGCAATTCGTCGTTCCCTATGTTGGGTGGGGTCTCAAGAACCCGAGCTTCATGTTCTGGAAAGCTGAGAATGACGTAGCGATCGATCTTAGTCTCGTTGGCCAGGTCTCTAACTAACTGACCGTCCTGTTTACACGCTGTAATAGGACCATTCCGTTCTAACTGCACTCTTTTTTCATCGAACTCACTCGGAGCTACAAGGAACCATACCCAACTCCGTGTCTCGCCCAACGCTGACACGCAGACGTTTTACTCAACTTTCCGGACTGGCGGTCGGCTCACTCGCATTGTCCGGCTCGGCCCACACCGCGGAGGCGCCGGACGTGACGCTTGAGATTGCTCCGTACGCCCTTGAGGTTTCGCCGCAGCATCACATCCGGACCGTAGCTTACAACGGCCGGATTCCCGATCCATCATTCCGGACGCGGGAAAGAGTGAGCCGCAGTCTGTTGAGATTTAGAACCTGACGAAAGATGCGGACGTCGTGCACTGGCACGCCTCTACTTGCCAGTGGAGATCGACCAAGCCATCGCGGGAGAATTCTCGGCAACACTTCGCTTACGAACGCCAGCGCCTGGAACCTGGATTCTGCAATCGCGTGACCTGCGGGTGCCTGAATCGCTGCGAATCAAAAAACAAAACGCGCGAGCAGATAAACCGTGTTGTTGTCACTTGCATTGCGCCCGGCGCCGTCATAACTCGTTGCTGCTCCGTTGAACCGAGTGTAGGCCGTGTATTGCGCGGCCAGATCGAGGTTTTGCATCGGCCAGAAAGAAAAGTTGGCGATATATCCGGTGCTTCTCGGACCACCATTGGCACTGCCTGTGATTGCGGTCTGAGCATAGAGCAGCGGATCGGGGGTGCCAGACGTCATAAACCATCCCGCGTTGGCTGAATATCGGTTGCCAAAATGATATTCGGCGTTCAGATTCCCGCTATCCAGATGATGCGCGCTCTGATCGGCAGCACCGCTGGCCAGACTGGCAACGAGCGCCGAGTTCTCGCGGAGATAGCTGCCCCGCACCGAGAGCACGTCTTTACCGAAGGTGTGGTCGTATTGAAAATCGGGACCCCAGTCCGTGTAGCTGTCTTCGGGTCCCTGGATCGCACCAGGCGTTGCTTTCACATGAATGCCGTAAGTACCGATTTCGAAGTTATCCTTCCGGCCATTTTGTTGCCATGCCAGACGCCAGTAAGGCGCTACACCCCGTATGTTGATGGTTGTGCTCTGGCCATTCGTGGGCTGCGGACTGCCGATATGATCCGAGCGGTAGATCGTTCCGGCGAAATATAGATGCTGGTCCCACATGGTGTAGGCGCCGATGCCCGCAACATCCTCCGCTAACCCTCCGCCGATCAGGGGTGCAGCCGTGGGTGTGGGCGCAGAATCGCTGACGATGAAGGGAAATCCCCAGGCCGGTGTGCTGTTCCAGAGGTCTTCGACGGTGGGATTGTTATTCAGAGTAACTCCGTAGACCCAATCTCTACCATTGAACTGTTTCTTGTTGGCATAGCGAATGTCGGTGTTGTCGATGCTGAAGTGATCGCCCTGCGCGTCATAGGTTACCTGGAGAAAGCTGCCCACGTGCGGGGCCCACGCCCCGGCGAGGAAGAGTGAAACGTCCTGAGGAAATTCAAAATTACCATTCTGGGTTCCCGTTTGCGCCGCCTTAGTGCTGGTGAACGAAGTCTCAAACCATGCTCCCAAAGGCAAAGATGCGAGCATATCCAGCCCCGACCGCCGACCGCCCGACTCAGCCGTGATGCCGGTGTCTTTCATCTTGTCGATGTAACCCATAAGCTTGAACAGCCTTCCCGCGGCGTTCAACTCGGGGGGAGTGTAATGGCAGCCGCTGCACGGCAACCCGGTTTGACGAGCATAGCTGGGAAGCGCGGTGGCAGTGGGAACGATCTCCCGGCGAACGCACAATAGCAGAAGGGCGAACAGAATGACTGCACTTAGCATCAGGTTACGCATGGTGATCGTCCTTCCAACAACTGGGATTAGGCCCGGTGAAACAAACTGCGCCAGCGAGCTTCGCCGCCGACAAGCATTTAGCGCTTCGCATAAACCACTCCGGCAGCTCGCCACGGAGGATCGGAGATGAGACGGATATACGCGATCAACGCCTGCACTTCAGCCCTGCTGAGCGTCGCTCCGTATGGGGGCATCAGAGCGGAGTGGTTCAGCGCCGGTCCGCCGTGGCCGATGATTGCGGTGAGGTCGGCATCGCTCAGCGCGTCCTGCGTCTGCCCGTCGGTGAAAGCGTGCGGCTTCACGGCGAGGTTGTCGTAATTCGATACGCGCTCTGCCGACGACTCCTGGTCGTGGCACCGCGCGCAGTAGTTCTGATCCACCGCATATCCGACCTGTTCCTGATATCCGAGAGCCAGCTCGGTGATGCTCAGCGTGAATGGCTTGCCGCTCTTGTCCGTCGACGCCGCCCTCAGTTCATAGCGGCCCGAGGTTCCCCCGAGCATCACATTGGTCGTTAGCTGTCCGCTGGAATCGGTGAGACTCTCGGTTGGCTCGAACCTCACGCCACCACTTCCGCTGAAGATCACAAACGCTCCTGTCACGGCGTTCCCCTGCGCATCGTTCACCTGCACCACCAGCGGCTGCGGCAACGCAGCGCCGGGCGCTCCCAATTGCTTCCCGCCGCTCGACTCCACAATCGCAGAGCCGAAGGCGGTTGCTTGTGCTGCAGGAGCAGCCACAGGCTGCCGCGCGCAACCTGCCGCAATGACCAGCGCCATCGCCCCGGGGATCCACAACAGTCGCTTCATTGCTTCGCCCCTGGCTTTCCGGATGTCTTCTGCATCATGAGGAATGCCGTCAGCGCGCCTGCGTCTTCATCGCTCATGCTTTGGTTGGGCTCGATGGTGCCCGGACGCAGCGCCTGCGGATTCTTCAGCCAGTGATAAATCCACGCCGCATTCAGCCGCGACCCAACCTGCGTGAGCGGAGGCCCGATATATCCCTTGTCCTGCTGCGTGTTCACCATGTGGCAGGACTGGCAGGAGTACTTCGAATAGAAGAGTTGCCGTCCCTGCTCCACCAGCGCAGCAGAGTAGCCGCCCAGCGGCATCGAATCGCGGTCGAAGTCGGCCGTCTGATACACGGTCATGAAATAGTCCGTCACTTCGGCCCGCTCGCTGTTAGAGAGGTTGAATCTGGGCATGCGGCGAATCAGCGCCGGGCGCAGTGTGTTCGGATTTTTCAGAAAATCGTCCAGCCACGGCCGCTGCACCGCTGAGCCTTCCCACGTCAGATCGGGGGCCATATCTCCGCCGCGGCCGTTGATGCGGTGACAGGCGAAGCAGTTCAGCTCCGCCATCAACTTGCCCGCATGCCCAGCTGGCTGGTAGGTCGTCATCGGCTGCGCCGCTATCTGTAACCGCGACGGTAGCGCGAAGCTGCGATCCGTCAGCGACAGCAGCGCCGTCGTCAGTGCGTCCACCTGCTGCGCAGTGAACGTGTACAGGGGCATCCGCAGACCCGCCCCGAAGGCACGCGGATGGCGAATCTTGCCATCCACGTAATCCGGCAGCGTCTTCGGCATTCCCGCGGTGAACACCAGTTGCGCCAGCGGCTTGCTGCCGATCCGGCTCAGTTCTGGCGCAAAGTTCTCCGGCTTCGCGACGCCGCGAATCTCGTGACAAACGGCGCATCCGTACTCCGTCACCAGCGCTTTTCCGTGCGCGATCTGCTGCGGCGTCGGCGCATCCAGATGCACATTCGCCAGGAAGTCGGAATCCGTCTTGTTCGCCACATACCCAGCCAGCGCCGTGAGTTCCTGATCGGTCCAGCGGTAATGCGGCATCTGCGTATGCGCATCGTAGTTGCGCGGATCCTTCAGCCAGGCCTGCAACCATTCCGGCTTCACCTTGCTGCCAATCCGCGTCAGTTCCGGACCGATGTTGCCGCCCACCAGATTGCCCGCGGCGTTCTGCGTTGCATGGCACGACGCGCAGAACGATTCTCCATACAAGCTCGCTCCCGCGGCCGGATCGGGCGCCTTCGATGACGCAGGAACCGCCAGAGTATCGCCAGGCTGCGGGGTACTGGTGGCCATCAGGAACGCCGAGATATCCCTGGCATCCGCATCGCTCAGCTGGAAGTTCGGCATCGTCGCCGACGAAGCATAACTCGCCGGATCCTTCAGCCACGCGTAGACCCACTCGCGTGTCGTCTTGTCGGCGATATGCGTCAGAGGCGGTGGATCATCGGTAGCCGCCATCATGCTGCCGTCGGGAAGCCGAATCGTGTGGCAGCGCACGCACCCGTAGCGCGCCAGCAGCTCACGCCCCTCATTCAGCCTCGGCGTCCCCGCCATCGGCGCGTGATGGCACTGCCCGCACGACGACTCGATATACCGCGCCGGCAGGATGGGCTCTTCCCGCGCCAGCGCGCTGTGATGCGCCTCCGCTACCGTCGTTGCCGCACCCTGCCCGCGATGACAAACCACGCATCCGAATTCGTCGAGCTTGTGCGGAATCGGTGGATGCCTGCGAAACGGCTGCGTGCTCACGTCCGCCAGGCTCGCCTCAGCCAAGCCGGTATGGCAGGTCTGGCAGCGATCGACCACACCAAGATCGGGCAGCCAAATCTGCTGGATCCCGCCCCGGAAATGCCGCTGCAGCGTGACCGCATCGCCACGATCGAGAATAAGCCGCAAATATTGCTTCTGATACGAGTGCCACTCACTGAAGTGATCCTTGGCCGGTGCCACGGCCAGCGCCAGCAGCAGCAGAACGCTCACCACCCCGAAGGGGCGAATCGGATCGCGAAACCAGGCCCGCCACAAAGAGATGAATTGCGCCTTAATGGATTGCATTCATCCCCTCCATGGCCAAACCCACGACCATCCCGGCCCGCGGAAGAACGTCCCCACCACGGTCAGCACGATCAGCTCGAAAAGAAACCACGACATGATCCACCACGAAACCGCCCGCGATTCCAGATAGCGACGGAATGCGTGCGGGGACCGCGCAGAACTGAACGCGGCGACAAACATGAGGCCCGCGATGATCAGCGTTGGCCCCAGCGCTACGTACACCTGGAAGAACCAGAGGAAGACCGACAATGCGCCGGCGCCGATATAGAAAATGGTGAGGCGGCGCTTCCGGTTCTTCACGAACACGCCGTCCGCTTCCACATTCACGTTGAAGTAGGGGATCACCACCAGCGCCACCACCAACACCGTCGGAATCAGAACTCCGGCGACCACCGGCGGAAAATAATGCAGCATTTCCTGCAATCCGAGGAAGTACCACGGCGCCTTCGCCGGATTCGGCGTGGTCGTCGGGTCAGCCATTCCCTCCAGAGGCGCGTTGAAGAACAGCGAGATCAGCACCAGCGCAATCGCCAGCAGCTCAATCGCCAGCACCACGCGCAGCAATCCTTCCGGATAGGTCTGTACCTGCTCCTCATCCGCAACCTTCACCTGCGCTGAGGTTCTTCGCGTGACGAACAGAACGCGCTTCTGCGACTTCTTAATATCCGAACCGATGCCGGCAGTGAAATCCTTCGGCTCTGTCATACCTTCTCCAGGACAGCTTCTTCAGCCGCGGTCTCCGGCACAGCCTCACGGCCCGGTTCGCTCTGCCGCACGTAGAGTCCGCCATCTTTGCGGATGCGCCACATGTGCACGGCCACAAACAGCACCGCCGCCAGCGGCAGCACCACGCAGTGCAGCACATAGAAACGCAGCAGCGCGTTCGCGTTCACCTGGTGACCGCCCAGCATCAGGAAGCGAACCTCGTCGCCGAACACCGGAACCGCCGACGAGATATTCGAGCCAACCGTGATCGCCCAGAATGCCAGCTGATCCCACGGCAACAGATAGCCCGTGTAACTTAGCAGCAGCGTAATCAGCAGCAGCACCACGCCCACTACCCAGTTGAATTCGCGCGGCGGCCGATATGCGCCCCGGTAAAACACGCGGAACATGTGCGCGAAGACCAGGAACACCATGGTGTGCGCCGACCAGCGGTGCAGGTTCCGCAGAAACATGCCCGACGAAACTACGAATTTCAGATCCTTTACATCCGCGTACGCCTGCGGCACCGAAGGGTGGTAGTAGAGCATCAGCAAAATCCCGGTCACCACAAGAATGAAAAACGTCCCGAGCGTCAGCGCGCCCAGATACCACGTGGCCCGGAACGTGAGCATCCGCCGACGCACTTTCGTCGATAACAAATGCAGAAAGACGTTCTGCTGAATGGCCAGCGCCCGATGCAGCGTGCTCGATCCCGTGCCGCTGCGGAACATCGAGCGCCACACCCGGGTGCGCTGCAGCTTCTCGACGTAGCTGTCCGTCTTGCGCGGCATTGTCAAATCCTCAAAAACTCGAACGGTTGAATGGTGGCCGACCGGTCCACCATGATGTCGCCGTCGTCGCTGATCCACGTCTTTAGCCACGACAGCGGCTTCGGCGCCGGCCCCGCCAGCTTTTGTCCCTCGCGGCTGAACCGGCTGCCATGACACGGGCACGCGATGATGCCCGCCTCCGGCTTCCACGCCGTCATGCAGCCCAGGTGCGTGCAAATCGCATTTAAAGAGAAGAAACCTTCCGGCACATGCACCAGATAAATTGCCGAGTTGACATCGAGCGTCACCGAATCCACCGGATAGCTCTCCGGCTTCCCCGCGTTCACAACCGGCGACGCCTCATACAAAACGTTGGGTGAGAGAAAGCGATACGTGAAGGCCAGCATCCCGGCAGCCGCCACGCCCAGAGAAGCCACCCCAAGTTTGGTGAACAGTTCGCGGCGGCTGATCTCCTGCTCACCCGGCGAAGGCGTCGTTTGCTTTTCGCTCATCTCTCTCCTCACTTCACAGCTGCGACTGCTGCGCGAAACGGCGCATCGATGGATTCAATCGAAATCAACCCCGTCGGCTCAGCGGGAATCAGGTTGTAGGACTCCATCGTGATGGTTCCCACCGGGCAGCGCGCCGCGCATAGCCCGCACCGGATGCAGCGCGTTTCGTCCTTCAGCATCACCGAGCCGGCAACCACGCCCAGCTCATCCGCACGCACCTCGTCCAGCTCAACGTTCATCAGGCTCTGCCGCTCCACCAGCTGCTGCACCACATCCGGCGCGAATTGAAACCGGTCCAGCGCGACTAGTTCGAGGCAGTTCTCGGGACACACATCGATGCACCCGCCGCAAAGCACACACATACTACCGTCCGCCAGATTGCCTTCGAAGATGGTGTTCACCCAGCAGTGCAGGCAGCGCTGCGCCTCGGCCTGCGCGGCTTCTTCGTCGAAGCCGAGTTCCACTTCCGTCATGCCGGTGCGGCGGTTGAGCGGCAGCGCGGGGATCGGTTGCCGGACCAGATCCAGAATCCCCAGGGGCATGCTGTGCCGCTTCAGGATCTCCACTTCCACCATGGGATCCGGATGCCGCACACCGCGCAGATATTCATCGATGCCCACCGCTGCCCGCTTGCCGTCGGCCACGCTGTCGATAATCAGCCGCGGACCAAACACGCAGTCTCCACCGGCGAAGATACCCTGCGCCGAAGTCATGAGCGTCTCGCGATTCACCGCAATCAGCCCGCGGCGCGATATCTCCACTCCATCCTCAGGCTTCAAAAAATCGAGCTGCGGTGCCTGGCCGATGGCCATAATCACCGTGTCGCAATCGAGAATCGTTTCACTGTCTTCATAAAACGCGGGATTGAACCGCCCCGCCGCATCGAAGACCCACTTCGTCTTCAGCGTTTCGAGGCCGGTGACTCGACCGTTTTCCCCGACCACGCGGTGCGGCCCAAGCCCGGGATGCAGAATGATCCCTTCTTCTTCCGCTTCCACGATCTCTTCCAAAGCCGCCGGCATCTCTTTACGGCTCTCGAGGCAAACCAGATGCACTTCCTGCGCGCCCAACCGCAGCGCGGAGAGCGACACGTCCACCATCTCCTTCGTCGCGACCGCCTCCACGTTTTCCCGCGACGGCTCGTGCGATTCCACCCCCGCCGCATGCTGGCGCAGCACCTCGCGCGCCGCGGAACGCGCCACATCCATGGCCACATTCCCGCCGCCGATCACGACGACCTTTTTCCCGATCGTGAACTGATACCCCAGGTTCACGTTCAGCAGAAAGTCGATTCCTTTGTGCACCCCGTCCAGATCCACGCCAGGAATCGAGAGATCGCGGCTGCTGTGCGCGCCTACAGCCAATAGCACCGCGTCGAATCCCTGGCTGCGTAGATCGGAAATAGCAAATTCGCGCCCCGCCGCGTGATTCAGTTTCAGCGTGATGTCGCCCGTCGCCAGAATCTCGCGCACCTGCGCTTCCACCACATCGCGCGGCAGTCTGTATTCCGGCACGCCGAGATATAACATTCCGCCCGCAACCGGCGCAGCCTCAAAAATTGTGACGGAATAGCCCATCAACGCAAGATCGTGCGCGGCAGACAGTCCAACCGGGCCGCCGCCCACCACCGCAATCCTGAAAGGCAATTTGTTCTGAGCGCGCCCCTCGTTGACGTCGACCGGCCGTTTCGACTCCGGTCCGTGCCGCTCTGTCAGAAAGCGCTTCAGCGCGCGAATCGCAATCGGCTGATCGATCGCTCCGCGCCGGCACGCTGTCTCGCACGGATGTGCACACACCCGCCCGCAAATGCTTGCCAGGGGATTGGGATCGCGCGCGATCCGGTACGCATCTTCATAGCGGCCCTCCGCGATCAGGGCGACATACCGTCCCGCGTTCGTATGCGCGGGACAGGCCATCATGCACGGAAAGTTGCTGTTCAGCCAATCTGCGTCCACCGTTTTGTTTTCGTAGCGCTTCAGCATGATGGCTCTGTCATTGTGTGGTCCCGCTGTGTTCTTACTTCGTCAGTGTGGCGTCGGCCTTTGTATCGCCCGACACAGTGACCTGGCCGGAGTGTGGCTTCGTTCCTTCGTTCCAGAACGTCACGGTGTACGTGCCGTCGGGAACGTTATCGATGTGGTAGGCCCCCGTCTTATCCGTCGTGGCAAAGTACGGCGTCGGCGAAACAATGATGTAGCCCGCCATGTCCGGGTGAACGTTGCACAGCAGTGGAACCGCGCCCGGTTTATCGAAGGTGAAATTGCGCTTCTCGCCCTGCGGCCACGTGCCCATGTTGTGGCCCAGCTTCTTGTCGCCGCCAATCGAAGGCCAGAAGACGTTGTGCGCCACGCTGTCGCTGTTTAGAAACTCCACCGTCGTCCCCACCTGCACCACTACAATGTGCGGCACAAACATCAGCCCCTTCTGGTTCACCGTCACATGCTGCGACGGGGCCGGAAACGTTTTCCCCGTGACCGCTTCGACGTAGACGACTGATTCCCCTTTTGCGCCGGAGACTTTGCCGCTGATGGTGCCTGCAGATGCGCCGCTCGCCACAGCGAGGACCACGAGCGCTGCCGAAATGCCGTATTTCATGAGTTCTCCTTCAATCGGTATTTCTGGTTAACCTGCGGTTGGTGCGCCAATCCAGCGCCTCGCTGCGTATGCAGGACTGTGCAGTGACCGGGCTAAAACTCCGTCGATTCTCTTCGCGCGCGTGTCAGTCCGGCATTGATTGCGGTATCTGCCTTCTCCAGGCTCGCGGATGGAAGATGGCCGACCGCGATCGCCACGGATGGTGGAACCATAAGAGAGGGAAAGGGTTGCAACTGTATGTGACGCACATCACAAACCAGCTGGGAGTGACTCGAAAAGAGGGATGTGTATGCCGGCTCCAGCTCAGAGAATCGCAGCCGTGTCACACCACGCATTCGGCGAGAACCACCAACGGCTGTCGGTCACAGCTGCCACGGCGGCCCTGGTTCAAATGGAGATGCCGCTCGGCACCCGGATGCTTTCTAACCTGATGGAGAATGAGCTTCCTAAGCCGGCACAGGCAGCGAGGTTTACTTGGAGTTGTATTCGGTGACCGCATAATCGTCGACCCACCGGTCAGCGGTTTTCCGACCCTATCACCGGCTGGTAGGCCGACGATAGAAACACAACGAAGGCAACCGAGTCCGCGGCTCTTTCGGAAATTGCCATAAGCCGACCGACTTACAACCCTTCGGGCGAAAACCTAATCCGCCTCGGCTACAGTCCCCGCCTTTTTGAATTGCCGAAGAAAACAAAGGAGTTCGTGATCTCGGTGCGCAGCTGATCAACCTCTGATGAGCCATATGTGGTCCAAGTTGGACCAACCTGGACCAAGTTTCGATGAGCATCGAAATGAGGCCATCTCTATGTATTTGATTTTACAGAGGATTGGCTCCTCAGGTAGGACTCGAACCTACAACCCTTCGGTTAACAGCCGAATGCTCTGCCATTGAGCTACTGAGGAGTGTGGACGCGTATTTTGTCTGCCAAAATTATACCAAAGGGACAACCGCTCTCGAGCCCCGCATCCTGCGATACGCTGGTTACTATCGGGAGAAAGTCATGCTGAAAACTGCTCCGCGCCTTTCGCGGGTTCCACGCGCCCAGGCCACGCCGGCCGTCGCCGAAATCTACGAGCGCTACATGCGTACGCGCGGCAACGTGCCCAACATGTTCCGCACCATGGCGCATCGGCCGGAGATTTTCGCGACCATGATCGCGCACTTCGAGGCGATCCTGCACACCGGAACGGTTCCGCTTCGGCTCAAGGAGCTGGTGATCGTGCGCACCTCGCAGCTGAATCGCTGCGAATACTGCCTCGGCTCGCACACGCAGATCGCGCTCAGACTGGGCTGGTCGAGCGAGCAGCTCGACCAACTCGCCCACTGCGCCGACCGCAGCGACTTCACGGCAGCGGAGAAGGCGGCGCTGCGCCTGGCGGAGCAGATGACGCTCGATGCGAATCACATTCCCGATGAGAATTTCGAGGCTCTGCGCGAGCATTTCGACGAAGGGGAGATCGTTGAGCTGATGGCGGCCATCGGCCTCTTCAACTACTTCAACCGCTTCAACAATGCGCTGCAGATTGAACCGACCAAGCCCGGCGAAGGCGCTGAATAGTCTGGGCTCTTCAGTAGAAGAGAATCGCAACACGATAGGTTGTGAAGTTCGCCTGGGCGGGCTGCGGCGCGCACGCGCCGACAGCAGCTTTCCTGAAGTCGCCACCGCGAATCTGCTGCGCCACCTGGGACGGCAGCTGGGTCAGGTCGGGCGTCTCGAATCGGATGATCGAGCGTGCATTCGAACCCTGCGGAATTCCATGGCCCATCGAACAGGCCTGCTCCGCCGGTCCGGCCGGGGCCGAAGGATCGACATTCTGGGCACGCAACAGTTCGCGAACGCGCTGCTCGACCTGTTCGAGGTTGAGCGCCTCGGACGATTGCGCGAAGTCCTCAACCGCGTATAAAGATCCCCCACGTTCTGCTATGGCCACACCGATGGCATTCATCCTGGGATCGAGGATGTTGGTCCGATGCGCAGTCGAGTGCATCCATTCCTGTTCGATAGACTGCGGGTTCGGACCCGTGGCGATGTTCTCGGCGATGGCCTGAAAATGCGCGCCCGCGGAAGCAGCCAGCGCCATCAGCTCCGGTTCGCCGGAGTATTGGTGGGAGAGCGCCGGTTCACGCGCCATGCGGTCAGCGTGGGCCTGTGCAGCGGCCGCAAGCGCTGCGTTCCAACGCAGAGCGGGAAGCCCGTGCTCCTGCCGATTCTGGTTGGTCAGCTCGAAAATGCGCCGCGCCCGGTCTTGCGAATGAGCATTCGCAAGGCATGAACCCAATGCGGCAGGAAGAAGGGCGACCCGGAGCAATCTGCGAACTGTGACTGCGATTCTCATATCGCTCAGCTAACGTGCAAAATCCTCCGGAATGTCGTGCTGCCAGTCCAGAAGAGCCTCTGCCAGTGTGAATTTCCATGGATAACCGAGTTGCCTAAGCCCCCTGGGGTCGATCGAAGTGGAGCGAAACAACTTCCGCACCCGCACGGGGCTGATGGGTTGCCGGATCCGGAACAACGATGCAACTCCGTGAATCGGGTAGGAAATCCCCAACAGCAGCGAACGGGGCAGATTCAGCGGAGAGCGCCGTACGCCTGCTGCCTTCTGAATTGCCGTGACATAAGTCTCCAGCGTGGGAGGCGGGTCCATGGAGAAATTCAGCAGCGCTAAGCTTTCTCCGCTCTCGTCCTGATGTCGTAACCCGAATTGCATCACCCGGCAAAGTTCCTTCACATAGCCGCCGGCTTTGCGAGTCTGCCGGTTTCCCATGTAGACAAAGTACCCCTTCACGACGCTGCGGATGAGCCTTGTCACATTCCCGCGTTCGCCTGGGCCAAAAACGACGCCGGGGCGAAGGATCAGCAGCTTGCGGCGATTGCAGGCGGCCTGCCACACCATGTGCACCTTCTCGGCCGCCAGCTTGGAGCTTCCATACGGCGAATCGGGCACCGGCAACGATTCCTCATTCTTCAACTCCCCTGAGGGACCATAGGGAGCGATGCTGCTCGTAAATACGACCCGCTGACAACCGGCCGCGGACGCCCAGGAGCACACATTCTCCGCACCGTAGAGATTCGTTTCGAAATATTCGTGAGGCTGGTGGCCAGGTTCCCTGTGAACGGCGGCCAGGTTGAAGATGAGATCGGGATTGGGGAGAAGGCCGTCCGGGATTGGCTGGCGAACGTCCCAGCGAACCCAGGCCGCTCGTCCCGTTTGGAATTCGCGATGGAGTGGCGCCGTCCAGGGTTCGTCGCGAGGCGGATTCAGGTCGACGAGAATGACCTTCTCCGCCAGATTCTCTCCGAGCCAGTACATGGCCACATGGGTGCCGATAAATCCTGTACCCCCGAACAGGACTACTGTGCGATCGCTGTTCACGGTGCTCAGGCTGGATGTTTCCACGTTTGATTCCGTCCGTTGTCCACGTTCGCCAGCGCCAGATCCACGGGTTGCATTTCCGGCTGCTGCGCTTGCCCGCTGAGAACGGGAAGAAAACGCGCCGCAATGACGTCTATGGAGAAGTTCTGTTCGGCATACTGGCGGCCGTTCGTCCCGAACCGTGCGCACAGCGCGCGATCGGCAAGAAAACGGTCCGCCGCCGCGATCAATCCTGCGGGGCCATCGGGAGACACCACCAGGCCTGCCTGTGCCTGCTCAACGACCTGCGCTGCTTCATTGGCCGCCGGCGCTGCGACGATCAGGGCGCGCCCCGCGCAGAGATAGGCGAGCGTCTTTGACGGAACCGCGAAGGCTCCTGCCTCGGAATCCAGCAGGGCGATCAGCACATCGGCCGAACCCAAAACCTCCGAAATCCTCTCGTAGGGCTGGAAGGGCAGCACCGTCAGAAACTCAGGGCTCACCTTATGGGATCTCTCGCGAAGCCAGTCCGCTCCGGGGCCGGCCGCAATGACCAACAGTCGCGCGTCTCCCCGTTTCTCAAGATGTTTTGCGAGATCCAGCAGCAGTTCAGGGCGGTGCTTGGTGCCGAGGGTGCCGGAGTACATGAAACAAAACCGGTCAGCGACTCCATTTTCACGCGCCCATGGATTGTCTCGCGGAGTGGGCAGAACCTCATCCAGGGGCGCCCAGTTCCTGATCACCGTGATTTTCGACTCCGGAATTCCCCACGTCCGGATGAAATCGGCAAATCCTGGGGCGATACAAACGATCGCATCCGACCGCCGCATCAGCTTCTTTTCGAGGCGCTCAAAATAGAGCCCCCCGGCCAGCGCCAGCAGCCTGGACTTCTTCCGCAGGACGAAGCGAGCCGCAACAAAGTAGACGTCCTGGAGCCAAAAGACAAACCGCGCATGATGACGCTGTGAGGCCTTCTGCAAAATCTTCTGCGCATCCAGAGGCATGTTCGCGGAGATCACGACGTCGGGTCGAAACAGATCCACGCGCTTCGCAACTTCCCGGCCATATTCCAAATCAGCCTGGCGCCGGTTGAGCACGGAGTGTTTGTGCCGGGCGAAGTCGCGCTTGATGTGGATGCCCTCGATGGTCAGGCCCCGGGAATCGTCCGGCCGCAGCGCGGTCTCTCCTTTAGGCGTCAGCGTGTTGTCAGCGAAATAGACGTGACAGACCTGATGGCCCATCTTCGCCAGCTTCCTGCTCAACTCCATTTGAAACGGGTGCCCGCAAAACTCGTTCACGAAGACGCGCATTGGGTTGTCAGTCAACAAACCTCTCTTTGACTCGAATCAAGCCATTCAGGAGCGAGCACCCACCAGCATCTGGCTTTCGATCCATTCATACGTTCGGGCCATTCCATCTTTCAGCCGGATCGAAGGCTCCCATCCCAATCTCTCGAGGATCATTGTGTTGTCGCTGTTGCGCCCATTCACGCCCTTGGGAGCGTCCAGTTTGTAATGGCGCTTCAACTTCACCCCGGCGATCTCTTCCACGATGTCCACCAGCTGATTGATGGTCACCAGTTCGCTCGAGCCCAGGTTGATAGGCTCGTCGATATCGCTCTCCGTGATCGCCAGCGTGCCTTTCGTGCAGTCGTCGATGTACATGAAGCTGCGCGTCTGCTTGCCGTCTCCCCAAATCTCGATCTCCAGCTTGCCGGAAGCTTTCGCCTGGATCACTTTGCGGCAAATCGCCGCCGGCGCCTTTTCGCGTCCGCCATCCCAGGTTCCCAAAGGGCCGTAGACGTTGTGATACCGGGCCACGCGACACACCATCCCGAAATCCTCTTCGAAATGGCGGCACATCCGCTCGCTGAAGAGCTTCTCCCATCCATAGCCGTCCTCCGGCAATGCCGGATACGCGTCCGCCTCTTTCAAAGGCACGACGTCTTCGTTTTTCTGCTTGTCTCCGTTGTAAACACAGGCTGAAGAGGAGTAGAAGAAACGCTCTACGCCGGAATCGCGCGCGGCCATGAGCATGTGCGTGTTGGTCAGGACGCTCAGCATGCACAGGGCTTTGTTGTTCTCAATAAAGCCCATCCCGCCCATATCCGCCGCCAGCTGAAAGATCCCCTTCACGCCTTTCGCAGCCTGGTAGCAACTATCTTTGTCCTTCAGGTCCAGAACCAGGTTTTCCACGTCGCTTGAAGTTTGGTACCACTCGGTCAGAGGCTTCACGTCGACGGCGCGCACCACGTCCACGCCCTGGGCCCGAAGATACTTCACCAGGTGGCCGCCAATAAACCCGCCCCCACCGCAAACGGCAACCTTTTCACCCTTCAGTTTCATCGGATTTGAATAGCTCCTGTTAGCCGGCGATGGACAGCCGGGTGAGTTTGACGACAGTCCTCGAAACCCCAGACAGACAGGACCTACAGTCTTCGCCTGCAGGCAGGAGAACGGAGCCCTGCCTTCCAGCGTAGGTTGTTCCCCAGGTGTGTACCATGCTTGTTAAGCATGACGGCGGCCCTGCATACGCGCCACAATCATGATTTTATTCGACCTGTTTCCAAATTGATATACCCGGAAAGGGCGAGGAGCGCCGCCGGTTGATTCGACCTGAGACAGTCCTCGCGGGAGATTTTGCCAGCTGATCCTGCCAACCCGAGACCACCCGGATTAGATGCGGCCAGACGCCTTTCCTGGGCATCGAAATCGCTTCGACGTCAGCCCCTCGCGTGGGTTGGCGTGGCTCTAATGATCTCTTTCCTGTTCATGGCTCTGTTTGCGCCCCTCCTGGCGCCGTACAATCCCGCCGCGCTCGATCTGGTTCATCGCCTGGCTGCGCCAGACAGCACCCATTGGCTCGGGACCGACGAACTGGGGCGCGACATCCTCTCGCGTGTGATCTGGGGGGCTCGGCTGTCACTAACCGTGGCCGTCTCGGTGGTAGGGCTCTCGTTCCTGCTCGGACTTGTTTTTGGCGGTATCGCTGGCTATTACGGGCGCTGGCTCGATGTGACCATCAACACCTTCCTGATGAACGCGTTTCTCGCGTTGCCCGGGATTCTGCTCGCCATCGCCTTTGTCGCGTTTCTGGGGCCCGGATTGCTGAATCTCATTCTGGCGCTCTCCATCGGTGGCTGGGTTGGTTACGCCCGGCTCGTCCGCGCGCAGGTGCTGGCCGTGCGCGAGCGGGAGTTTGTCGAAGCCGCCCGCGCCGTCGGGGCCAGCGATTTTCGCATCTTCACGCGGCATATTTTGCCGAACATCCTGCAGCCACTCATCGTGCAGGCGGCCATCGGCATGGCGGGAGCGGTGCTGGCCGAAGCGACTATGAGCTTTCTGGGCCTCGGCGTTCCGCCGCCCGCGGCGAGCTGGGGATCGATGCTCAACGATGCGCGCCCGTTTCTATTCGACGCGCCGCATCTGGTCGTCTTCCCGGCGATCGCGGTGATGCTGTGCGTGCTCTCGTTCAATTTTCTCGGCGACGCGCTGCGCGATTACCTCGATCCGCGGACGAGGATCGCAGTCGGACTGTGATCGGCAAGCCGCCATTCCGTTGGTGATTCTGCCATGCGCACCGGCGTCATCTCCGACACCCACGGGCTATTGCGGCCTGAGGCGCTGAACGCGCTTGCCGGAGTCGACCACATTCTTCACGCGGGAGACGTCGGCGACGCAAAGATCTTGTCTGCCCTCGAGGAAATCGCACCGCTGACCGCTATCCGTGGAAACATCGATCGAAGCGGTCCGTGCGCAGCGCTGCCAGCCACAGAGATCGTCGACCTGGGCGGAACGACCTTTTACCTGCTGCATGATCTCCATGAGCTGGACCTTGATCCAATGGCCGCCGGGATCTCGGTGGTCATCAGCGGACACTCGCACAAGCCGCTCATCGAGCGTCGCCGGGGCGTGCTGTATCTCAATCCCGGGAGCGCGGGTCCGCGGCGATTTTCGCTGCCGATCACGATTGGGCTTGTCACGCTTGGCAAGGGCTCGCCGCAGGCTGAGATTATCCCCCTTGTACGGTGAGGACAGAGGCTCTTTGCCCCCGTTTGACAGCGAGCGATTCGGGGATTCCCCGGCTCTGACGACAAAAATCCGATAAAAACATTGCATAAGCTGGGGATGTGCCTTTATTGTGCTCGGCGGAGGAAATACCCATGAATGTTCGCAAGGCAGTTTTGGGCTCCGTCATCGGCTTATCGCTCGCGGCAGGCGGCGTGTTCATCGCGCACGGGTCGGCTGCCCAACAAATTAATCCGGGACGCCACCCCAACCTTGCTGCGGCGCAGCGGCTCACCGAGCAGGCCTACGCCAAGGTTTCTGCCGCACAGGAAGCCAACGAGTTTGACCTGGATGGGCATGCGGCAAAAGCCAGGGATCTGCTCAATCAGGCGAACCAGGAACTGAAAGCCGCAGCGGCAGCAGCGAATCACCACCGGTAATCCCGAACAACCAGGGCTCAGCACACGCACATCGCGGATCAGGCTGACGACCAGGAAAAGAACACACTGCCTTTCCGGTCAGCCTGCGCCGCAGCTTTCCATTCCTCGCGCAGCAGGCTCAGAGGATCGAGCGAGGCCCTTGCACGGCCATGATTCCGGCCCTCCGGCTGGCGGCACACGGATCGAAGGCCCACGCCTTAATACGCCCAGCTGCAGTCGCGGGTGAAATCAGCGGTGTCGGCGCGCTGCCAGGTGGTGCCGGCCTTCTCGACTGCAAAGATTCCGCCGCTGCCGCAGAAGCTGCCGCACATTTTGATGACCGACACCAGGGCGTGCGTGTGGGTTCGGTCGAAGCCGGGAACCCCGAGGAAGCGCACGTGCCTGACCGTTCTGTAACCCCCGCATTTGGCGGTGTCGGCGCCGTGGGTTTCCAGACAGCTTTGTGCCTGGGCAGCGTCGGCCGCGGAAAGCAGCCGGTATCCCTGCGGGATCGCGAATTTCGGCTCCCAGCGATGGCTCTGCGCGTTGGCTGCGACAAAAGCGTCGTCCATCTCATGCTCGTCAGGCGTGGACGGCTTAAGGCAGCTGCCGCCAACCTGCGGAATATCGGTCACTGACTTCTCGGAGAAGACCAGGGGCTCATCGCTCGGAGCCTGGTAGAGCGCGGAGTAAACCTCGTACGCCTCGGCAGGGGCTGCTCCGCCACCGGCCTGGTTCAGCGGATTGGTGGCCGAAAGATCGGGGACGCGTGGGTTGGCCGGCGCCCTGGGGACGTGGCGCGGAATGAGGCGCAGTCCGATGATGGCCACGGCGATGGCGACCAGAATGAGCCGGAAACCCAAACGCGGCGAAAGACGCATGCAGAGCTCCTGAAGAGAAATTGTAGAAGGCGGCCAGAATCGGGCACGTAGGAGGGGTCGCCGCTCTCGGCCAACCTTGGGTGAGGCGGAGCGCAGAGCGTGCGGACGAAGGCGGCCCCGTTTCACGAGGCGAATCATCTCCGGCGCCCGTTCCCCGGGCCTGACGGCCATCTTTAATGGCGGTTTGACGGCGAATTTTCGATTCTCCTGCTATAGACTGATTCGAAATCACAGGAGCGCCGCCAGGTTTCCGCAGGAGGCATTGCACGATGGCACAATTGACTCGGACCGCGATTCCCATGCAACGGACGATCCTCGCTTCTCTCGCTTTGCTGTTGCTGGCCGTGACGATGCGGGCACAAATCACCACCGGATCGGTGCGTGGCATCGTCCAGGACCAGACCGGCGCCCGCGTGAGCGGAGCGCAGGTCGAAGTGCGGATGCCAGCGGCAGCGGCGATCCGGCGCGCCAAGTCGGACAGCCATGGGGAATTTCTGCTGGAGAACCTGCCCCCAGGGCAGTACACGATGACCGTCTCCGCTCCAGGCTTTGCCCTGGCCTCGGCGGAGGTTGTGGCTGCGGTGAGTTCGGTCCGGGACATTACGGTGCGCCTGACCCCGGCTGCCGTGCAGCAGTCGGTGCATGTGAAGTCGCAGGGTTCATCGATCACGGAGCAACCGATCGACTTGGCTAGCGATGTTCACCAGAGCGTCATTACAAGCCAGGACCTGGAGACGTTGCCGTTGCCCGCGCGCAGCTTTGCCGATATCGCCTACCTCGCGCCAGGCACGGAACCAGTGGAGCCCAGCGACCCCACCAAAGCGCGCATCACCGCAGTATCCACGGGAGGCAGCTCGGGGCTGAACAATGAGCTTTCGGTCGATGGAGGCGACAACTCCGACGACTACATTGGGGGATTCCTGCAGAATTATTCGCCGGATGCCGTGCAGGAATTTGCGGTGCGGACGGCCCAGGAAAATGCGGACACGGGCGGCACCACAGCCGGCTCGGTGGTAATCACCACCAAAAGCGGGACCAATGACTGGCACGGAGACGAAGCGTTCTTCGATCGCCAGGCGGCGCTCAACGCGCGCTTCCCGATCGAGAACCCGGCGCCGACGCCCAAGCAGCCCTTCTCGCGCCAGAATTACGTGGGAACGCTGGGAGGACCGATCCTGAAGGATCGTGTTTGGTTCTATACCGCGGTCGAAAACGTCCACGAGAACGCCAGCATCGTTTACAGCCCTGCCAGCACGACGGAGTTCGATGCGCTCGCTACCCTGGCCGACGATGGGTTGATTCCCGGAGTGCCTTCGATCACCGTGCCGGCGAATGTGCCGATTCCCTTCCGCGACACGCTGGGTTTGCTGCGCTTTGACTGGGCGCAGACAAAGAAGTCCACATGGTTTCTGCGCAATTCAGTCGATACCTACACAACGCACAACGATCTGGTGCAACAGGGAACGCTGCCGTCAACAGGACTGCTGACCCACAACAACTACCTGAGCCTGGTGATCGGCAACCAATATGATTTTTCGCCGACGCTGGTGGGAAACTTCGTTTTCAATGCCAGCGGCCTGCACCTGACCCAGACGCGGACTTCGGATCTGGGCTTCGCCCTGGCGTTTCCCTTCAGCTCGACGTCGCTGACGGTTTCCGGATTTGAGACCTTCGGCGACAACCAGTTCGCCACGCCGATCACCTTTTTTCCCTCGGAGAGAAGCCAGGAGAAGTATCAGTTCCGCTACGACATCAGCAAAGAGCTGGGCGCCCATTCGTTCAAGGTGGGCGCGAACTTCATCCATGAACCGGTGCTCGACGGCGCCTTCCCGGGAAACACGGAGACGCTGTATCAGTTTCCGGAAAACCCGACTTACTACCTGAATAACCTCCCGCAGTTCACGCCCGACATGCAGGCTGGCGCATCCATGTCGACGCTGGGCGGTATGTTTGCGCAGAACGTGCAGCGGCTGGCGTTCTATGGTCAGGACTCGTGGCGAATCAACCGGCAACTGAGCTTCAATTATGGGCTGCGCTATTCGACAACGTGGGGACTCTTCGTCGGATCGGGCCGCACGCAAGCGGAAAATCCTGGAGCGATCACGCTCGAGGCGCTCAAGATTCCGCTGGTTTCCAGCGTGCCGCAGGACGACCACAAGCAGATTGCACCACGGTTGGGCTTTGCCTATACGCCGGGCAATCGCGGCACGACGGTGTTGCGCGGCGGATTCGGGCTTTACTTCGACGATCTGGCCCAGAACGGTTGGGTGACGGCGCTGCAGGCGCTCGACCAGGCGCCTGGATCGTGTGTCGATCCGGTGCAGAATCCTGGCGGCTCGGAAAATGCCGGATGCGTTGCGGGCGACGCTTCGGGCGGAACGGCGAACCTGATTGACTCGAACTACAAGACGCCGTATGCGATTCACATTTCGGGCGGCGTGCAGCATGCTTTCAGCGCGAGCTGGTCGCTGAGCGCCGACTACATTCATGAGCAGGGCAATCACGGGTACCGAGCTTACGGCTATACGGGTGGAACAAATCTATTCACGCCGCTGCTGACTGCCGATGATCCGAATCAGGCGACGTATGTGCCGGACGTGAATGTCTTCCACTCCGATAACCGGTCGAGTTACAACGGGCTGCTGGTGCATCTGCAGGGAAATGTCGGCCGACGGCTGAGTTTGGTGGCCAACTACACGTTTTCCAAGGCGCAAACGTGGGGTTGCGTGCTGGGTGAACTGTTCGACTACGTCAACGGCGTCTGCAATCCGCTGGATCCTTTTGGACCTGGCGATTATGGCCCGTCCGGCGAAGATGTGCGGCAGCGGTTTGTGTTTGCCGGCGTTTGGCGCACGTTTGGCGGCGTGGAGCTGAGCACGCTGACCCAGGCTGAATCTGCCAGGCCGTTCACGATTACGACGGCGGACAACAGCGGGCGAATCTCGATCGACGGCACCCCGACAGCGCTCGATCAGTTCCGTGGCACGCCGTACATTCAGGCGGATTTGCGCGTCAGCCGGCCTGTGTCGCTGGGCGAGCGCTGGTCGGTGACTCCGTTTGTCGAGTTCTTCAACCTGTTCAACCGGAACAATCCTGGCGCGAATTACGTGACCAACATCGCGACGCTTCCGGTTCCAAGCGCGGAAGCGCAGACGGGCAACGTGACGGATATCTGCGTGGATTCGTCGTGCTCGTCGACCGAGCCGATCAGCAGTCCGAGCCAGCTGCGGGTTGCTGGCGGCGCGCTGGGCGACTTTTTTGGACCAGGAACGACGGTCGGCATTCCGTTTGCGGCGCAGATCGGTGCTCGCGTGACGTTCTGAGCAGCCTTCCGGCGCTTCGAGTTCTACAATCCGGCTACGCTGCTCTGGATATCTTTCTCTGCCGCGGCCACGCTTTCCGGCCGGCCGAGATCGCGCCAGTAGGCGCCATCCGCGCGGAACGCCATCACCTTCTCGCCCTGAGCCGCCAGCCGCAGATACGCGTCGATGATCGAAAATGCGCCCTCTTCGCCCATCAACGCGAAGATGCGCGGCGAGACCACGTGGATCCCCGCAAACGCCAGCGCCTGCGTCTCCTCCGCCGGGCGCACCAGTTCGGCCTCCGCATCCTTCTTCGCGCGCCGCCCGCACAACTGCCCCGCCTGATCGAACAGCAGAAGCCTGGAAGCCTCGCGCTCGGCGACGGCTAAGGTCGCCAGCGCCCCCTGTTCGCGATGGAAAGCCGCCAAGCGCGCGAGGTCGATGGTGCTGATCACGTCGACGTTGTGCACCAGAAACGGCTCGTTGCTCTGCTCCAGAAAAAAACCCGCAGCCTTCTGCAGCCCGCCACCCGTATCGAGCAGCGTCTCCTCGCGCGAAACCTCAACACGCATCCCAAAATTCCCATGCGCGGCCAGATACGCGACGATCATTTCCGCGTAGTGATGCGCGTTGACCACGACCTCACGCACGCCGAAGCCGCGCAGCCGGACCAGCGCGATCTCCAGCAGCGTCCGCCCCGCCACCGTCACCAGCGCCTTGGGCCGATCGTCGGTCAGTGGACGCAGCCGCGTCCCCAGGCCCGCAGCCAGCACCATGGCCTTCACGCGCGCGCCCTCACCGGCCCATCTTCTCCAGTTCCATCTTTTCCAGTTCCAGGTGCCGCACCACGACCTCGACGCCGCTCATCCCGCGCAAATGCTTCGCCAGTCTCTCCGCCAGATACACCGAGCGGTGTTGCCCGCCCGTGCAGCCGAACGACACCATCAGGTTGTTGAAGCCGCGCTTCTGGTAGCCGGCCACACTGGAATCCACAAGCGAAACCACATTGGCCAGGAACTGGTGGACGCTCTCCTCCTGGTTCAGGTATTCGATCACCGCTGCGTCCTTGCCGGTCAGCGACCGGAAGCGCTCCTCGCGGCCTGGATTCGGCAGGTTCCTCGCATCGAAGACAAAGCCGCCGCCGTTCCCGGTAACGTCGCTCGGCGGCTGGCGATGAAACGAATAACTGAAGATCCGCACCGTCAGTGTGCGCGTGCTCGCCGCCAGGCCCTGCAGCATCGGCGATTCCTGCATCGCCCGGAAGCACTCCAGCAGTGTGGGCAGTGCAATCGGCAGCTCGACGTTCTCCCCCAGCCAGCGCAGATTCTCGAGCGCGTAGGGAACGCTCTGCAGGAAATGCGCCTTGCGCTCATAGAAGCCGCGAAAGCCGTACGCGCCCAGCGCCTGCATGATCCGGACGTAGACGAACGCGTAGTAGTACTTCATGAACTCTGCACGGTCCGTCTTCACGAAACCTGCCAGGCACTCGAGGTAGTTGTCCAGCAGCTCCTGGCGCAGTTGCGGCGGCAGCGCCGCTTTGCCGTCGTAGAGGAGCGAAGCCACGTCATACTGCAGCGCGCCCTTACGTCCTCCCTGGGAATCCAGGAAAAACGGCTGGCCGTCGCGCAGCATGATGTTGCGCGACTGAAAATCCCGATAGAGAAAATAGTCGTGGTCCGCGTTGAGCAGGAATTTCGTGAGCCGCGAGAAATCGTCCTCCAGCGCCTGTTCGTTGAAGGGCACTCCGGCCAGCCGCAGAAAGTAGTACTTGAAGTAATTCAGATCCCAGCCAATCGACTGCCGGTCGAACCGCGCGCGCGGGTAGCAGACCTTGTAATTCAGATCGCGGCTCGCCTCGACCTGAAATCGCGGCAGCACCGCGACCACGCGCCGGTACGCTTCGACCACCCGCGGCGCGACTCCCTCGCCCTCCCGGTTCTCCATCAGAAACTGAAACAGCGTCTCGTCGCCGAGGTCCTCTTCGAGATAAGCGCCCGCGTTCAGATCCTCTTCGTAGATTTCCGGAACCGGCAATCCATGGCGTCGAAAGTGACGGGAGAATTCGAGGAAGGCGACATTCTCCTCGCGCACGGCATGCTGGATTCCAATCGCGGTCCGTCCGCCTGCGCCGAGGCGCACGAGGGTTCGCCCCGAGCCGCCCAGCTGGCCCTGCAGGGCGCGCACCTCATCAGCCGGCGCGTGGAAGTGCCTCTCAAACAGCCGCTCAAGAATATCCATAGATGCGTTCCGGCACAGCGCTCAGGGTGCTTCACAAACGATACAACCTCGCCCGTTGTACCGGACGTCTCGGCTTCCACGGGTGCGCCCCTGACACGGTTTCGTGCCTGAATTGAGACGGGATCGCGCTGCGCGCGATTCCCACGTCCCCAACAGCAGGGACGTGGGGCACCCACTTAAATATGGTCAGTCGTAGTACTCGAGGCCGAGGTGAGTGATCAGGTCTTCGCCCATGATGTGGCGCAGCGTGTTTTTTAGTTTCATGGACTGGATGAAGAGGTCGTGTTCCGGATAAAGGCCGGGGGCGGATTGTGGGCTCTTAAAGAAGAAGCTGAGCCACTCCTGAATGCCGATGTTGCGGAGTTCGGGCGTGCGCTGGGCCAGGTCCAGGAACAGGACCAGGTCGAGGGCGATGGGCGCGGCGAGGATGGAGTCGCGGCAGAGAAAGTCGACTTTGATCTGCATGGGATAGCCGAGCCAGCCGAAGATGTCGATGTTGTCCCAGCCTTCTTTGTTGTCGCCGCGGGGCGGGTAATAGTTGATACGGACCTTGTGGTAGATGTTGCCGTAGAGGTCGGGGTACTTATCGGGCTGGAGGATGTAGTCGAGGACTCCGAGCTTCGATTCCTCCTTGGTCTTGAAGGACTCGGGGTCGTCGAGGACTTCGCCGTCGCGGTTGCCGAGGATGTTGGTGGAGTACCAGCCGGCGACTCCCAACATGCGGGCTTTGAAGGCGGGGGCGAGGACGGTCTTGAGGAGGGTCTGGCCGGTCTTGAAGTCCTTGCCGCAGATGGGCGCGCCGTTCTGGCGGGAGAGCTCGATCATGCAGGGCAGGTCGACGGTGAGGTTGGGCGCGCCGTTGGCGAAGGGCACGCCTTCTTTGAGGGCGGCGTAGGCGTAGATCTGCGAGGGGGCGATGGCCGGGTCGTTGTCGACGAGGCCTTTTTCGAAGGACTCGACGGTGGCGTGGCAGGGCGCGGGCTCGAGGAAGATTTCCGTAGAGCCGCACCAGATGACGACGACGCGATCGACCTGGGACTTGAACTTCTGAATGTCGGAGCGGAGCTGCTGGGCGAGGTCGCACTTGCTCTTGCCGGTCTTGACGTGGGTGCCGTTGAGGCGCTTGACGTAGTACTGGTCGAAGACGGCGGGCATCGGTTTGATGGCTTCGAGGAAGGGCTTGATGCTGGCGAGGTGGTCCTTGTCGAGGACGGCGGCGTGGCTGGCGGCTTCGAACATGTTTTCGGGGAAGATGTCCCAGCCGGTGAAGACGATGTCGTCGAGGGCGGCGAGGGGGACGAAGTCGCGGAGCAGCGGCGTGCGATTGTCGGTGCGCTTGCCGAGGCGAATCGTCCCCATTTGCGTGACGGAGCCGATCGGCTTGGCGAGTCCCTTCCGGACGGCTTCGACGCCGGCGATGAGGGTGGTGGCGACGGCGCCCATGCCGACGGTCATGACTCCGAGCTTGCCTTTGGCCGGCTGAATCCCTGGTTTATCGGAAGATGCCATTTTGAGTACAGCCTTTCAGGGGGAGAAAAATGTAGAAAGTCCAAACAGGTAGTTTCTCGCTTGCGCGGGAGAATGGCAAATTCGTTGGCGTTGAACGGAGGTTTGAGCGGGGTGAATGGGGAGTGGACGAATCGAAAAACAAACGCGAGGTCCTTCGTCGCTGCGCTCCTCAGGATGACACTTCGTCTTCCGGGCGGACGCGGTTGCGCCAGTGGGTCCAGACAAACCAGACAATGGCGACGAGGAGAAGCACTTCGACGCCGAGATGGAAGCGGTGGAAGAGAGCCTGAAAGCGGGGATTACTGTTAAACGACGCGCCCAGCCTCATGCCGACATACGCCAGCACATAGCACCATGGCCACGAGCCGACAAAGGTGTAGATGTGGAAGCGCACCTGATTCATCCGGGCAACGCCCGCCGGGAAGGCGATGAAGGTGCGAACGATGGGCAACATGCGGCCGATGAGCACCGTCACCGAGCCGTAGCGCGCGAAGAAGTGGTCGACGCGGTCGAGGTCGCGGCGGCTCAGCAGCAGCCAGCTTCCGTAGCGTTCGACCATGGGGCGCCCACCCTTCGCGCCGACCCGATAGGCGGGGATCGACCCGAGGTTGGACGCCAGTGAGGCAACGGTCGCCAGCAGGACCAGCTGCATCTGCGTATGCGCGAGCGCATAGCCAGCCAGCGGCATAATGATTTCCGACGGGATGGGAACGCAGGCAGACTGGCTGGCCATGAGCAGGACGACCGCGCCATAGCCGCCGGCCGCGATCAGGCTTACCAGCAATGCGAGGATCTTTTCGCTCATGCGAGATTGAGTTTACCGCGCCGCGCTCTCAGGGCTGGACTGGCGCGGGCTAGTGGCGGACGCCCTGGATCTCAAATCCTTTGTTGATTTCGAAGTCGAGGGTTCCGGTGAAGGGCACGGCGCGGCCTTCGACCATCAGCGGGTGGAAGGTCCACTGGCGGACTGCGTCGAAGGCGGTTTGCGCGACGCCTGGGTCGGGGTAGGACTCGAGGCGCATGTCGCGAATCTGGCCGTCTTCGCCGACCCACAGGCGGATTTCGATGTCGCCCTGCAGGCTGCCGTTGATGGTGTGGGTGGACTGGTCGCGCACACCGGCAGCCTGAGTGAAGTCGGGATCGGTGCGTTTAGCGGCCTGGCCTTCAAGCTTCTTGCCCTTCAGCTCTACGGGCTTGGGAAGGGCTTTCGACATGTCGCGATCGGGGGCGAAGGGCGCGGAGGGCATGCCGTCGAGGGAAATGGCTTCCATGCGGCCTGTGCCAATGACGTTTCCGCCGAAGGTGACGCTGACGTCGGTGGGGATGTCCTTGCCCTGAAACGAGCTGATGCCATTGCGGACGACGGCGACGCCACCATCATCGACGAAGACGCGGAGGGTATCTTTGCCGGGCTCGGTGCACCACGAGGGGTAGAAGCCGATGGGCTGATTGGCGACCCGGCTGTTGGACTTGGCCAGCATGATGCAGGGAAGGGTCACACCGCCGAGTTGCAGAGTGCGGGCGGTAGGCTTGAAACCGGCGGCCTTGTCTTCTTCGGCCATGGGGTTGACGAACTGATTGAGGATGGTGGCGAGGGTCATCGGTTCGGAGATGAGCCCGGCAGAGCGGAAGATACCGTCGGAGGTGATGATCTCGGTGCCCTGGTAATCGGGAATCGCGAAGACACGCTTTTCGTTGCCGGGGGCCATCCACCACTCCTCGACGGTGCCGGCGCCCGTGGAAACGCCCTTGAGGTCGTAGAGCTGGACGGAGAGCTTCGCGTGCCAGGGCTTGAGGCCGGCTGCGGTGGGAGAGCTGAGGTCCGCGGATTTTTTCAGCTGGTCCTGCAGCTGGCCGGTGTTTTCCGCGCCAACAAAGGGTGCTGCGGCGAGGAACAGAACGGGAACGATCAGGCTCGACAGGACCGCTCGGGAACGGGTCATCACAGGACCTCCAAAGTTGCGGCGACAGGATACCACCCAGACGGATGGGAGGGCAGTTTGGACGCGCTCAGGCGGAGCGGAGGGTGCGGCGTTCGATGCGCTTTTCATAGAGCGCGCCCTCGAGGATGCGCTTCACGTAGATGCCCGGGGTGACGATGGCGTCGGGGTCAAGTTGGCCGACGTCGACGAGCTCTTCGACTTCGGCGATGGTGATGCGGGCGGCGGCGGCCATCATGGGGTTGAAATTGCGGGCGGTCTTCCGGTAGATGAGGTTGCCGGAGCGGTCGCCTTTCCAGGCTTTGACGAGAGCGTAGTCGGCGCGGAGCCAGGATTCGAGCAGATAAGTGCGGCCGTCGAAGTCGCGGCTCTCTTTGCCTTCGGCGACGAGGGTGCCGGCTCCGGCGGGAGTGAAGAAGGCGGGAATGCCTGCCCCCCCGGCGCGAATTCTTTCGGCAAGAGTCCCCTGGGGGATGAGGCGGAGATCAAGCTCGCCCTTGATGACTTTTTCTTCGAGGAGCTTGTTTTCGCCGACGTAGCTGCCGGTGTGGGAGGCGATCATGCCGGCTTCGAGCATCAGGCCCATGCCGAATCCGTCGACGCCCATGTTGTTGGAGAAGGTGTGGAGGCCGGTAAGGCCGCGGCGCGCGTTTTCGGCGACCAGGGCGTGGATGAGGTTTTCGGGGATGCCGCAGAGTCCGAATCCGCCGAGCATGAGGGTCGAGCCGGAGGGGATGTCGGCGACGGCGGCTTCGGCGGAGGGGAAGACTTTGTTCATAGGGGCGACTCAGCAGGATAGCGGAAAAGACCAAGGTGGGCGGTTCAGCGCACCGGATCGTGGCAGGCGGGAGTTGATGCTGAAGCGTTCTCGGCAGAGGACGGCTTCGAGGCGGCTGCGCTCTTTGCAGGCCCCATCTCATGCAACAGATTCACGAGGCGCGCGAAGGCCTGATCGCGCGCGGTTTTGTTGGCGGCGACGGTGTTGCCGGGGTCTTCTCCGGCGCGCATGAATCCGTGGCCAGCGCCGTCGTACGTTGTCGGATCGTAGAATTTGCCGGCGGCCTTCATCGCATCGGTTGTGGCGGGGATGGTGGCGCCGACGCGGGAATCGTTGCCTGCATAGAAGCCGTAAACGGGAGCGACGACGGGCGTAACGTCGGCGGGAGCGGTGCCGTAGAAGACGAAGGCGGCGCTGAGGTCGCGGCGGTGCGCGGCGAACGCGAAGGATTTGGATCCTCCCCAGCAGAACCCGGCGACGGCGATTCTGCCGTTGGCGGCGGGCAGCTTCTTGCCGTAGTCGGCGGCGGCATCGAGATCGGCCAGCACCCCGGCGGGATCGAGTCCGGAGACGGCTTTGACGCGGTCATCCTGGCTGGGGAAGGCATCGGAGCCGCCACCGCCGGGACCGTAGCCGCTGAGCAGGTCGGGAGCGACGACGATGAAGCCCTCGCCGGCCAGCTCGTCGGCCATCTCTTTGGCCCAGTCGCTGAGCCCGAAGATTTCGTGGATGAGAACCACGACGGATGCCTTGTCTTTGACCTCGGGGTAGACGACCAGAGCCTGCAGGGTGCGCGAGCCATGCTGGAGGGTGACATATTCGCGATGGCGAGGCGAAGCTTCAAGGCGAGCTTTGGCCCAGTCCTGCGCGTGTGCGGCGACGGGGAGCAGGGCAAGAGCGAGGGGCAGCGAGAACAAGAAGGAAAGCGGGCGGGCGGAAGCCATTTTCATGGGGAGAAGTGTAGCGATGGGGGAAGAGGCTCGCAAGCGTGCGATGGAAACGGTCGGGGCGACGAGGGGGAATCCGAAGAAGGGTCGCGCCCATTCATCCACGCATTGAAGCTGGCGGCGCCCTTCGACGCTGAGGACGGGATGCCGACGTCCGGCTGACGTGCCTCGGGCCGCGATTTACTGGTCGCGCAGCAGGATCACCGGGTCGATGGAGAGGGCGCGACGCGCGGGAATCGATGCGGCCAGGAGTCCTACCAGGGCCATGGCCACGACGACACCGGTCAGGACCAGCGGATCGCGCGGCGTCGCCTGATAGACGACGCTGGCGAGCACACGGGTCGCCAGCAGTCCGAGGACCAGGCCCGCGGCCGAACCGATCGCCAGCAATTTGAAGGCGCGCCCGAGCGCGGCCTGCAGCACTTCCTTGCGCTGCGCGCCGAGGGCGACGCGGATACCCAGCTCGCGCAGGCGCTTGCTGACCGAGTACGCAGCCATGCCAAAGATGCCGGTGATGGAGAGCAAGGCGCCCATCGCGCCGAGCACTCCCAGGGCGAGGGTCGCCATGCGGGGGCCGAAGAGGACGGCGGCCATCTCGTCGTAGCGCGATTCAACCTGGACGGGTAGGCCCGGATCGAGCTGGTGCAGCGCGTTCCGGATGGCCTGGCGCATGGGCTGCGGATCGCGGCGGGAGCGCACCACCAGCCACGCGGACTGTGAAGGCCATTGCAGGATCGGGAGAAACATGGCGAGGTGCGAAACCTCGGTGAGAGTCGCGTATTTTCCATCTTCGGCGACCCCGACCACCTGCACGCGCGTTCCGTCGGGCATCTTGTACCAGGCCCCCATGGCGGCGGTAACCGAGCCGAACATCCTGCGGGCGAATTCGCGATTCACCACGGCGACGCGCGGCGAGGTCTTGTCGTCGTGCAGCGTGAAATTCCTGCCCGCGAGGAAAGCCGTGCCTTCCGCCTGCAGGTAGTCAGGAGATACGTGGTAGGTATAAGCGCTGGCGGCGGCGTTCGAGGCGCGCAGGTCGGCCGTCTTATCCGTAAAGACACTGATGTCGTTGGTGTCGTTGAGGAGCAGCACATCGGTCAATCCCGCGGACTGAACGCCGGGAATCGTCTTCACCGTGTCGAGGATGCGTTGTTGCATGATGGGCACCCGATCGCCGCTGTATCCGGCCATGGACAGGTCGGTCTCGACCAGCATGGAGTGCAGGGGTTCAAAGCCGAAGTGCCCATGCAGCGAGCGAGCCAGGCCGCGGACCGCGACCAGCGAAGAGGTGACCAGCACGGCGCAGATCGCGATTTGCACAGCGAGCAACACATCGCGGGCGGTGAGGCGGCGGCCGACTCGGGCCGTGGTTCCTGCCTTGACGACCTCATACGGATTCGCCAGGAACACCTGCCGCACGGGAACCGCTCCAAGGAGGAATCCGCTGGCGATGGTCAGCAACAGAGCGATGAGGTAAACCGTTGCGTCCGGGTTCACCGGGGTATGCATGGGGAAATTTCCGAAGGGCTGCCAGTTGCTCAGCCAGTGCAACAACCCTGCGCTGGCCCAAAGCCCGACGCCTCCCCCGACGAGTGCAATCAGCACAGCCTCAGTAAACAGTCCGCGCAGAATGCGTTGGCGGCTTGAGCCCAGAGCGAGCCGCAGGGCGACTTCGCGGGAACGGTCACCGGCGCGCGCGGCAAACAGGCTGCCCAGGTTGGCGCATGCGGCCAGCAGAATCAATCCTGCCAGAAGCATCAGCCCCGCGAGGAAGGCCTTGAGGGGACGGCCAAACTGATCGCCAAGCAGGCCCGGGCGCGCGAGGGAGAAGGTCATTTTGGCGTCGTCTTTGGGGTAGTTCTTTGCCAGATACGAGCCCGTCGAATTCAGATCGGCGACAGCCTGCGCCGGTGTGACTCCGGCCTTGAGATGGCCCATCACCATCAAAAGCCCGCGGCTTCCGCGGTCGTTCAGGTGGTTGGTCCCCTCAATCTGTTCCTGGTTCACCAGCGGGACAAAAAAGTTGGGAGAGTAAAACACCAGAGTCCCGCGGAACGAGGGCGGCGCAACGCCCAGGATGGTGAAGGGATGCTGGTTCACCTGGACGACACGGCCGACGACGCCAGGATCGTCGTGGAACTGGCTGTGCCAATACGCGTAGCCGAGCACGATGGAGGGAGCGCTGTTGGGGCCATGTTCGTCGGAGGCGTGAAAGAAGCGGCCGAGATACGGTTGAACGTGGAGTGCGTCGAAGTAGTTCCCGCTTGCCTCCAGTCCCCAGGTCGGGGATGGACCCTGACCTGTGTCAAGTCCCACCTGAGGGATGCAGTAGGCCGCCAGATCTTCAAAGCTGCGGTTGCGCGCGCGCAGATCGAGAAAGTCGGGATACGACTGGCTTGAGACCATCTCGGTCCCGCGCTCGATTGCATAGAGACTTCCGGCCTTAGGGACATGCAGCGGGCGCAGAACCAGCCCATTCATCACGCTGAAGACCACGGCGTTGGCCGCGAGCGCCATGGCGAGGGTCAGAACAGCAGTGATGGAGAAGCTGGGGGACTTGCGCAACTGCCGCAGTGCGTAGCGAATATCCTGCAACCAGCCGATCATTGGGGCACTCCGTTTGGATCTCTGGGGAGACTCCGAGAGGCTCCTTGTGAGTGCAATTATCGTGCCCTTGTCAGGAAATCAAGATACTGAAAATAAAGGAATTAGCTGGCAAGCGGACGGAACGGAGGGTGGGTGCTGTCCGCTTATGGGCATTTGTGTTCACGAGTGAACAGGTGGATTCGCTCGGAGCTGGAGCCCAACGTGAAGGAGAAGGAGGCGTGAAGAAAAAACAACGAGGCCACCCGGCCGAAATCCTTTAGGGAGGCCTCGTTGTCCGAGGAGAGTTGCTGTGTGAGAAGCCCGCCGGGACCCCTCACGCATAGTTGGACCCCGAGGCGGGATCAAAGTTGCGGCCGGGCAAAATTATTTGAATCCGCAGGGCTTAGGCCTTCCGGGGGACGAGGTCCCACTTCAGCCCCATGCGGGGACGCCGAAGTGCTATTCGGCTGGGGCGCCGCGGCGGTCATACTGGTCCCCTCTCTGGAAATGTGCATTCCCCGGTGAAAGATTCGACCGTATGCGTGACCTTTTCATTGCTGTTTTATTTGTTGCCATGGTTCTGACCCCGGCCGTTGTGGCGGCCCGCAGCGGCCGGGACCTCCATTCGGACGAGTAAGCGCGCCCCGCCAGTTACCTTCCGCCGTCAACCTTCGTAACGTCCCCTCCGCATCGAATCTTCGCCTTTCCGCCACCCTTGGACTACACTTAAGGGTTCAGCTAAAGCGAGGACACCACGATGCTTGTCGTGATGAAGGCGCAGGCGACCCAGGAGCAAATCCAGGCGGTCTGCGACCATATCGAGGCGCTGGGTTACCGCGCCCATCCGATGCCAGGGGCACAACGCACCGCCATCGGGATCACCGGGAACCAGGGTGAGGTCGACCGCGGCAACATCGAAGAGCTGCCCGGCGTCGCGGAAGTCATCCGGGTCTCGAAACCTTACAAACTGGTCAGCCGCGACGTGAAGGAAGAGGACACCGTCATCCGCTTCGCCGGGACCGACGCGACCATCGGCGGCGCAAAGGTGGCGATGATCGCGGGACCGTGCTCGGTTGAGTCGCGGGAGCAGGCGTTCGCTATCGCCGAAAAAGTAGCGGAAGCCGGCGCTCAGTTTTACCGCGGCGGTGCCTACAAGCCGCGGACCTCGCCGTACGCGTTCCAGGGGCTGGGCGAAGAAGCGCTGAAGATCATGGCGGAAATTCGAGACCGCTTCGGGCTGCGCATCGTGACGGAGGCGATCGACCACGACGCTCTGGAGCTGGTGGCCGAATACGCCGACGTGATCCAGATTGGCGCGCGCAACATGCAGAACTTTTCGCTGCTGAAAGCAGCGGGGCGCAAGCGGAAGCCGGTGTTGCTGAAGCGCGGGCTGGCGGCGACGCTGGACGAATTTCTGATGGCCGCCGAGTACATCATGAGCGAGGGCAACTACGAAGTGATCCTGTGCGAGCGGGGAGTGCGGACGTTCGCGGATCATACTCGCAACACGCTCGATCTGAGCATTGTGCCCGCGGTGCAGCGGCTGAGCCATCTGCCGATCCTGGTGGATCCGAGCCACGGTACGGGCCAGCGCGCCAAGGTGCTGCCGTTGTCGCGGGCGGCGATCGCGGTGGGCGCAGACGGGCTGATCATCGAAGTCCACGACCATCCTGACAAGGCTCTGTCCGACGGCATGCAGTCGATCCTGCCGGAGCAGTTTACGCAGCTGATGGATGAGTGCTCGCAGATCGCAACGGTGCTGCACCGCCGTATTCCGCGCGGGATTCATGTCGAGGAAAGCGCGGGCGTCCCGGTAACGGCGCGATAGGGCGATTCCCTTCTTCGAAGGCCTGCCTGAGCCGCGGTATTTCTCTTGAGGATTGATCCCCGCGTATTCTGAACGCGCATGGATTCAGGCATGAGGTTGGTACAGGACCGTTCCGCAGGGGCTCGATCCCCAACCCTTTGGGGAGCGGTTTTCGCACAACTTAACAGCTTCCGAAAAAAAGCCCCCGCCGCAGCCGGCCAGGTTCACCCCACAGCAAGAAGCTTAGGCTCACTCCGTGCGCCGCCCGTACACATAGTTTCCGGACTTCCACTCCTTAGTACTGTCTCGGAAACCAAAACGGCACTTCTTGCCGATACAAAACCCCTGCCGACGGCAACCCGGAAGGCCTGCGTGGTTGCTCTGCTCTGTGGGCTGGTCATCGTGAGCGGATGCCGGCGCAAGCATTTTCCGCAATACCCTTCCGATTTTCGTGAATACGCCTGGGTGACCAATGGCGGCGGGAATTCTGTGACCGTCTTCGACCTCGTCCACATGCAGACGGCCGCAACGATTCCGGTGGGCGACGATCCCACGGAAATCGCGGTGAGCCCGACACGGAACGAGGTCTACGTCGTCAACGCGGGGAGCGCGTCGGTGAGCGTGATCGACGCGGTGGCCAATCGCGTGGCCGCGACGATTGAGGTTCACCGCGAGCCGTCGTCAATGAGCGTGGACAGTCTGGGGCAACGCGGCTATGTCGCCAACGCAGGATCGAACAACGTTTCTGTGCTCGATTTAGGGCGGCGGCGCGAGATTGCAGCCATCGGCGTGGGCGAATCGCCGGCCGTCGTGCGCGTCTCGCCAGACGGCGGGACGCTGGTCGTGACCAACCGCGACGGCGGCAGCGTGAGCGTGATCGATGCGCAGCGGCTGCAGGTGCGGACTGTGCTGAGCGGCTGTCCTCAGGCTTCGGATGCCGTGATCCTGCCGGATTCATCGAAGGCTTTCGTGGCCTGCACCGGTGGACATCAGGTGATGGCGGTGGGTCTGGCGCGGCCGATCAGCCAGAATCCCGAAGATCGCACGGATCGCCTGCTGGCATTTCTCGATGTGGGGCCGTCGCCGGTGCATCTGGCGCTGAAGCCTGACGGCGGCGAGATCTTTGTGTCGAATTTTGGCGGCGACACGATTTCGGAGATCGCGACGGGCGCCAACGAAGTGGGCGGCGCGTATGTGGTGGGCGCGAACCCGATGGGCGGGATCGTGAGCGCCGACAATTCGACGCTGTGGGTGAGCAACTATGGAGCGAACACGGTGGCCGCGTATTCGATCGACGACGGCGCGCTGATCAACGCGGGAATCGGCGTGGGCGATGGACCGGGGCCGCTGGCGCTTTCAGACAACGGATTTTTGCTGCTCGCGGTGGACAAGCTTTCGGGCGATGTTTCCGTCTTGCGAACCATCAGCTATACGCCGCACGGCGAACCGATTACGGGTTCACTGTTCACGGTGTTGTCGGCGGGGAAGCATCCGAACGCGATCGCGGTGAAAAGTTTTCAGATAAAGCCGGCAGCGGGTAGCTAGCATGGGTAGCACTGAGCCGGCAGCTATTTGGAGACGAGCCCGGTCCGGGGTCTGCGCCACACGATGGCGAGTTCTTCGCGATCGAGAATCTTGCGCACCTGCAGGCGCGCGTGATTCGACCAGGGGCCGACGGGATCGAGTTTCACGTAGGCAAGCCAGTGCCGCAGGGCGCGGCGGCGCTCGTTGCTGCGTTCGAAGGCGAGGGCCAGGTTGTAATGCGCGTCGGCGTAACCCGGCGAGAGGCGAATGGCCGCCTTGTACGCCTCGACCGCCTCGGGCAGCCGCTGCAGCTCATCGAGCGCATTGCCCAGATCGAAGAAAGCCAGCGCGTAGTCGGGATTGGCGAGGGTGGCGCGGCGGTAGAACTGTTCTGCGCGCTCGAACTGGCGCTGGTTATAAAGGATGGTGCCGAGATTGATTGCGGCGGGCGCGTGCTCGCCGAGCGAGAGCGTCTCTTCGTAGAGAGCCGCGGCTTCGGCGACCTTGCCCTGCTCCTCGCAACGCACGCCTTCGAAGAACAGGACGTTGATTTTATTTTGGCGCTGCGTTTCCGTGACCGCGCCGTCGTCGACAATTTCCAGCCGCGCGCCGCCGCCTTCGAAGTCGAACTCGAATTGGCCGGCGATGGGATCCATGGTGGCGCCGGAGTGGCGGAACACGAGGCGCGGACCGTGCAGAGCGACGCTGGCTTCGAGCAACGGATTCGGAAGTCCGGAGACTGCCTTCATGGCGCGCACGCTGGCGCTGATGCTAGAGGCGGAAATGCGCTGGGCGCGCAGTTCGCTGAGTTTTCTGAGCTGGACCAGATCCTTGAAGCCGTAGTCGGAAGAGACAGCGATGAGTCCTGCTCTCTCCCATGCGCTGAGTTGCCGGGAGGAGATGCGCAGTATGCGAAGTACATCCTGGCGGCTATATCGATTCACTCTGGCGTTTTTGCGAACACCGTTGTTCTCCATGATTATCCTGGGCTGCTATGAGGGGAGCAAGAGCGCGCAACAAGAAATCAGTGGATAAGGAGGTACGAAACAGATACGTATCACGGAGGGTTCATCGACACGCAATGATGCCGCGTTGCGACACGGAGATCGCAATGCAAACGAAAGTTACTTGCCGCTGGCTCCGGAAGCACCAGGCGCGGCAGGCGCGGGGGTCGCCGAAGGCGCGGGACGGATCAGCACCGCGGTGCGCGGGAAGGTGAACGTACCGCCCGCGTCGTCGATGACGTTGATCTGGCAAATGTAGGTCCCGGGTTTCAGGCTGTCGAGAGGCACGTCGAACTGAAACGCGACCGCATCGCGGGTCGGTTCGTTGAGCTGGGTTGCCTGAACCAACGGCGTCTCGAAGGCTTTCGCCGATCCGGAGAGAAACTCGATGCTGGTCATCACGCGGACCGGAGCGGGCGCGTTCTTGTCGGGCTTCGGCGCTGGCGCTGAGCCCGCGGTTTGCGTCCCCGCAGCGTCGACAGCCTTTGCGCCGGTGGCGTGCGCGGGATCGTAAACCTCATACAGCAGATACATGTGCTGATCCTGGCGGAAGACGTGCGGCAGGTTGGGCACGAGCTGCTGGCCATCGCGGACCAGCGGGCTGTCCTGCTTTTTGCCGGCGGGCATGCGCTGGCTGGCGAGCACGACGGAGCTCATCTTGAGCGGGACTTTTTTCAGGTCCGGGACAGTGAGGTCGGTTTCGAAGGAGCCCATGCGGCCGGTTTCGTTTTCGCGCACGACGAACTTCACGTGATACTTGCCGACGGGCAGGTTGAAACCGGTGGTGTACTGCACGTTCTTCTGCCGCACCTGCTGCGACTCGTCGACGGCGAGTTTGACGGTGTCGCGGATGTCGCCGATGTCGTGGCCGGCGGTGTCGCGGACCTGGCCGATGATGTCGAGGGTGGCCTTATCGCGGTCGCCGCCTTTGACAAACGGGATCTGCGAGCCGGGCACGACCAGTGAAATGGGAACGTAGAATCGGTCGTCGCCGGTGCGGAAATAAAGCGCCTGCATATAGACCGCCATATCGGTCGAGGGCAGGTCGCTGGCCAGTTCTTCTTCGAGCTGGCGCTCGCGTTCGTCTTTGGTGGCGTGCTGGTAGTCAGCGGGCGCGTAGTAGCCCGGGCGGTACTCAAGCTTCACGTCGCCGCGATTGATTTTGACCGAGAGGCGGCGGTAGCGGCCATCGCGACGCAGATCGGTGGAGTGGTAGCCGATGACGTAGTAGGCCGAGGTGTCCTTCTGAATGCGGTCGAAGGCGCCCGAGAAATCGTTGGAGTCGAAGAAGGCCTTGCCCCCGGTATCGGAGGACAGATTGGCCATCACTTCCTGAGTGTTGAAGTTGGAGTCGAGATTGTTCTGCAGGGCCGCGCCGTTGAAGGAATTCGCTCCGCGCAGGTTGCCGGTGGTGGCATCGCCAAGCGGTGAGATGGCCTGGAGACCGCGCGCGTCGACGCTGTAAATCGCCACGTTGGCGCGCACCGAGGCATTGATGGCCGCGTGCAGAGAGGCCTGGTTCTCGATGCCGTCGCGCTGGATGCCACCGGAGAAATAGAGCAGCGACTTTTTCTCGTTGAGGTAGGCGAGGGACTTCGAAATGTCCTCAATGGCGAAGAGCTCGCGGTCGGTGTTGATGTCGTTGTACTCCGACTCATCGGGCGAGAAGGAACTGGCGTCCTCGACCTGGTTGCTGGTGCTCGTGGCGCCTGCGCCGAACCCGGAGCCCTGCGTGCCGCCGTAGGCGTTGACGGCTTTGAGCAGAAGGTCTTTGCTGGCGGTGAAGTCCTGATCAAGGGAAAGAGTCGCGTCGAGCGAGACGACGGCGACCAGGTCAGCCGGATGCATCTGCTTGTTGATGTAGTTCCGGGCCGCATCCTGCGCGCGGTCCAGATCGTCCGGCTGCATTGAAGTGATGTCAAAAAACATGACAATGAGCCGGTGATTGCGCAGTTCTTCCGTGGTCGCCGTTCCGGTTTTCGCGCCAAAGACGCCGTTGGGCGCGGCGGCGTTGATGGTGGCCTCGTTCAGCGCCGCGGCTTCGTCGACGTTTTCAAAGTCGAAGCTGGCGATGTGCTGCGGCTTGCCATCTTCGGTGATGGTGAAATCTTTTTCGGTGAGCCCCTTCACCACCGCACCGGTTTTCTTGTCGCGCACCACGATGTTGGTAAGGACCAGATCGCTGTTGACCTTGAGGGTGAAGGTGGAGCTTTGCGAAGAGTCCTGCGCCGGCGGGTTCTGATTCTGCGGGGACGCAGGCGCGACCAGAGCCAGCATGGCGACCATGGCGACTATTCCGGAGAGACGGCTTCTCATCATGCGATCCTCTAGAACCTGTAGCGACCAACAAAAGTAAACTGACGCATCGCGCCGGTGGAGGTGACCTGGCCGTAGGTGCCGGAGCCGAGCGTGGAGTCAACGCCGGAGTACTGCACCGTATTGAAGACGTTGTTCGCGGTCGCGCGCAGTTCCATCGTCTTGGTGTCGCCAAAACGGAGGCTCTTCGAGGCAGACATATCGACGGTCAGAGTTCCGGGCCCAGGAATGCTCAGCCGCGACGCGGTTCCGTAGAGGCCGCTCGGCGCCGCGAAGGCTTCCTTGTTGAACCAGTTGCCGAGCGAGCCGCCGCCGGAGGTCAGGGATACGCCGGGAATTCGATCAGGACGCAACGAATTTGTGGTGCCGCGCGAAACGTCCGCCGCATTGGCCTCATAGTGAGGGGTGAGAGGATTGCCCGTTGCAATCCCGTAGGTGCCGGAGAAATTCATGTTCGCCAGCACATGCCCGAACCACCCTGTGGTCAGCAGATGCGTGTCCGGTCCGAAGGGCAGTTCGTAGACGAAGCTGCCGTTGACCTTGTGCCGCACATCGAAGCTGGAGTTGGATTTCTCGGCAAGGATGGCCTGCCAGTTCTGGACAATGCCCGCGCTGGTGCCGCCATTGCCGCCCACAGAGGTTGCGTCGTCGATGGCGTGCGAATACGTGTAGGTGGCCTGCAGCGAAATGCCACCGCTCATACGCTTGCGAGCGCTGAAAGTGAGCGCGTTGTAGTTCGAAAACGCCAGCGCGTCCTCGTAGTCGTAGAGCACGGTTTGCCCGTTGCTGACGGCGGTGGGCAGCGTGGTGGTCGGCTGGCCACTCACGATTTCCGGGTAGCGGCCGGGTGCGTCGATGATGTCGAGGCGCGAACCCTTCGAGCCGTTGTAGCCGAGGTTGAGCAGGATGTTCCAGGGAAGGGTGCGCTGGAGATTCACGTTCCAGACCTGCACATACGGAAGCCGGTAGTTCTTGTTCACGGCATAGTTCCCGATTTGCTGGCTCTCGGGAACGGGAAAGCCATTGGCGAGGCTGATGGGCGCGCCCATGGTCGCCTCGTTGGTCTGCACGTCGGCAAACGGAGGCTCGAAGGCGAAATCCTGCACGAATTTCACGTACTGGCCGGCGGTGTAGTTGATGCCGTAGCCGCCGCGAAGGACCGTGTCCTTGAAGGGGTGGGCGGCGACGCCGACGCGCGGGGAGAAATTGTTTTTCTCCGGGTAAATGAGGTCGCGCGGATATTTTCCGCTGAAGGCGCCGGCCCCGTTGGGCGTGACGATCCCCACCTGGGAGAAATTGCTGCTGGCGTCGAGTGTCGCCATGCGATCGTTCTCCTCGGAATACGGCGAGTAGTAGTCATAGCGCAGGCCGAAGAGGAAAGTGGTGTTCTTCATCGCGCGCCAGTCGTCCTGCGCATAGCCGTCCATCTCGTTCTCGCGAAGATGCGCTTCCTGGTAGGCGGCCTGCAGGGTGGTTTCCTGAGGCAAGCCCAGCAGCATGTCAGCGAGGGACGATCCGCTGGACGCAAATCCGTTGAAGCCGCTGTTGCCCGCCGTGCCTGAACCCGGCGCCTCCGTAAACAGTCCGGTGAAGACGAAGGTTCCCGTTGAGTTGGTGTTGCCGATCATGTCGTCATAGACACGCCGGAAGTCGCCGCCGAAGCGGAGGTTGTGCTTGCCGTGAACCCACGCGACGGTGTCAGCGACGGCGACAGTTTCGCCCCGCGTGAAGCTCGGCTGCTGTTCGTTGAGCCCGGTGAATTGATTCAGCGTGACGTTGGGCAGGCCCCACAGCTGCGGCGAATCCGGCAGGCCGTTGATGCCGAGCTGCGGCGCGATATCGGTAAGGTTGCTGAAGTAGTTGCTCGCCTGGCTGTGCGACAAGTTCCAGGTCCCGGTCAGGTTGTCGGTCAGGCGTCCTTTGCCGATGGAGTAGCCGAGTTGCAGCGAATACTGATGGCTTTGGTTCTTGCCGCCGAGCTCGGGAAAAAGATTCACGCTATCGGAGGCGGAATGACTGTAGTTGAAGTTCGCATTCATGCTCTGCGTGATGCCCGCGTTGCCCTGCCCGAGAAATTGGCGGGCCATGCGGACCAGCCCGTTCATTCCTGACGAGTCTTTGCCGAAGTTGTGCATCAACCGGACGCCAATCTGCGTCGTGTTGGTCGTCGCCGAAGTGAGGCGCTGGTAGTTCTCGTTTTGGCCGGAGATCGTGGGCAGCGGAACGTAGTTGAGGAGCGCAGTGGCCTGGGGCTGGATCTCGCCAGCCGGGATGCACTGCGAGCTGGGATTACCCGCATCCGGGCCGCTCGTGCAGGGACCATACGGCACCCCGGTGCTGGGATCGTAGATGGTAATTTTGCTTCCGCTCGGTGTAGTCAGGCCGGTGAAGTCCCCGCCGCGCTCGGCGAGCGTAGGGACGGTGCCGTATTCGTCAAAGGGCGACGAGGACCGCGTGCCGGAAAGCGTGAAGAAGAGGAAATCGTTCTTGTCGTTAGTGAGGATCTTCGGAATATAGGGCGCCGACAGGAAAGTGAGGCCAAAGCGGTTCGATTCATACGAGGGTTGGTCGATGGGCTGACCACGCAGCGCAAAGTCCTCGGCGTTGATCGCGCCGTTGCCGCCATTCCAGAAAATCGCGCCGTGCGGCTGGTTGGGTTTGAAGTTGCGGAAGTTGCCGCGCATGCCACCTCCGCCTCCGCCGCGGCCACCACCGCCGCCGAACCCGCCTCCACCGCCCCCGAATCCGCCACCACCACCGGGCCCGCCACCGCCAGGCCCTCCGGCTCCGCCCTGTCCACCGTTCAGCGATTGGTTCAGCTCGGCGTTATCCCTCATCTGGCTGAAGTCGACGCCGGCGAACGGGTTGGTGGTCCCGGTTTGCCCGGTAACGGCTACCGAATCGGACGAAGAGAAATCGGAATTCGACGCGAGCGAGGGGAGAGCCGCGCCCGCATCCTCGCCACCAGCTCCGGCCTGAATCAGGTCCGATGCGGCCCCGAGCAAATTAAGGCTCTGCGCGCCCCCGCCCGCGAGTTGCCGCGCCGCGCTGGCCAGGTTGGTCTGCTGCTCCTGCTCAGCGGCGCGTGAAGCCAGCATCACGGAAAAGTCGACGGCCTGATCGTGCGCGGTAGCGTTGAGGAGCGCTTCTTTGGTGACGGGGGCGAAGGCCGACAGCTCCGTCTTCAGCACGTAGCGCCCATTCTGCGGAATCACGAGCGAATAGCTGCCGGTGACGTCGGTGGTGGTGCTGTACTTTTTGCCGGTGAGCGAATTGCTCGCGGTCACGCTGACCCCCGGCAGCGGGATGTTGCCATCCTTGACGGTGCCGTGAATGGTGCCGCCGACGGGGGCCGGAGCCGCACCGGCGGGAGGAGCGGGAGAAATTGCGGCCGGCGCCTGCTGCGAATCAGGAGCCGCCGGCGCTGTCTGCGCCGACGCGAGCGACGCCGCGAAGACCAAGGAGACAAAAAGAGCGGGCAGGCGCATCGGTGGCGTCATCGGGGTCTAGTTCTGAGTGCTGCTCGGAGGCTGAGGAGCCGCGGATCCGGCCGGTGGCGCCTGCGGTGGCGTCTGCGAACCCGGAGCGCCTTGTGCGCCACCCTGTCGACCGCCGCCAAACCGGTCCTGACCACCACCGTCGCGCGGCTCCATGATGGTCAGGTTGGTCGCGAGGAAATTGCCGCCCTGCACGGCGCCGCGCACGTTGACCATGTCGCCGACCTTGATGTCAGGGAAGGTGATGTCAGTGGCGTTGCCGCGCGCTCCCTTGTGAAACGTCGTATTCTCGTCGACGGCGATGGTCTGGGTGACCTTGTCGGGCCGTTCGATGGTCACGGTCAGATCCTTGATCGCCGTGATTTTGCCCGCGGTCCAGGTCTTGCCGAACTCGGCGCGCATCTTCTCCATCTGCGCGGCCTGGTCAGGGGTAAGGACCATCACGAACATCGCGCCGACCGTCTTCGCCTGATCATCGATATTGCCGCCTGCCACGATGGTGTCGCCGACGTGAATATCGGAAACCTTGACCTCTTCCCGCTCTTTGCGGAAGTGGGTATTCGGCCCGGTTTCGACTTTGTAAACCTGCCCCTGCTCGTCCTTGATGGTGATCTCATTGCCGGTAATGACGGTCACGGCGCCGTGAGCGCTGTTGCCGCCCATCATCATCATGCCGCCGCCACCCATTCCGCCGCCGCGGCCGCCGCGCTGCCCGGGTTGCTGATCCTGCGCGAGGAGGGCGGGGGTTGCGAAGAGTGCGGCGAGAAAGGCGCAGAGCGCAAATCCTGCAAGACGGGACCGGAAAATTCTCATAACTCATACCCTTCAAAGACGGCACAGACGCCGTTCTGATTATGACCGATATAGACGCTCCCCGGGCTGGAAAGACGCGTTCCCGCGAGGTCCGCCGGACGGTTCCGAAGACCCGAAGCCGGCTGGGAATTCCGAAAAAGCCGGTGGGGGAAATCGTGAAAACGCGCCGAAAAATGAACCGCCGGTGAAACTTTCAGCATCCCACACGTCTATCCCCTGCGGGAACATGCAGGGAGTGGTACTCTGACGGGCATCCCCAGCCCCCGGGCCACTCTCTTCCGCTGGGAAGGACCTCACCCAAGGAACCGTTCCATGAGCGTGGTTACGCCAACACTACTCGCAGAGGAATTCTGTCGCGTGCGGAGCCAGAGCCTTGCGCTCTGTGCGCCGCTCACGCCTGAAGACATGATGGTGCAGTCGTGCCCGGAGGCCAGTCCCGCGAAATGGCATCTGGCCCACACAACGTGGTTTTTTGAAACTTTTGTCCTGCGCGAATTTCGCCCCGGCTACCGGCCCTTCCATCCCGATTTCCTCTGGCTCTTCAACAGCTACTACAACGCAGTCTCCGCGCAGCCGGAGAAGAAGCTGCGGGCGTCCTTCTCGCGGCCCACGGCCGAGGAGATTCTGGCCTATCGGCATCATGTGGACGCGGCCATGGAGGATTTCGCCGCCGGCAACATCCCCGAGGCCGCCCGCGAACGCATCGTGCTCGGCCTGAACCACGAGCAGCAGCACCAGGAATTGCTGATTACCGATGTCAAGAATGCGTTCTGGACCGATCCGCTCCATCCGGTCTACTTGCCGAGGTCGCGGAACGAGGCGCGGGAAGCTTCGCCGTTAAATTGGGTCAGTTTCCCCGGCGGCGTAGCGGAGATCGGTTATGCAGGCAAAGATTTTTGCTTCGACAACGAAATGCCGCGGCACAAGGTTTATCTCGAGCCGTTTCGCCTGGCCTCGCGGCCGGTGACGTGCGCCGAGTATCTGCGCTTCATGGAGGACGGCGGATATTCACGATCCGAGCTGTGGCTCTCCGAGGGCTGGTCGACGGTGCAGACGGAGCACTGGCAGGCGCCGCTCTACTGGCGTCCCCGCGACAACGGGATCTGGCAAGTCTTCACCCTGGGTGGTCTCGTCGACCTCGACGACCTGCTGGCCACGCCGGTCTGCCACATCAGCTACTTCGAAGCGGACGCGTATGCGCGCTGGGCGGGCAAATGCCTGCCGACCGAAGCAGAGTGGGAAGTAGCCGCCGCGGCGATTCCGGTGAGCGGCAATCTGCTCGAAGGCGAGACGTTTCATCCGCAAGCCGCGCCGCCTGCATCTGAGAAACCTGAACTGCTTTACGGTGACGTCTGGGAGTGGACCGTGAGCGCGTATCTGCCTTATCCTGGATTCGATCCGCTCCCCGGCGCGCTGGGCGAGTACAACGGCAAATTCATGTGCAACCAGATGGTGCTCCGTGGGGGTTCGGTGGTGACGCCGGCGTCTCACATCCGGGCCACCTATCGCAACTTCTTCGCGCCCGCGACCCGCTGGCAGTTCTCCGGCGTTCGTCTGGCCGACCACTGATCGCGGAGGCTCGAGTTCCCGATGCACGCTCTTTCATCCATTCCTCGTCTGCCCGAGGCGGCTTCGACGCCGGTCGGCGCAGAAGTCTATCGCGGGCTCACCGCGTTCCCCAAACGCCTTTCTCCCTGGCTCTTTTACGACCAGCGAGGATCGGAGTTGTTCGAGGCCATCACGGCGCTGCCGGAGTATTACCTCACGCGCACCGAGCGCGCCATCTTCGCCGAATATGGCGATGAGATTCTTGCCACGGCTTCAGGCGACGGCAAAGTGGCCGTCATCGAACTCGGCGCCGGCACTGCGGCCAAGACCGGCCTTCTGCTGGCGGCGGCGGTGCGGCGTCAGGGTCGCGTGAGCTACTACCCGATCGATATTTCCGTTTCCGCGCTCGAAGCCGGGCGGACCCGCATCGGTGAAGAGATGCCCCAGGTCGTGGTGCGTCCGATCGTCGCCGACTACACCACCGAGCTCGACGAGATTCCTACTCCCGGCGGACGCCGCCTGGTGCTGTATATCGGATCGAGCATCGGCAACTTCGAACCAACGGAGGCCGCTGCCCTGCTGCGCCGCCTCCGCAGCCAGCTTGCGCCAGGGGATCTGCTGCTGCTGCGCGTCGATCACATTAAGGATCGCAATACGCTGCTGCCCGCCTACAACGATGCGGCCGGGGTAACGGCGGAATTCAATCGCAACATTCTCACTCGCATCCGGCGGGAGCTCGGCGCGGGTTTCCGGCCGCGTCTTTTCATGCACCGCGCCTGCTGGAACGAGCACGAATCGCGCATCGAAATGCACCTCGAGAGCCTGATCCAGCAGGAAGTTTCGATTCCGGCTCTGGACCTCACGGTGACATTCCGGCGCGGGGAGACCATTCATACCGAGAACAGTTACAAATTCACGCCGGAACGCGTCGACGAACTCCTGACCCGCTCCGGATTTGCGGTCGAGCGCGCCTGGACCGACGCGAAGAACTGGTTCGGCGTCTATCTGGCCGAAGCGGTTGCCGGGTAAGGATAGACTCCCTGGCAACCCTCCTTGAACCCTGTCATCCCGAACGCGGAGCCTCGCGAAGCGGAGGGATCTGCGGTTGCTCTTTCCCGCCACGACACGGTCTTTTCACGGGGTTTCCACCTCGAAACTTTCGGGTTGCCGGTGATATACGCCACCCTGCTCCCTCGGGCACCCAGCACCCAGGGTACCCCCCTCCCCCCCGGGGGGTTGGGGCAAGTCGCTCATTCTGCACGGTCGATCGGGTACCGTAAATCAGGTATTACCCTCCTCCGTACCGCTCTACGACACGGCCTGTTTTCGCGGCAAAAAGAAAAGCTCTGTTCGGGCCGGTGGAAACCGGGCGGACAGAGCCTTCCTTGTCTTTTAGGTTAGGAGTTCTGCGGGGCAGGTTCAAGCAAAATCGAAGGGACGCGCAGTACGAAGGTCATGAGGCGGGCAAGCTGTGGCCCCGGCGTAGCGTAGAGTGGCCGCATGGACGCCGAAAGCCTGCGCGCTTTCCTGCTTTCTCTGCCGGATGTTTGCGAGACGATGCAGTGGGGCGACAACCTCGTCTACTGGGTTGCCGATAAGGCCATCGGCGGAAAGATGTTCGCACTGGCCAGCCTCGAGCCGGATCATGGAGCGGTGTTGTCGTTCGCTGCCGGGCCGGAGCGCTTCGGTGAGCTGGTGGAAATGGAAGGCGTCTTCCCGGCTCCGTATCTGGCTCGCGCGCACTGGGTCGCGGTGGAGCGCTGGAACACGCTGCCCGCTGCCGAGCTGAAAGAACTGCTGCGCCACGCGCGCGAGCTGGTCTGCGAAAAGCTGCCGCCGCGAACGAAAGCGCTACTGGCGATGGCGCCCTCGGAGAAGAAGAAGCTGATCGCAGCGCGCAAAAAGCTGCTGGCGAGCAAGAAGCGCTGAGGGGAGGCCGAGGGCTACAGCGGATCGAGTTCTAGTGCGCGCCGGCAGCGGTCATCAGGCTCGCGCGCGAGTCGGCAGACATGGGGCCCGAAGCTCGCCACAGGATGTGTCCCTGGCGATCGACGAGCAGAATCACGACCTGCTTTTCATTGGGAATCTGCAGATCGGCGAAAAAACTTTTGCGATCCACCCAGAGCGGGACGATCCAGTGCCAGGTTTCGGGATCGGTCTGATCGCTGCGCATCGAAGAGGCTTCCCACCAGCGGAAAACGAAGTTTTCGCGCTCGGCCACGGGCAGCTGGTAGTAGTGGAACTGAAAACTGGCGTGCTGCAGAGCCTGCGCAGCCGGCAGCCAGGAATCGATGTCGGGATCCTGTTCCGGCTTGAACGAGATGAGCAGGAGATCGGTCTGGCCTTCGAGGCCGCCGGGCAGCGAGACTTTTTGCTTGTCCAGGCTGTATCCGGTGACCGAAGGAAAAGCGGCGGCCTTTTGCTGCTGCGCCGCTCCGAGCATCGGCAGCGCGCAACACAAGAGCAGAAAGATCAGCAATGGTTTTGGATGCCGCAATCAGGGGTCCGGAAGAATGCTCGCGATGTCAGAAAGCCTGGAGGCATGGTATCACCCGCAAAATTCAACTCCCTGTTCTCTGCCGGTGCATGAACCACGTGAATTATTATGGAAGATAGAATGACTCCGCATCCGTTTCAGACCGACGATCCGCGCCTGCGCCCGATTGCCGAGAAGGTCGCGGCGGCCGAGCGGCTGAGCGGCGACGACGGTCTGGCGCTCTATCGCTCCGGCGATGTGCTGGCCGTTGGATGGCTCGCCAACAGCATGCGGGAGCGGATGCACGGCGACGTGACCTACTTCAACGTGAACCGTCACATCAACCCCACCAATGTTTGCGTGGCCGCCTGCCGGCTGTGTGCCTTCGGCAGGAGCAAAGGCGCGGACGGCGCTTACACGATGGCGCTGGACCAGGCGTGGGAGACGGCGGCCTCCGGGTACAGCGAGGCTGTCACGGAGTTTCACATCGTCGGCGGTCTGCATCCGGATCTGCCTTTCGAATATTTCCTGGATCTGGTGAGCGGGCTCAAAGAGCGCTTCCCTCAGGTGCACATCAAGGCGTTCACCATGGTCGAGGTCGCGTTCCTGGCGAAGCGCGCGAAGCTCACCATCCCGCAGACGCTGCAGCGGCTGAAGGAAGCCGGAGTCGATTCGCTGCCCGGCGGCGGCGCGGAGATTTTCGCGGATCGCGTGCGGCACATTATCTGCGACCACAAGATCGACGGCGACGAATGGCTGGAGACAGCGCGCGCGGCGCATCAGATCGGACTGAAGTCGAACGCGACCATGCTCTACGGTCACATCGAGAACGATGAAGACCGCGTCGATCATCTGCTGAAGCTCCGCGCGCTGCAGGACGAAACAGGCGGCTTCCAGACTTTCATCCCGCTGGCATTTCATCCCGACAACACGCCGCTGGCGCATTTGCCGCGCACGACGGGCCTGACGGACATTCGCCAGATCGCGGTGGGCCGGCTGCTGCTCGACAATTTCCCGCACATCAAAGCGTACTGGCAGATGATGACGGCGAAGATCGCGCAGATCGCGCTGCGCTTCGGCGCCGACGACATCGACGGCACGGTGATTGAAGAGAAGATTTACCACGACGCGGGCGCGACCACCCCGCAGGGCATGCGCCGCGACGAGCTGATGCGACTCATCACCGCCGCCGGACGCGTTCCGGTGGAGCGCGACACGCTCTACCGCGCGGTAACGCGGACGGAGGAGAGCTTCACGGTCGCCGTGTAATCGGGCTGTCCGATCAGCGAAAGCGCACGCCTTCAGCTTCGGCGGCGAGGGCGACGCGCTCCTGCAACGTCGAGTTTCCAGAGGATGCGACGCGGTCTTGCGCAGCCGATGGGGCAGGCATATCCGATGCCGGCGGCTTTTTCGCGTTCTTCTTCGCCCGGCGAGTTCGCACTTCGTTGGCAGCTACGAGAAACAGCGAAATGAACGTCACCGCCAGCAGGGCGATGGCGGTGATGCCGGTGAGTTGCTCCATCTCGCCGTAGAGAAGCGCCAGGCCGCCGAAGACGAACAGCAAGTGCGCGCAGAAAACCTGCAGCGAGGCTTTGCCGAGGGTGAGGAACGGCTCGCGCGCGACCACCACGCGGACGTACTTGCGCAGCCAGTAAAAGACGATCAGAAACGCCGCGATGTTCAGGACGCGCAGGGGACCGACTTGCCACTTGTCGAGCAGCAGGCCGAGAGCCTGCTCATTCAGGTGTGGGCCAAGCCATCCATGGCGAACCGCGACAAAGCCGATACAGACGGCGACGCTGAGGGCGATTCCCCACCGCGGAACGAGCTTCAGCGGAACGTCGTGCTGCGCGGAGCGAGCGCCCAGCCACAAGCCGACGATCCAGACCATCTGCCACGCGAAGAGGTTGAACGCGCCGGTTTCCTGGAGGGGAATTTGCAGGTGCGTGAAGTGAACGACCCAGTTGTGGACGATGTCGCGCAGCCCGAACTGGGCCAGGAGCCAGATGAGGGTGCTGGCGGCGAGGACGATTCGCCATCCCACCCGCACCGCCGCGGAGAGGAAGAGCGGCGTGAGGAAGAGAAACATTACGTACATCGGCAGGATGTCGAGCAGCGGCGGGCAATAGATGAGAAAGATGGACCCGACGATCGCGGTTCCCGGGTGGTTCAGGTAAAAATTCAGCAGATTCGTGATAGCGGCGCGATGGTGGTGAACGGCCCAGCTGGCGGCGATGGTGAAGGCGAACGCCAGCAGAAAAATGTGGTACGCATAGAGCTTCAGGGAGCGCTTCCACAGGCGCCACGCCGCGCCGGCAGGGTTCTCGGTGAGTTCGCGGATATAGAGGCGCCCGATGAGCAGAGCCGAAAGAAAAACGAAGCCCTCAGCGGATGAAATGTAACCGAAGGGCTGGTTCACGAAATCGCTGAAGCGGGTAGGCAGATGCGTCAGGGTCATCCAGACGAGAAACAGCCCGCGCAGGGCATCGAGTTCGGGAAGCCGCTGAAGCTTGGGGAAGAGCATGCGGATGTGCGGCCCTCAGGATTTCGGGGAGCGCTTCTCCATTAGACGCGGCCTGGGCCAGGGGGTTGCGCTCGCGAGGAATCAGTAAGCTGCGATTCCCGTGACGCTGTGGCCGAGGATGAGGGTGTGGATGTCGTGCGTTCCCTCATACGTCTTTACGGATTCGAGGTTCATCATGTGGCGCATCACGGGATAGTCGTCGGTGATGCCGCTGGCGCCCAGCACGTCGCGGGCCAGGCGCGCGCATTCGAGCGCCATCCACACATTGTTGCGTTTGGCCATGGAAATATGTTCGTGGCCGACTTTGCCCTGATCTTTAAGCCGGCCCACCTGCAGGACCAGCAACTGCCCCTTGGTGATTTCGGTAATCATCCAGGCCAGCTTTTCCTGGACCAGCTGATGGCTGGCGATGGGCTGATCGCGAAACTGCTTGCGCACGAGGGAATACTGACGGGCCGTGTCGTAGCAGGACATGGCCGCGCCGATGCCGCCCCAGGCAATGCCATAGCGGGCCTGGTTCAGGCACATGAGCGGGGATCTCAGGCCGTCGGACTTCGGCAGCACATTCGATGCGGGGACGCGGACATCCTGCAGCGACAGGCCCGACGTGACGGAAGCGCGGAGCGACCATTTGCCATGCACATCCCAGGAGCTGAAGCCGGGGCGGCCGGATTCGACGAGGAAGCCGCGGACGCGGCCGTCTTCACCGCCGTCGCCGTATGTCTTCGCCCAGATCACGGCGACATCGCTGATGCTGCCGGAGGTGATCCACATTTTTTCGCCGTTCAGGACGTACTCGTCGCCTTTGCGGTCGGCGCGGGTGCGCATGCCTCCCGGATTCGACCCATAATCGGGCTCGGTCAGCCCGAAGCAGCCGAGCTTTTCGCCGGTGGCCAGCTTCGGGAGCCAGAAGTCCTTCTGCTCGTCGGAGCCGAAGGTGAAGATGGGATACATCACCAGCGCCGACTGCACGCTGACGAAGCTGCGCACGCCGGAATCGCCGCGCTCGAATTCCTGCATGACGAGTCCATATTCGACGTTCGACATGCCGGCGCAGCCGTAGCCCTGCAGGTTGGCGCCGAAGAAGCCAAGTTGTCCCATCTGCGGAACTAATTCACGGGGGAAACGCCCCTCGCGGTTGCACTCCTCGATGATGGGAACGAGGTTGTCTTCGATGAACTGGCGCGCGGTGTCGCGAGCCAGGCGCTCGTCGTCGCTGAGCAGGTTGTCGAATCCGATGAAGTCTACGCCCTTGAAAGGGAAGGCCATAAAGACAGAGTCACTCCGGAAGGGAAATCATACCGGTTCGGGAAGGCCACGAGGAACCGGATGTTTTGGGGCGGGCTTTGCGTCGAAAAGCGCCCCGGAACCGTCAAAAGAAAGATTTCCGCTGGCGGTTTACGGAAACCCCGGAAATAGAGGATGATGACGTAGAGGGGAAATGAGGACTCACCATGGCTGGCGATCAGCAACTCACTTGTAGCGACTGCGGGCAGGAATTCACCTTTACAAGCGAAGACCAGGCGTTCTTCCAGGAGCGCGGGTATTCCGCGCCCAAGCGCTGCAAACCGTGCCGTCAGGCGAAGAAGAACGAGCAGGGGGGCGGTGGCGGCGGCGGCGGATACCAGCGAGCTGAGTCGAGAGGCACAGCGGTGGTTTGTTCCGGATGCGGCCAGCAGACGACGGTGCCGTTTGAGCCGCGCGGCGACCGGCCGGTGTACTGCCGCGATTGCTATCAGGCGCAAAAGGGCGGCGCGAACCGCGGCGCCGGCGGCGGCGGCGGCGGACGCGGACGCTACTAAGCCGAACTGAAATTCATTTGCCAGAACCGACCGGACCAGCCGGACGTCGCGGTATTTCTGTGCCTGCGCGAGCGCCGGATTCTTTCGGGTTTAGGGTCGACGGATCAACCCTTTTCCAGCATGCTTTTCAGCGTCTCATAGAGCCGCCCTGTGATCTGCTCCGGCGAATCGTTCGGATCGAACGGGATCGGTTCACCGACGCGGACGGTCAGTTTTCCGGAACGGAACCATCCGTGTCCGCGCTGCTTGAGCTCGCTTAGACCGACTAACGCAACGGGAACCACGGGCGTGGCAGATTCGCGCACCAGCAGGCCGATGCCCGGACGGAAGGGTTGCAGGCCCGTCTCGGTGCGAAATCCCTCGGGGAAAACTACCACGTTGTAGCCTCGGTCCAGCGCCTCCCCGGCGTGCTGAAACGAGCGGCGAAAACCGGCGCTGCGGGGCAGCGGGAAAACGTTGTACAGCGCGGTAATGAGCAGCCATGCCGCCGGACCCAGGACATCGAGGAACGGCGTGACCGCGCGACCCTGCGGTCCGACGTTGCGCATGTGGAGAAAATCCCGGAGCATGTTGCCGGCCATCGCAGCGGCAGCGCGGCGGCGCATCGGCCCGGGCAAGCCGTAGAGGATCAGCGCCAGGTCGTAGGCCGTGACGTGATTGGCGATGATCAGCACGGGACCTTCCGGCTGCAGATGCGGGGGCCACTCGACGCGCGGTTTGCCAAAGAACCACACAAACGGCTGCGAGACCAGCTCGAGATACGCGATGCGCAGCATCCTCACCGGCCATGACCACGGCCAGTGGGGATAGATGTCCTCTTCGCCCGGTCTGCGCGGCTCATCCCGCGCCTCAGCGGGCCTGGCGGACACGGGAGTGGCGGGGCCAGCGGATGACTCCGGCGCCGATGCGGGAGAAACCGTCTCCGTGCTGCAGAGACCCAGCTCGCGGCGCAAATCACCCAGCGTGACCACACGCTCCAGCGCTACGTCGTCGAGGGTGAGCCCCAGCTTTTGCTCCAACTCCGACTGCAACTGCACGCGCCCCAGGCTGTCGAGGCCCAGGTCTTCCGAGAGCCGCGCATCGTCGCCGGTGGTTCCGGCGCTGGCGTGGCTGATGGAGAGAATCATCGCCAGCAGCGGATCAGCCGCGGCACCTTCGCCGGCCTCGGCGCGCTGCGCGTTCACCCACTCCGTCACTTTGGGTCGGCGCACCTTGCCCGTGGAGGTGCGCGGGAGATCGAGATCCGGCCAGAGGCGCCACTGGTGAATCTGCTGGTACTCCGCAAGCTGGCTATTGGCGGCAACAACGGCCTGATGCGCCTGCTCCTGCGATCCGCGAAAGAGCAGCACGGCTACCGGCTCGGTTCCCGCCGTGGTCAGCAGTGGAACGACCGCGGAGGCCTGGACGCCGGGCTGCGCGTTCAGCGCCGCCTCCACATCTTCGGGATGAACATTGAGCCCGGAAGGGGTAACGATGACCTGGCTCTTGCGCCCGACGAAATGAAGCTGACCCTCGTCGTCGCGTTGGGCCAGATCGCCGGTTGCGAGCCACTCGGATTGGTTCTGTTGGAGTGCGCCATGCTGCCATGAGGCCTGAGACACCACATCGCCGCGCACCAGGATCTCGCCCTCGTCGGTGATCCGCACTTCGCGTCCGGGCAAAACCTTGCCGATCGTCCCCTGGCCGGGATTGAAGGGGTGATTCAGGGTGATGATCGCGGAGGTTTCCGTCATGCCGTAGCCCTGAACGAGCAGAAATGCCATGGTGGTCCAGAAGCCTTCCAGCTCGGGCGATAACGAGGCTCCGCCGCAGACGAACGCCCAGAATCTCAAACCGAAGAGGCGATGCATTCCTCGGAAGCGCCACCAGCGCCGCCAGAGTTTCTGCCCGGCTGTCTTTTCTACTTCCTCCGCGAGCTCCGGATCGACCGCCAGAAGATGCGAGCGCAGCAAATCCAGCACGCGCGGCACGCAGGAGACGACGGCAATTCTTTCGCGATGGATGGTCTCGATGAGGCGCTGCGCCTGCAGGCGCGATTCATAGTGCACCTCGGCGCCGAGGAGCGGCGGAATCCACAAGGCCATGAACTGGCCGAAGACGTGGCTGAGCGGCAGCGTGTGCAGAAAATGCAGCGGGTGAAAGATGCGCTCGTACTTCAGATACTTTTTCATCTCCTGCTCGATAGGATCGAGGCTCGCGAGCACGTTGCGGTGAGTGTGGACGATCCCCTTGGGTTCGGCGGTCGTGCCGGAAGTGAACAGGATCTGAAAGGGTGTATCGAGGGTGAGGCTGGGCTCTCGCAGACTGGACGATGGCGCCCGGGCCAGCTGATCGGCATAATCTTCGAAGCTCAGTCGGGGCGAATCGCCAGCCAGTCCCTGCAGCAGCGCCCCATCGCCAACAACCAGGCAGGGCCTGGTATCGGCGATCACGCGGGTTGCGAAATCGAGCGCTCCGGCGGGATCGAGAGGGACGGCAATCACGCCGCGCTGCACGCAGCCGAAGAACGCCCCCATCCACTCGAGACCGTTCTGACCCCAGAGGACCACGCGGTCCCCCATGGCAATTTCGCGGCGTACCAGCTCTGCGGCAAAGCGATCGGCGAGGTCCGCAATTTCACTCCACGTCGAAATCGAACGGCGGTTGCCGCGATACACAACGATGGCCGCGGCGTCGCCGTAACGGCGGTAGTCGTCGAGAAATGTGGCAAGACTGGAGCGCATAAGCGGACTGGGGTTCGATTCCCATGATCAGCTTACGCGCGGGCGAAATCGATATACCCCTGCACTGGGTCAGTTCGCACAAGTGTCACACGCAGCCGGTCGCCCACGTCGACGCCCTGCTGGCCGCGAACGAGCATTCCATCCACTGATGGTCGTCGATAAGGGTGATTCAGGCTGCTTTGCTCGGCCGCACCTGCAGCCGAATCCCCTCCGCCCGCTGCAGGCATGCCACTACCAGAAAGAGATTCTTCGCATGAGGGTTCCCAGCCGCCCCGAACATCCGGATCAGGCTCTTCACGGGGATACCTGTGGCTTCCGCCAGTGCCGGAAACCCGCTGGTGGCCTTAATGTAGTCCCGCAAAAGCGATTTCCCGGAGTCCACATCGCCCGAGAGCAGGCACTCAATTCCCTCCTTAAGGAGCCCGCGTCGAAACGCCCGGTCTTTCTGAATTCGAGCGACGACGGTTTCGCGAAAGTCGCGGGTCAGGGCCATCACTTCACCTTCCTTCTCTTCTTGAAATCCACCCAGCAATCGAACGCTTGCCGAATGTCTCGATCCTGACGCTGCTTGCTCCCTCCGCCCAGCAGAATCACAACCCTTTCACCATCTCTGCCGAAGTAGATCCGGTATCCCGGGCCGAAATCGATCCGGTACTCGAGAACCCCGGAACCGACACTCTTTACGTTAGAGAAATTGCCACTCGCAAGCCGATACAACGCAACGGCTACCTTCTCGGAAGCCGGACTATGCAACCGTTCAAACCAGTCCCCGAACGGGCTGTTGCCCTGTTTTGCCAGGTATTCGCGTAATTCGACCACTCCTTCGTGGTAACAGATACGTTACCACAGCCGCAAGCGGTCAGCTGAGAGAAAGTTGTACTTTAGTCATGCGCGGGCGAAATCGATATACCCCTGCACTGGGTCAGTTCGCACAAGTGTCACACGCAGCCGGTCGCCCACGTCGACGCCCTGCTGGCCGCGAACGAGCATTCCATCCACGTGCGGGTTGATCGTGCGCACAAAGGAGCCACGATCGGTGACGCCAGTGACGATCGCGTCGAAGACCTCGCCGATGCGCCCGCTGAGCGCCACCGCGGCGATCCGCTTCTGCATCTCGCGCGAGACTTTTCGTTCCGCATCCTCCATGAGTGTGCACCGGGCCGCGACCGAGGCCAGCTCGTCGTCGGAATAAGGAGACGGCTTGCCAGCGATCATCGCCTTCAGCAGGCGCTGCGTGACCAAATCGGCGTAGCGCCGGTTGGGAGCCGTCGAATGCGTGTAATCCTGCACGGCGAGGCCGAAGTGCCCCTGCGACGGCTCGCCCGGCTTTTCCAGAACATACTCGCCGGGGCCGAGCAGCTTGATGACGGCCAGCGACAAATCGGGAAAATGATCGGGATCTTTCTGCTGCTGCTCACAGAGGAAATCATGCAGAGGCTTGGGATCGGGATTAGCGGGGAGATGGGTTCCCATCTGCGCCGCGATCTCCACGATGCGGTCCCAGCGTTTTGGCGTTTTGACCACGCGGCGGATCGAGGATAAATGTTTCGCCTCGAGCGCGCGCGCGACCACGCCATTGGCTACGATCATGAAGTCTTCGATCAGCTGCGTGGCGCGGTTCTTCACTTCCTCTTCGATTTCGATGCTGCCGTCTTTGAGCCGGATCGGCTGCGTCTCAATCGTTTCCAGGTTGAGCGCGCCGTGGCTGGAGCGCTCGCGGCGCAAGCGCTGCGCGATGGCGTCCTGGAGATGAAGCTGCTGCTGGAGATCCTGCGAAGCCGCAACTTTGGGCGGCGCAGCTGCGGTACCGGCCAGCCACGCGCCCACCGACGGATACGCCAGCTGCGCCTTGTTGGTAACGCGCGCCAGAGAAATGTTGGTGTTCGATATCTGCGCCTGCGCATCCACCGTGAACTCGACGACCACCGCGGCCCGTTCCTGATCCGGCAGCAGCGAAGTCAGCCCGGTAGAGAGCACTTCGGGCAGCATGGAGAAAATGTCGACACCGGTATAAACGGTGGTCGTCTCGCGCAGCGCATGCTGGTCGATCGGCGACCCCTTCGGTACGAACGCGTCGACGTCGGCGACGCCGATGAGCACGCGCTGACCGCCTCCGGGCACACCTTCGACGTATTCGATCTGGTCAAGATCCTTCGAGGTGTCATTGTCGATGGAGGACCAGAGCACACCCCGCAAATCGCGGGCCGAGGGATTCGCGGGCAGCGGATGTTGGCGCAGCTGTTCGAGCTGCGTCGCAATGGCGGGCGGATAGTCGGGCTCAAAGCCGTGCGCGAGCATGGCGCGCCGCGCCGCCGCGCTCAGGTCGAAATGAAGCTGGTTACTCATCGTTCTCCTCGTGCAGGCGAAGGGCAAGGCTATCATGAGGCGCGGGACTTCCGGCAGGAGCGCGACGCGCCGGCTTCTGACGTCAGCGGGGCAATGGGACGATGCTAGCTGCGGCCTTTGTCCTTCATCCGCTCGATAACAAATTTCGGAACCAGGCCATCCACGGATCCACCCAGGCGAAACACTTGTTTCACGAGCCGCGAGCTGACGAAGGAGTACTTGGCGTCGGGCATCAGGAAGATGGTTTCGACGTCGGGCGCGAGCCGCCGGTTCATCAGCGCCATCTGGAACTCATATTCGTAGTCACTGATCGCGCGGATGCCGCGCACGACCGCGTGAGCCCGCTCTTCGCGGGCGAAATCCACCAGCAGCCCGTCGAAGGTGGAAACGGAGACGTTGTCGAATTCCGCGATTCCCTCCGAGAGCATGGCGACCCGTTCTTCCACGGTGAATAAGGGGTTTTTCTCTGAATTGCGAAGGATGGCAACGACCAGATGATCGAAAATGTTCGCGGCGCGGGCAATCAGGTCCAGGTGGCCGTTGGTCACCGGATCGAAGCTGCCCGGATAAATCGCTTTGACGGTGTTCACGCCAGATGCATTCTAACTGGTTTCCGCCGCGTGATCGCATCATTCGAGGGGCAGCGCATGGGAATTAGGAGCGTTCGACCCAGCGGCGCGGTCAAACTTCTTCCCATCCTCCGAACACCTGATTGAGAGCGCCGCAAATCTCACCAAGCGTCGCGCAGGCGCGAACGCAGTCGAGGATGAAGGGCATGGTGTTGGCTGCGGCCATGCTTTCCGGCGCGGGTCGCGGCTGCTGCTCGGCCGCGCGCCGCAGGGCGTCGAGGGCGCGCTCGACCGCTTCTCCGGATCGGCTCGCGCGCAGCTTTTTCAGCTTCGCTGCCTGCGCATCGCGCACGCTCTCACCGATGTACAGGGTTCGGGGCGGCGTTTCGTTCATCGCATACTGATTCACGCCAACGATGATCTTTTCGCCTGCCTCTACGGCGTGCTGAAAGGCGTAACTGGCTTCCGCAATTTCCTTCTGCGGGTATCCAGCTTCGATGGCCCGGACCATCCCGCCCATGGCATCGAGCTTCGCGAAAATGCGGAACGCGCCTACCTCCATGTCCAGCGTGAGCTTCTCGACGAACCAGGACCCGCCGAGCGGGTCGATCACCTCCGCGACGCCCGATTCATGAGCGAGAATCTGCTGCGTGCGCAGCGCGATCCGCGCCGCGTCCTCAGTGGGCAGGGCCAGGGCCTCGTCGAAACCATCGGTGTGCAGCGACTGCGTGCCGCCCAGGACCGCGGCCAGCGCCTGGAGAGCGACGCGGGCGATGTTGTTCTTCGGCTGCTGCGCGGTGAGCGAGACGCCGGCCGTCTGCGTGTGGAAGCGCATCCACGTAGAGCGAGGGTTCTTCGCGCTGAAGCGCTCCGTCATCACCCGATACCAAATCTTGCGCGCGGCGCGATACTTGGCGATCTCCTCGAAGAAGTCGTTATGCGCGTTGAAAAAGAAGCTGAGGCGCGGGGCAAAGTCGTCGACGTCCAGCCCACGCCGCAGCGCCCACTCGACATACTCGATGCCGTCATAGAGGGTGAAGGCCAGCTCCTGCAGCGCCGTCGAGCCGGCTTCGCGTATGTGGTAGCCGGAAATCGAAATGGGATTGAACCGCGGCGTCGCCCGCGCTCCAAACTCGATTGTGTCGATCACCAGACGCATGGAAGGAGCCGGCGGATAGAGATACTCCTTCTGCGCGATGTATTCCTTGAGGATGTCGTTTTGCAGGGTGCCGGAAAGCAGCTTCCAGTCCGCGCCCTGGCGCTCAGCGACGACCAGATACATGGCCCACAACACGCTGGCGGGCGAGTTGATGGTCATCGAGACCGTGGTGCTGTCGAGCGGGATGCCGGCGAAGAGCGTCTCCATGTCCTCAATCGAGTCGATGGCCACGCCACACTTGCCCACCTCGCCCTCGCTCTTTGCATCGTCGGAGTCGCAGCCCATCAGCGCGGGCAGATCGAACGCAACCGAAAGACCATTCGCTCCGCCGGCCAGCAGGTACTTGTAGCGGAGATTGGTTTCCTCCGGCGAAGCAAAGCCGGAGAACTGGCGCATCGTCCACAGGCGGCCACGATAGCCGGTGGGATGAATGCCGCGCGTATAGGGCGGCTGCCCCGGCAGTCCCAGGTATTCGCCCTGATTTTGGCTCCAGTCCTCGGGCAGGTCCGCTTCGGTGTAGAGACGCCGAATGGGGGCGCCGGAAATGGTGGTGAAACGCGCGTTGCCCGTTTCGTCGCGGTTCACTCCGCTCGCCGCGCCGATGGCCTGCTCCGGAGACTTCGCCAGCCCCGGCTCCAGCGTCTCCTGCGCCCAGCGCGTTTCCTCCGCGGAGGGATGCCGGTTCGAGGTCAGATCCTGGTGCACTGCATCGCGTGTCTCGATGCCTTTATCCGGCATGGTGCGTCCCTTCGTGGAACGCTTCAGCATAGGAGAGTGGGCGTACCTGGAGCAAGCGGGCCTCGATTCTACGGTTCACTTCGCTCCGCGCCTCTGCTCCCACGCTTTCGCATATTTCCAGCTCACGTAGGCCGAGTGATAGACGTGCAGCAGCAGTCCCTCCCGGCCATCGAGAAAGCCGAGGCGGAAAAAATAATTCCAGCCAAAGGTCGCCGCTGGGTTCAGAACGACGTTCCAGAGGAAGGCGAAGATCGAACGGCTGGGCTTGTTTGGAGCGGCCAGCTTTCCCATCTCGGTGCTGTAGCGGTTCATGTGTTCGATGTAGGGCGCCAGTGCGGGATAGGCGCAGTGCAGCATGTCCCCGCGGAGAACGCCGGGCTTTCCGGCAAACTGCGGAGTGCTGTGCGGGCCGACCCCCTCGCTCAGCCGCGCCGATCCCCGCCGGAAGAGCCGGAGCTTGCGGTCGGGGTAGAAACCGCCGTGGCGCATCCAGCGGCCGAGAAAGAGATTCAGGCGCGGGATCCAGTACGCGTCGTGCGCGGCAGGGCCGGCCAGCATTTTGCGAATCTCCTCGGCCAGTTCGGGCGAAATGACTTCGTCGGCATCGAGCAGCAAAACCCAATCACTGGTGCAGTGGTCGATGGCGACGTTCTTCTGCTCGCCGTGACCCGGGAAAGGCTGGTGGACGAAAACCTTCGCTCCGAAAGATTCGGCAATAGAAGCCGTGCGATCCGTGGAGCCGCAATCGACGATCGTAATCTCATCGGCCCATCGCACACTCGAGAGGGTGCGCGGCAGGTTCGCCTCTTCATTTTTGGTGATCATCGCGACCGAGAGAGTTTGCGGCATGAACGCGGGCGGCCGGGCGGCGAAGGATCAGCTCCGCCCGAGCCATGGCGGAAGTGTAACAAGTGAGATTCCTCTTCCCGCCTGTTACCGAATCTTCAGCGACGATTTACTCGACTGGGAAAGCAACTCCGGCACTCTGGGACCGGATCATACCTAAGGGGCGCGGAGGGCCAATGCCAGGATGTGGACGTTTTGCTTCCATCGTGCTCCTTGCTGCGGCAGCGATTCCCGTTCTTGCCCAGGTTCCCGCAACCGCACCCCAAAGCGACGCGCAGTCCGCCCGCGATCTGGTGCGCGACGTCATCTACAACGAGCTCCACGACCGGGAGCGCGACAGCCATTGGGAATACCGCAGCGCATGCCTCTCCCCCGCGCAGGATGTGGTTCGGGAGCAGGTCGAGACAACCAGCGGACCGGTCTTTCGCCTCATCGAGCAGGACGGCAAACCCCTCTCCGCCACGCAGCAGGGACGTGAGAACGAGCGCCTCGACGATTACATTCACGATCCCGGACAGATCGCGCTTGTAGAGCGAACCCATGACAATGACGAAGCTCAGGTGGCCGCCATCATGCAGTTGGTGCCAGACGCCTTTCTCTTCGATTATGAGGGACCGCCCGCAGCGGGCGTCGCGCGCATCGCTTTCCGTCCCGACCCGGCTTTCGTTCCACCGAATTACCAGGCGCGCATCGTTCACGCGCTCACCGGCACCATGATCGTCGATCTCCGCCTGAAACGGGCGATCGATATGACCGGCAGTGTGGCGGAGCGTGTGGATTTCGGCTATGGCCTGCTGGGGCACGTGGAGAAGGGCAGTTCCTTCCACATTCATCGTCAACAGGTAAGCGCGACCCACTGGAAGGCCGACGTGATCGAGACACACGTGAAGGGGAAGGTGCTGATCGTCAAGTCGCTGAGCAAGGATCAGCGTGAGATTCGGTCCGATTTCCGCTCCGTACCCAGCGGGACCACACTCGCGGAAGCAAAGGAAATGCTTGATCAGGCCGCCGATCAAGGCGTTCAGGCCCGTCTCGTTCCCGCTGCTCCGGCGGAAAAGTGATCAAACCAGCTCAGTTCAGCCCGCTGGCTCGCGGCCCGCGCGCGTGGCGTCATCCTCTGCGCACAGAGAGGCTTTGGAAAGCACACCAGCGCAAGTCCCAGCATCGCAAGCGGGCGGGCGCTGACTCTCATGCCGACTCCTCCTGAGGAGGAAATCTACACTTCAGAACGGAATATCGTCGTCGGTGATCTCGGTGGACTGCACCAGCTCGTCAGTCTGCGCCGGCTGCCGCTGATCGTACGAGGACACACCGGAGCGCGACGAGCCGCCCGATTCGCCGTCGCCGCGACCGGAGAGAAGCACCAGATCGTTCACCACGATCTCCGTTTTGTAGTGCTTCTGGTTGTCTTTATCGTCCCAGGAGCGCGTCTGAATGCGTCCTTCAACGTAAAGCTTGGATCCCTTCTTTACATAGTCGCGAACGATCTCCGCCAGGCGCTGAAACGCGACCAGGTTGTGCCATTCGGTGCGATCGGTCCAGGTACCGGTCTGATCTTTGGTGCGATCCGATGTAGCCAGGGAGAAGGTTGCGACGGCATTGCCGTTGGACGCGACCTTGATTTCGGGGTCTTTTCCCACATTGCCAATCAACGTGGCTTTGTTGACGCTTCTCGCCATAACACACTCTCCGGAGATCGATGATTCTGATGAAGAATAGCAGGTCAGCACGGGGTGCAGCAGCTTCGCCGGTCAGCGTTACGTTACGCTGGGAACCCCGCTTTGCGAGGGCTCCGGGCCGCTCACAGAGCCTCGTTGAGCTGCTCGATGAGCTCCTCGCCAGTCCGGGCTGGAGGCAGGCAGGAGGTTCCCCGGCAAACCAGGGCAATGGCGCCCGCCGTGGCGGGGGTTGGGAGGTGAGGCAGCGTCTCCCTGAGCATCGGCGGCAGCTGCCCGGAGGCAACCTGCGCGGAAGTGATCGAGATGACCGCCTTGTTCACCGCGTAGCGCGCATTGGCAATGGCCGCCAGCTGCCGGGCGCTCGGACCGGCGCCGACGATCGCGACCTGAATGGGCGGCAGCAGCAGGCGTTCGAGCGCCAGGCCGTAGCTGCCCGCGTAGAGGCCATAGTGCTCGATGACTCCGGAAAACGCGGACAGCGTATCTTCGGCCTTTTCGCGGAAGTCGTTGCGCCCGCTCAGCGCTGCAAGCCGGAGCAGCGCCGCTGCGGCTGTCGGATTGCCGGCCGGCGTCGGAGAATCCTGCATCGGCTTGCGTCGCGCAGCCAGCGCGCCGATCTTGTCGGCAGCATCTTTCTCCGTGTCGAAAAACCCGCCGTGTTCGGGATCGTGAAAGCGCTCCACCATCGCATCGGCCAACTGCAGCGCCGCCTCGTAGTAGCGCATCTCGCCCGTCGCCTCCCAGGCGTCGACGCAGGCGTGCGCCAGCATGGCATAGTCATCGAGCACGCCAGGGATTCGCCGGGCAGCAGCATCGGGCTCGGGATAGGCAATGACGTGCGCCAGCCCGGCGCGCGCATTCCATCCTTCACGCAAAACCCGATCCAGGGTGCGCAGCGCAAAGGTTCGAGGCTCTTCCAAATCCAGAACCCGCGCCGCGTCGAGATACGCCGAGATGGCCAGGGCATTCCATCCGGTGTAGACCGTCTTGTCGATAAAGGGCGTCGGGCGCTGGAGCCGCGCCGCGTAAAGCTTCGGCTTCGCGGCGTCCAAATCATGCTGCACGTCGGACTTGTCGCGCTTCACACGCTGGGCGACTTCTTCCACCGAAAAATTCCGATGCAGCACGTTCTTCTTCGGATCGTGGTGCATGTCGCCCAGCTCGCCGATGTCGTAATACAGCTCGGCAACGCTCAGCTCCTCCGGAGTCAGCACCGCCGCGGCTTCAGCGCGGGTCCACGTGAAGTAGTCGCCGTCGTCATCGAGCGAAATGTCGGCGTCCTGCGATGCGTAGAAGCCGCCGCGCTCCCGGTCGCTGAGCCACTCGTTCATCCAGCGCATGATGTCTTCCGCGACGGCAGCAAATTCCGGCTCGACAAAGGTCTGGAATCCGTGGACGTAATTGCCCAGCAGTCCGGCATTGTCGTAGAGCATCTTCTCGAAATGCGGAACCACCCAGCGCTCATCGACCGAGTAGCGATGGAATCCGCCGGCGAGCTGATCGTAAACGCCCCCGCGCGCCATCTTTTGCAGCGTGACGGTAGCAGCTTGTTTCGCAGCCTTGTTGCCGGTGCGCGCCGCCACATCGATCAGCAGATCCAGCACAGCTGGATGGGGAAACTTGGGCTGCGAACCGAACCCGCCATGGTGTGGATCGAACTGGCCGATTGCGCTCTGCACCAGCTTGTCGACGATGGCCACCGACAACGAATCGCCGCGTGCCGAAAACGTCTCGCCATGCTCGATGGCCGCGATCACGCTGGCCGCCGACTCCAGAACTTCGGCGCGCCGCGTCTTCCACGCATTGGCGAGGGTCAGCAGGACGCGCTCGAAGCCAGGCCGGCCATAGCGATCCTCACGCGGAAAATATGTGCCCGCGAAGAACGGCCGCCCATCCGGCGTCAGGATCGCAGTCAGCGGCCATCCGCCCTGCCCGCTGATCGCCTGCACCGCGGCCTGGTAGCGCGCGTCCACATCCGGCCGCTCGTCGCGATCCACTTTAATGGCGACAAAATGCTCGTTCACCGTCGCCGCCAGGGTCGCGTCTTCGTACGACTCGCGGTCCATCACATGGCACCAGTGGCACCACACCGCGCCCACATCGAGCAGAATCGGCTTGTCCGCCTGCGCGGCCAGCGCGAATGCAGCCTCACCCCACTCCTGCCAATGCACTGGCTGATGCATCGCGGAACGCAGATAGGACGAAGCGGCTTTGTCGAGAGTGTTGCGCGGTTCGAGAAGCGTGCTGGACGGCTCAGCCATACCTTCAGCCTACCCGTTCAGCGGGACGAGGTCACGAGCTGGCGGGCGACTTCAACGTAGAGGTCAATGGCGGCCTGCAGTTCTTTCTTGGCTAGCTTTTCCTGGGGCGTGTGCGCGACGTGAATCGATCCCGGGCCCAGCAGCACGGGCTCGCCCCAGTTGGTGAGCCACGGAATATCGGTCGTGAATGCAGCGATCATGGTCGGCAAACCTTCGACGGCACGCAGCCTTTTGAACGGAATCTCCAGCGTGTAGTCGACCGTGGCGAGACCCTCAACCGCCTGCTCAATCGCACGCCGCGTCTCCTCAGAAGACCCAACCAGACGGACCATCACCTGGGCCTCGGCCTGATCGGCAATCACATTCGGCGCGTGGCCGCCACCGATCAAGCCGATGTTCAGCGTGCTCGGGCCAACGTCGTCGAGCGCCGGCAGCGGAATCGTGAGGATGCGATGCAGCGCCTCGACGAGCTTATGCGTGGCGCTCTCGCCCAGTTCCGGATAAGCCGAGTGCGCCATTTTCCCGCTGGCGCGAATCGCGGCCCGCAGCGTGCCCTTCGACGCCAGCGCGATGCGATTGTCGGTCGGCTCGCCGTTAATCAGGAAGCGGCTGCCGCGCGGATGCAGGTTGGCGGTTTTGGCTCCCGCCGAGTCGCGCTCCTCTCCTACCACGAACAACAGCGCAGCGCGAATTCCCTGCTCGCACAGTTTTTTTTCGGCGGCAATCTGCGCGGCGATGATGCCTTTTGCATCGCACGCGCCGCGGCCATAAATGAACGCGTCATCCTCGCTCGAGGGGATGAAGGGCGGCACCGTATCCATGTGCGTCGACAGCACCACGTCGGGGGTCTGCCCAGGGACGCAGGCGTAGACGTTGAACCGCTCGCTCGTCGAGCGACTCTCCTTGTGCTGCTCCACCGGCATTTTCTCGACCGCGAAACCCTGCGCGGCCAGAAACTCCGCCAGGAACGCGCCCACCGCGCCCTCGTTGTAGCTTATGGACTCGATGTCCACGAGGCGCCGCGTGAGTTGGATGGGGTCGAGGCTCATAGCGAAGGACCAGAATACGCGACGAAGCGTTCGTACAATGGAGCCAGATGACGCAATCGCACGTTGGCTCCGCAATTCTGCGCACCGTCGGCGATCTTCGCGGACCAGCGGGGCGGCTGGAGGCGCTGCTGAACGTGGGAGCGCCTGATGCGCCGTACGCGGCGCTGGTCTGCCATCCGCACCCGCTGGGCGGCGGCACCATGCACAACAAGGTCGTCTATCACGCGATGAAGGCCTTCCAGAGCCTGGGCCTTCCCGTATTGCGCTTCAATTTTCGCGGAACCGAACTGAGCGAAGGGGCGCACGACTTCGGCGAGGGCGAGCAGGACGATGTGCGCGCGGCGCTTGACTGGCTGCAGCGGGAATTCGGCCTGCCGATTCTCTTCGCCGGCTTTTCCTTCGGATCGTACGTCGGGCTGCGGGCTTGCTGCGGCGATCCGCGCGTGATCGGCCTGGTGGCGCTCGGAATGCCCACGCACGCCGAAGGCCGCGATTACAGCTATGACTTCCTCCGCGACTGCTCGCAGCCGAAGCTGTTCGTCAGCGGCACGCGCGATCAGTATGGCCCCGCGGCCACAGTGGAAGCGGCCGTCGCACGCGCGCACGAGCCGAAGGAGCTGGTGTGGATTTCGGGAGCGGATCACTTTTTTGCGAGTAAGCTGGAGGATGTGAGGCAAGCCATCCGCGCATGGGCGCTGCGTTGTTACCCGGTTCTCGCCAGCAAATGACCCCGCTCGAAGAACTCCACGGTGTTGCCAGGGATATTTTCGATCGGGCTCTTCAGGCCTGCGACATTCCGCAGGCCTTTGATCGCCACCTGCATTTCGAGGGAAAGACGTTGGTGCGGCATCCATCGCCGCGCTTGCCGTCGATCTCGCAGCCGCTGGAACCTTACAAGAACATTTTTGTCATTTCATTCGGCAAGGCCTCGCTCAGCATGCTGAACGCGCTGCTGGAGCGTCTTCCCGAAAAGATCCACCTGCACGGCGTGTGCTCGGTACTGGAGGTTCCGAAGAAGCGCAACCGGCACATCCGCTACTACCCGGGCGGGCATCCATTACCGAACGAGGGCTCCTTTGCGGCGGCGCGCGCTGTGCTGGCCCTGCTGAAACGCGCCCGCGCGAACACCTTCATCTTTTTTCTGATCAGCGGCGGCGGTTCGGCGATGCTCGAGCTGCCGCGCGACCGCAAGATCACGCTGGACGACACCATCGCCTTCCATGAAGCGCTGGTCGCCAGTGGCGCGACCATCACGGAAATCAACACCGTGCGCAAGTATTTCTCCGCGGTCAAAGGCGGGCGGCTCGCGCTGGCAGCGCCTGCCGCCGAAAAACTCTCTCTGCTGCTGGCCGATGTCCCGCTCAAGGATCTGGCGGCGGTTGCCTCCTCGCCAACGCTGCCTGACTACTCCACCCTGGCCGAATGCCAGGAAATCCTGGAACGGTTCCATCTGCTGGAGAAGTTTCCCGCGGCGGTGCGGGAGTATTTCCAGAAGCTCCGCCAGGACGATGCCGCTCCAGCAGGTTCTCCCAAAAGGCCCCAGGACGCGGCCGCGGCTTTTCAACACGCTCAGTTCGACACGCTGCTCTCCAACCACGATTTCGTGAACGCAGCCCGCGATAACGCGCATTCGCTGGGATACAAAGTGGTCATCGACAATACCTGCGACGACTGGGACTACGCCGAAGCCGCGAAGTACCTGCTCGCGCGCTTTCATGAATTGCGGGGCGAATACTCCCGCGTGTGCCTGCTTTCGAGCGGCGAAGTCACCGTGAACCTGGGCAAGCACCCCGGCTGCGGCGGCCGCAATCAGCAGTTTGCCCTGAAAGCCGCGTTCGACCTGGCGCGTTTCGAGGGCGAAGCGCTCGCCGTGCTCAGCGCAGGCTCGGACGGCATCGACGGCAACAGTCCCGCGGCCGGCGCCATTGCGGATACAACGACCATCGCGCGCGCCCGCAGCTACAACTTCGATCCTGAAGCCACGCTCGGACGCTTCGATACCTGCACGCTGTTTACGGCGCTGGGCGATTCGATTGTCACCGGACCCACCGGCAACAACCTGCGCGACCTGCGTATTCTGATCGCCGGGTAGCTATCGCGGTCAGCTTTAAGTCGTCCTGTTAGACAGCTCAGAAATGCACCTGCGGCGCTGCCTGCGAAGCCGGAGACGCCTCGAAATAGGCGGTGTTCGGTTTGAAACCAGCAAGGTGCGCCCAGATGTTGTTGGGGATCTGCCCAATGAAGGTGTTGTAGTCCTGCAGGGTTTCGTTATAGCGGCGACGCTCGGTCGCGATGCGGTTTTCCGTGCCCTCAAGCTGATCCTGGAGCTGCAGAAAGTTCTCGTTGGCCTTGAGGTTCGGATAGTTCTCCGCAATCGCCAGCAGCCGCCCCAATGCTCCGTCCAGTTGCCCATTGGCTCGAATCTGACTCTGCGGATCGCGTGCCGCCAGCAGGGACTCACGCGCCTTGTCCACGTCGGCGAAGACCGCCTCTTCGTGGGTTGCGTAGCCCTTCACCGTCGCCACCAGATTCGGAATCAGATCGGCCCGCCTCTGCAACACCGTCTGCACGTTGGACCACTGGGCACGCACGGCTTCCTGCTTCGCCACCATTTGCTTTTGCGCGCTCACGAAACTGCCGAAGACCAGCAGCCCCGCCAGCACAATCACCGCCACCACGGCTACCGCGATCCACAAACCACGACGCATCATCGCGCTTCTCTCCCTGGAACTTCGAATCGATCCTACCAGCTACCCCCGGCTCCGCCGCCACCACCACTGCCGCCGCCGAAGCCGCCAAATCCGCTACCGCCGCCTCCACCACCGCCAAAATCGCCACCGCCGCCAAAGCCACCGAAGCCGCCACCACCACCCCAGCGACCGCCGCCGCCGAAGAACATGCCGAGTAGAAAACCGAGCAACCCCGATCCCCCGGCCCAGATGAGGAAGATCACCACGAAAATGAGAAAAATAACGCCGCCGATGATTTGCCCAACGCTGGCATGCGGCTGCTGCTGCGCGGCGCCCCAGCGGGTCAGTGGCTGCAGCTTTACCCCCGCGTCCTGCGCAATGATCTGGGAAATTTCGTCGACCGCCAGCGTCACCGCGCCGTCAAAGTCGTTATTGCGCAGCATGGGCACCATCTCGCGGCCAATCTCGCCCACTTTGGCATCCGGCAGAATGCCCTCCAGGCCGTAGGTTGGGTAAATGAATCGTCGCCGGTCCTTAACCGCGAGCAGCACGATCACGCCGCGATCGCTCCCCTTCGGACCGACTTTCCACGCATCTTCCAGCTCCACCGCGTACTGCTGAATCGGTTCCCCATTCAGCGTGTCGATGGTCACGACGGCAATCTGCGCATGCGCCTCGTGATCCACTTCGCCGCAGAGGTGGTTCAGTTGATCGATGGCCTGCGGCGACAGGACATGCGCGTCGTCGCTCACGTAGTCGGTGGGCTTCGGCAGATCCTTGACGGCCTGGGAAAACGCCGGCGCAGCAGCGAACGCCAGGGTCGCAATTCCGCACGCAACGATCCGCCTGAAAGGAAGCATCGTCCTCATTGTAGTCGCGTGGCCCGAGGCCGGCTGAGCCCGCGGTCCCGCGTCACCCCAGATGTTTCTCCATCGCCAGCGCATCGATGCGGCCCAGGTAATAGCCAGGAATCCTCACCGTGCGCGCGAAGCCATGCCGCACATAGAACTCCTGCGCCGCAGTGTTGTCCACCGCTACTTCGAGGAGCACTGCGGTAGCGCCAATTCCGCGGAGCTGCGCCTCAATCTCCTCGAGCAGCCTGTGCCCCACGCCGCGCCGGCGCAGTGCCTGATCGACATCGATGGTGATCAGGCGCCCCAGCAGCGCTCCCTGCCGGCGCTGCCTGCCGGCAATCGCAAATCCCACGATCCGTCCGGCTTCGTTTTCCGCAACGATGCTGAGGTTGCCGGGATATTTCAGGAAGTACTCGAGCTCGGTCTTCGACCATGCGATTCCCGGAGCGAAGCAAGCCTGATCAAGCTTAAACAGCGTCGGGTAATCGTCGTGGACGGCGGCCCGCAACCGCAAGGCCACGCTATCTTCGCGCATCCTGCACGCTGTCCCCTGCTCTTCCCGTCTCCGCCGCCGGTTGCAGCACCACGCCGCTGTAAAGCGATGCGGCCGCCAGCCGCCCGTTGAGCGAAGCGACCGAATGCACCGTCCATCCGGCGTTCCACCAATTCCAGGACTGGTCGCGCGGATCGATTGAGTAGATCACCGTCCCCACGCCGCAGGTGACAATCAGCCGGTTCAGGGTTGGATCCCAGGTGAGGCCGTTGACCGCGACCACGGGCAGACGCTCGAGCGCCGTCCAGGAACCACCGTTGTCGCGGGAATAGAAGACGCCTTCGCGCCCGCCGGCCCAAAGCGTGCGGTCAGGAGTGAATGCGAGGCTGGCCAGAACGGTGAGACCAGCGGGAAGCTTCAGCGGCTGCCAGGTTGCGCCGTTATCGTCCGAGGCCATCATGCCTTCGCGGCGACCGATGAAGACCCGTGTTCCGTCCGCGGCGATGGTCAGGTAGTCGCGACCCTCCGAAGAGGTTGCGGTCAGAGCCGGCGTCCACGATGTTCCCCGGTCGGCGCTGCGAAAAACTCCCTGCGTCGTCACCACGAACCACGTATCGCCCGCAGTCGATAACGCTGCCACTCGTCCGCCCAGCTTCGGCGGATCCACGGGCTGCACGGCTGCGGCCGGGAGCGCAGGACCTCTCTTCGCGCGCCCATGCGGCGCTTCCGCGACCGGCGGCGGGGCGGGCGCAACGGCAAGAGCATCGGCCGCAACCCACGCACTTCCATCCCAACGGAAGATTCCATCGCTACCCCCGGCCAGCAGGGCGCCGTCCGCGCTCTGGGCAAGAACAAATACGTCGCCACCGTGCAGGCCTTCGCTTTGCTGCTTCCATGTCCTGCCCAGATCGCTGCTGACGAAGACCCCGCCGTAGCGCTTATCGTTGATGACCCCGGCATACATCGTCTGCGGGGACCGCGCATCGGCAAGCAGGGCCGTAACCTGCCGCTGCGAGAACCCGGTGTTCGATTCCTCGAATCCCGTTCCGCCGTCTTCGCTTGCGAGCACACCGCTGCGATCCGTCGCCAATAACACGTGCTTCGGATTGCGCGGATCGACGTAAACGTCGTTGACGATCACATCGGGCCCGGTGGTGCGCATCCAGTTCTCGCCGCCGTCCTGCGTCTTGTACAGGCCCTCGGTGGTTCCGGCGTAGACCGTATTGCGGTCCGCCGGGTCCATGCGCAGGGAGCGGGTGCGCCGCGCCGTCGATGGTATGCCCTGCACCTTCCGGAATTCGTATCCGAAATTCTCGCTCTTGTAGATTCCCGAGCAGGCGCTCAGAAACATCACGCTCGGCCGCGAGGGGTCCACGATCATCGAGAAGACATCCGAGTCGTCGATCACACCCTCGTGGATGTTGTTCCAGTGCGCTCCGCCGTCGTTGGTCTTCCAGGGAAGATGCCACGTGCCCGCATAGATAATCTCCGGATCGTAGGGATCGATGGCGACGGATTCCACCTCGTGGATCTCGCTGCCGCCGGCCGGGCTAATTTCGTTCCAGTGCAGGCCCCTGTCCGCACTGCGATAAACGCCGCTCAGCGTGCCCGCGACCAGCAAATGCGGATTCGTAGCCGCCTGGGCCAGCGCCCGCACCGACTGCCCGTGCATATCCGCAACCTCGGTCCACGTGCTTCCCTGGTCGTGGCTGATGTAAATGCCGCCGTCGGAGTGACCCAATACCCACACGCCGGCATACAGCGTGTGCGGATCGGTGCGATCGACGACGAGGCTGTCCACCACCAGATCGTCCCTGGTCCCCAGCTTCGCCAGCCTCGACCAGGACGAGCCCCCGTCGGAGGAGACGTAGATCCAGCTGTCCGTCGTTCCCAGGTAAATCCGATCCGGATCGAGCGCGCTAAACGCGAATCGCCGCGCATCGCCTCCGTCAGGACCTGTGGTTGACCAGGGGGAATTCGCAGCGAGCCCCGGCGAACCGCACAGAAAAGGCAGCAGAACGGCAAGGGCCGCCAGACAAAATCGAAAACGCATCGAATGCATGATTCCCATTTTTGCGGATGCGGAAATCCCGCGAATCGTTCCACCCGCGAAAAGCCGCCTAAGGTCATGCTAGCGGTTTTCGTGGCCACGCGGCCTTCCGACCCCACCCTCCGCCTCATCATCGGCAACAAAAGCCAGGCGAGGCGGAGTGACTGTGGAAACTTCCGCCAGGGACTCAAAAAAACAGGGCTGGCCGGAATTCCGGTCAGCCCTGTCCTGTTCTGGCGCGCTCAGTTAGTGAGCTGCTGCGGGTTTTTTCGCCGCCGCCTTGTGATGGTGGTGCACCACCGGAGCCGTCCGGGGCTGGGCCTTCACGGCGTTCTCGTCGACAGGCGTCGTGCTCGGCACGTCGTTGTCGAAGGTTGCGCCTGCCGGAACCAGGTAATTCTCCACCTCGTTCTGGCCGTTGCTGCCCGTCCTCACCTGGATGCGGCTGGCGTCGATGCCCTTCTCCGTTACCAGGTAGGCCTTGGTGTTCACCGCGCGTTGCGCCGCCAGTTGCTCGGCGGTCACTGCGTGCGCGCGCTGGTATTTCGTCTTCGGAGCCGGCACTGGCGCCGAGTTGCCGACCACCACCACAGAGGCATCCGCCTTCTGCTGAGCGTTCAGCCCCACGTCATCCAGGCAGGCCTTGGCTTCGTTGTCCACGCGCGCCGGACGCCGCTTGTCCTTATCGAACTGGATCGAGCAACGCGTCTGCGTCTTCGGAGCTGGCGGTGGCGGCGGCGCTTCCACGTTGACCGTGGTCGTCGCTGAAGCCGTCTGCCCCTTGTCGTCCTGGACGGTGCCCGTGACCGTGATGGTTCCGGACGGTGCGCCCGTTGTCGACAGAGTCGCGGTGTTCCCGGTTCCGTTGATCGATCCTGCCGAAGCCGAATAGCTGTAGGTCAGCGGACGGCTTTGCGGGCTCACGCCATTGCAGGTAATCGTCGAGCTCGCGCCCGGCTGTACCGTGGTTGGATTCGCGGTGCAGCTGATGGTTGGAGGTTCGAACTGCTTCACCGTAAACTGCGCGGTGCAGTCGGCGGACTGGCCCACCTTCGGGCCCTCGGTCACGTGTCCGGTGACCGTATAACTGCCGGGCTGCAGGCTGCCGGTATCGATAGTGGAGGTGGGACTCGTGCCGCCCACCGTCAGGCCCTGTCCGCTCCAGCTATACGTGGGCGTCTTCTTCGGATTCAGGTTCGTCGCGGTTCCCGTAACCGTGACCTGCTCGCCTGGGAACACCGATGCCGGATTGATCCCGCAGGCATACTGCACCGGCGGCGGAGGGGCGATGCTGCCGAAGTGGAACAGCAATCCTGTGCTGAGTCGAACACCGTTAACATTGGCGCGGCCACCGATCTGCTCCTGGTAGCCAAAATCCGCATGCCAATATTCGTAGTCGGCCTGGAAAATTCGCCATGCAATGCGATGTCCCCCGAAGGGCAGGTCGTAATCCATGCCGGCTCCGGCGGTCAGCGCCGGACCCCAGGTATAAATGTGCTTCGGCTGTTGGCCCGGACCGGAAATGTTTGGCCCTCCGAGGCGAACACCTCCCGCCAGCCCGTGAACAAAGACGGCCATGCCTTCGGTCGGGTAGCGGAAGATGATTCCAGCCTGCGCCGTCTGCGCTCCGTCGTTCGCCCCGTTCGGATGGTTGGCGTACTCGACTTGGCCGCCCACATAACGATTGAAGTAGTAAGCGAAACTCCCGATCGCGCCGTAGTTGATGGCCGAGTAATCAAGAGGCTTATCCGTCCCACCTGCCTCGGGCGTGTCCACGGTCCCATGGGGGGCGACATAGGAATACCCGGTGAAGACGTCAATACGGGATGCATACTGATCCGACGTGGCAGCGGACGCTGCAGACGAAGATTGGCCCAGAACCACCGCTGCTCCAGCCAGCATGGCGCAGCCGGCCAGCAGGATTCGGCCCCAGGAGCTGAACGGACGAAAATGCATGCGTCTATCCTCCGCAAATTCACTGATGATTGCTGAAAAACCTGTGCAAGCCCGAGCCACTTTCTCACAAATCCGGAGTGGCTACCGGGGAGGGAACCGGACAAAACCTTCCGCAACAAAACAACGCCAAACGGCAATAAAGTGACGACAGGAACCAACTTGCTTGGAATGCAATTATTTCAATAAGTTGCCCACCACGAGCGGCAAAATCTCCGACAGTATCGGAACGGTTAACCCGCGCTGTCCCTCCAGCGTTAACGGGTAAACAATCTTTTTGTGGGGGAATTCACGGCCGCTTTCTGGCCGCGGGGGGTTTCCTGTTGCATACAAAGCTACTAGAACCCCACCTCTATTGCAAGTTCAGAACCCGTTTCAGGCTGCCGTGCTCGTGCTGAATCTTCTCCTGCAGAAGGGTGATCGCGTACAGCAGTTGCTCGGGACGCGGCGGGCACCCCGGTACATACACAGCGACCGGAATCACCTGATTCACCCCCTGGACCAGGGCGTAATTGTTGAAGACGCCGCCCGAGGTAGCACACGCACCCATGGAAATCACCCACTTCGGTTCCGGCATCTGGTCGTAGAGCCGCCGGATCACCGGAGCCATCTTCCAGGAAACGCGCCCCGCAATTACCATCAGGTCCGATTGCCGCGGCGAGGGCCGAAACACCTCCATGCCAAAGCGGGCCAAATCGAATCGCGACGCGCCCATCGACATCATCTCGATGGCGCAGCAGGCCAGGCCAAACGTCATCGGCCAAATCGAGCTCTTGCGCACCCAGTTGATCGCCGCATCCACCGTGGTCAGGAAAATGCCGTCCGGTTGCTCGTAGCCGTAGCTGGCCTCAAGCACTTTCTCACGGTTCTTCGCGCTGCTTTCCAGCGTCCCAAACAGCCGCCGATCCCGCAACGTCTCCGCCATACTTCCACTATATCCAACCTTGAGCGCGGAATCAGCACTTGCGGGGGCATGCCGACTTTCCGGTCCCGCATAGAGAAACGCCCTTCAAACCGGCGCGCCCGGCCCACCTTTGAATTTCTCTGTTTTCGATTTGCGAAAAATATGTAAAAGTGAGTTCCAGGTATTCCGTACCACGCTCGTTCCCAATCCATTCAGGCTCCGGGAATTTCGCCCCGCGCCTCACCGGTCACCTCGTCGTGACATATTTCCGTCGCTTGCCAGCGGAGTTATATGCACCCTCGTCGTCTGATTCGGTTGCTTTGCCTCTTCCCTCTTGCTTGCGCCTCTGCCGCGCTGGCCCAAACGCCGGCCGCGCCCGCGGTCTCCGCCGGCGATAACGCCTGGATGCTCACCAGCGCCGCGCTGGTGCTCATGATGACCGGCCCTGGCCTCGCCCTCTTCTATGGCGGTCTGGTGCGCCGCAAGAACGTCCTCTCCACCATGATGCAGAGCTTCGCCATGATGTGCATCATCACCGTGCTCTGGGCGCTGGTCAGCTACAGCCTCGCCTTCTGCACCGGCAATGCTTTCATCGGCGGCCTGCACAACGCCTTCATGCACGGCGTCGGCCTCGCGCCCGATCCCGATTACGGCCCCACCGTCCCCGCGCAGACCTACATGATCTACCAGCTCATGTTCGCGATCATCACGCCCGCGCTCATCACCGGAGCCTTCGCCGAGCGCATGAAATTCAGCGCGATGTGCCTGTTCCTTACACTCTGGGCCATCGTCGTCTACTCACCCATGGCCCACATGGTCTGGGGCAAAGGCGGATTCCTCAACGCCTCTCTCAACGGCAAAATTCCCTGCCTCGACTTTGCCGGCGGCACTGTGGTTCACGTCACCTCCGGCGTCTCCGCGCTGGTCTGCGCCCTCTATCTCGGCAAGCGCGTCGGCTATCCCAAAGAACCGTCGCCGCCGCACTCCGTCGTCCTCAGCTTCATTGGAGCCTGCCTGCTGTGGGTGGGCTGGTTCGGCTTCAACGCCGGCTCTGCCGTGAACGCCAGCGGCCTCGCCACCAGCGCTTTCGTCAACACGCACTTCGCCACTGCTGCCGCAGCCATCGGCTGGAGCGTCGCCGAGTGGATCCGTAACGGTAAGCCCAGCGCTCTCGGAGCCATTTCCGGCGCGGTGGCCGGACTCGTCGCCATCACCCCGGCTTCCGGTTTCGTGCAGCCCATGTCGGCCCTCATCATCGGAGTCGTCGCCGGCGTCGTCTGCTTCCTCATGGTCACTACCGTCAAGGGCTGGTTCGGCTACGACGATTCCCTCGACGCGTTCGGCGTGCACGGTGCAGGCGGCACCGTCGGCGCCATCCTTACCGGCGTCTTCGCCTCCAGCGCCATCAATCCGGTTTATGGCCCAGGCAAACCGACCGGCGGAATCGAGGGCAACTGGCATCAGGTGCTCAATCAGTTCATCGGCGTCGCCATCGCCTGGGTGCTCTCCATCGTCGGCACCATCATCCTGCTCAAGATCGTCGACATGGTGATTGGCCTGCGCGTGACCCGCGACGACGAGATCGAAGGTTTGGACGTTACCCAGCACGGCGAAGAAGGCTACGACTTCGGTTCCTAATCAACCACGTATACTCAGAATTCAGCCAGGACTCGAGCGCTCAATGCAAAAGATCGAAGCTGTCATTCAACCCTCCAAGCTGGACGCAGTGAAGGACGCCCTGCTCGAAGCGGGCATCGAAGGCATGACCATCCTCGAGGCCCGCGGTCACGGCCGCCAGAAGGGCCACACCGAGTTCTATCGCGGCCGCGAATACACCGTCGACCTCCTGCCCAAAATCAAAATCGAGATGGTGGTCCGCGACGAAATGGCCGACAAGGCCATCCAGGCCATCCTCTCTACGGCGCGCACCGGCAAAATCGGCGACGGCAAAATTTTCGTCTCCAAAATCGACGACGCCATTCGCATCCGCAACGACGAGCGCGGCCCTTCCGCACTCTGATTTTTGGCCGCGGCGGTCCGCACTGCTCGCGCATCGCAGATTCGGCGCTACTCGCGTTCTCTTTGCAACGGGCCGTTTGTCGTTGGCGGGTTTCCTGCGGCATCCCTCATGGCCTGCCGCCAACCTGTACGCTGAACCCTGAACGCTGAACCCTTCGTCATGATCACTGAGCCGCTCACTCTCACGCGTCTGCGCAGTCGCTATCAGGACGACTCCACCCAGCTGCGTCAGAGCTTCGAGCGCAACGGTGACGGCTCCGCCGTGATCCGGCGTCGCTCGCAGATCGTCGGCACGCTGCTGCGCCAGCTCTGGGATCATGTCGCGCCTATCGCTCCGCAGGACGACATCGCCCTGGTGGCCACCGGCGGCTTCGGACGCCGCGAACTTTTTCCCTGCTCCGACGTCGATGTGCTCTTCCTGTGCGCCAACGAAAAAGTCGAGCCCGCCTGGCGCGAACAGATCCGCGCCTGCACCCAGGCCATGTGGGACATTGGCCTTCGCGCCAGCCCCGTCACGCGCACGCTTAAAGAGACCGAACGCGTCCACCCCGACAACCTCGAATTCACCGTCTCGCTGCTTGACCGGCGCTATCTCACCGGCAGCCGCAAGCTCTACGCCAAATTCGAAACCGAGCTCCTGCCCTCGGTCATCCTGCGTGAGTGGGACACCGTCGTCCAGAACCTCGCCGAGATGGCCCGCGCGCGCCACGCCAAATACGGCGACACCATCTTTCACGTCGAGCCCAACGTCAAAGAAACGCCTGGCGGCCTCCGTGACTACCACCTCGCCCAGTGGCTCACCCTGCTCAATTCCATCCAGGCGAACAAAGCCTGGCCTCGTTCCGCCGCCGACGATTTCTACGGCACCCACGACGAGCCCGAATCCGCCTACGACTTTCTCTCCGCCGTCCGATGTTTTCTCCACTACCGCTCCGGCCGCGACGACAACACTCTCGACTGGCACGCGCAGGACGAAGCCGCCGAGCGTTCCATCGGTCTCGAAACCCGCGGCACTTCCGATCCCGCTTACTGGATGCGCACCTGGTATCGCCAGGCACGCACCGTCTATCGCCGCGCCTCCCTGCTCATCGATGCCGTCCCGCCGCCACGCCGCTCCTTCTACAAGCAATTCCGCCGCAAGCGCGTTCCCGTCGCCGGAACCGACTTCTTCCTCGATGACGGACGGCTCGATCTCGCCGAAGGCACCACCGTCAACGACGCTGACAGCGTCCTCCAGGTTTTTGGCCTCATGGCCAAGCACGGCTACCGCCTCAGTTTTGCCGCCGAAGACCGCATCGCCGACGCGCTTCCCATCCTCGCAGTGCAGATGCCCGAAGGTCCCTTCCTGTGGAATTGCCTGCGCGAAGTGCTCCTCGGTCCCTGGGCTGCGCATGCGCTGCGCACCATGCACGCGCTCGGCATCCTCGAGCTCATCATCCCCGAGTTTCACGGCATCGAGTCCCTCGTCATCCGCGATACCTGGCACCGCTACACCGTCGACGAGCACACCTTCCACGTCATCGACAACGTCCACCGCCTGCGCCAGCCGCAGCATGAGTGGGAAAAACGGCTCGCCGGTCTGCTCCCTGAAATTGATCGCCTCGATCTGTTCTTCCTCGCCCTGCTCATGCACGACACCGGCAAGGCGCGCCGCTCCGGCAATCACGCCAGCAACAGCGTCGAGCTGAGCGAAAGCCTGTTTTCGCGCCTCGAACTCGACGCCGAAGAGCGCGAAACCGTCCGCCGTGTGATCCACAACCATCTGGAAATGTCCTCCGCTATGCGCCGCGACATCTTCGACGCGGAAACCATTCGCGCCTTCGCGGAAAAGGTCGCGACCCAGCCGCAGCTCAAGATGCTCACCCTCATGACCTACGCCGACATCCGCGCCGTCTCACCGGAAGCACTCACCCCGTGGAAAGCCGAGAGCCTGTGGCAGCTCTACATGAGCGCGTCGAACTTCCTCGATCGCAGCGTCGATGAGATTCGCTACCACGCTTCGGCCGACCCGGCCTTTTTCAGCCGCATCGTCGCGCTCATCCCCGCCGTCACGCCAGGCGGCGCATCGTCGCAAACGCCGGTTCCCACCGACGAGCTCCGCGCCTTCCTCGAAGGCTTGCCGCAACGTTATCTCAGCATTCGCGCGCCGGAGCAGATCGCCGCGCATTTCCGTATGGCGATGGACCTCCGCGAGGACAAGGTGCAGCTCGCGTACCGCGCTCTGCGCCAGGTCAACGAGATCACCCTGGTCACGCCCGACCGTCCCGGCCTGTTTGCCGATATGGCTGGAGTCCTGTCAGCGTGGGGCATGAACATCGTCAAGGCCGACGCTTTCTCCAACGCTGCCGGCATCATCGTCGATACGTTTCAGTTCACCGATACCTACCGCACCCTCGAGCTCAACGCCTCGGAGATCGACCGCTTTCTGCAGAGCATCCGCGACGCGGTGAAGCACAAAGTCTCCGTCGAAGAGCTGCTGCGAGCGCGCAAGCAAAAGCCCGCCCGCCCGAAGGTCACGGTGGAAACGCGGCTGGAATTCGACAACGAAGCATCGTCGCACAGTACCCTGGTGCAGATCGTCACCCAGGATACGCCCGGACTGCTGCGCGAAATCGCTCTCAGCCTCGCCTCCTGCGGCTGCAATATCGAAGTGGCGCTCATCGACACGGAAGGCGAAGCGGCCATCGACGTTTTCTATCTCACGTCCTCGGGCCACAAGCTCGACGAATCCGCCCAGGCCTCGCTCAGCGCCTCGCTCGTGCATCGGCTGGCGCAGCTGCGGCAGTAGCGGCCGCGGTTTCAGCCAAAGTTGCGCGCATGCTTCCAGAACTCCGGCCACGGCAGGCGCGGCGGCCCGCACACAAAAATGTCCGGGTGATCCCGGCTCTCCTCATTCTCCACGCCCAGCGCGTTCGTCACGTGCCCCGCCAGCCTGCATCCGGTAAAATTCGCGCCCGCCCCCTCCTGCGAATAGCCCAGCACGATCAGCGTGGTCGGCGGCGGCTCCGGATAACCGCGCAGCCACGCCGAGTTGGTCCGGCTGATCGGCGCCGGCAGACCGTACGCCGGCCCCAGAATCTCCACGGCTCCCCCCTCGCCATAGTTCCCAACGAAGATCCCCACATTCTCTCGCTGGTCCGCAGGCAGCGAGTCGCGAATGGCCGCGACCGTCCCCAGCATCTCCTCCCAGCCAATCTCCTCGCGCAGGTCTCCGTTGTTCTTCAATGCGAACCGCATCAGCGGCCCACTCGGCGCCAGCGGCAGAATGATGGCCGCCATGAGCAGCCCGCACGCCGTGAGCGCCGTAAAGAAAACCCCCTCCACCGCCCACCGCCAGCCCCGGCTCAGCCACCCCATCCACCGCTCCCCCGCAACCGCGCCCATCGCCATCAGCATGGGATACGCCGCCGCCATGTAGTAATGCCGCCCCTTCCCGAAAAAAAAGAGCGCCAGCGGGATCGCATACATCCACCCCAAGGTTCGATAGCGCCGGCTCACGAAGTACGCCACCAGTCCGCCGATCCACACCGGCGCAGACGCCAAATCGGTGCAAAGCCAGAATTGCCCGCGCAGGAATCCGAGCGCCCGGCCTTCGGCAACGTCGCGGGCATGGATGGACTTCAGGAACGTGTACGAAATGAAATCGTGGTGCGCCAGCCACACCAGATTCGGAAGAAAGATCAGCAACGCCAGACCCGCCCCGGCCAAAAAGTACCAGCTCGCCAGATACCGCCGCGCCGAAGTCAGCAGAAATCCGCCCAGCACGCCCGCCAGATAGAACACAATCGCGTACTTGGTCATCAGACCCACGCCCGCCACCGCGCCCACCGCCAGCCACCACCGCGGATTCTCCGACCGCAACAGGCGAATGACGAAGTACGCAATCAATACCCACCACAGAAAATCGAAGCTGGTGTACTGGAACTCCGTCCCGTTGAACAACGGCAGCGGCGCAAGCGCCACGCACAGCACCGCCGTCACCTGAGCCAGCCGTCCGCCGCCCAGTTCCCGCGCCATCAGGCCTGTCACTACCAGCGCCACCGCCTGCGCGATCACCGAGAAGAGCCGCAGACCCTCCAGCGACACTCCGAAAATTCCCAGCAGAATCCGCTCCAGGAACGGCGTCAGCGGTGGATACGCCACGAAACCCCAGTCCAGGTGGCGCGCGTCGCTCAGAAACTGCAGTTCGTCGCGGTGAAACCCATAGCGCTGGTTGCTGAGCAGATGAACCACCGCCGCCGCCGTGGCCATGCCCATCAGGACGAGGCTGTCCCCCCGCGGCCGCCTCTCCGTCGCCTGCATCGGTTCCTGCGCCATGCCCCTCCCTCGTCCTCTCGTCTACGCTCTTGCAGGAGCGTCCGTTCCGTTCCAGCCCGCAGCTTCGCCCTGCGCTCACTCCTCGTGAGTTCCACACTTCCGCCAGGAGAGTTCAGCGTTTGGAGTTTAGGATATTTCCGCGGCCCAGGCCAGCGCGAAACCAGGTTGGACTGCGGCGGGTTCCGGAAAGAATCGAAGGAGGACTCTGTGCTGAAGCGTGTTTTGAAGTTGCTGGTGGTTGCCGGCACGGCTGTGGGCATGGCATGGGCGGCGGAGAATCCCTTCATCGGCGAGTGGAAGCTCGACCCATCGATCACCAGAATGCCCGACGAGATGAAGATTGAGAGCAAGGGCGGCAACACGTACTCCTTCAATTTTGCCGGCACCCCCGAAACCATCGTGACCGATGGCGCCGATCAGCCGGGCATCGTGGGAACCACGCTGTCGGTCAAGCCTGAAGCGCCCGACACCTGGATCGTCGAGCGCAGGAAAGACGGCAAGCTGCTCCTCAGAGGGACCTGGAAGCTCTCGAAGGACGGCGCTACGCTCACCGACTTCTACCGCGAGTTCGAGCCCGGCGGCTCCACGTTCAGCATGGATTATGTCTACCGGCGCAGCGGTGGAGGGTCTGGCTTCGCGGCGGACTGGAAGAGCATCCGGGAGACGATGAACTCGCCTTATGTTCTGCAGGTGAAGGCGTACCAGGGCGACGGCCTCTCTTTCATCGCCGCCAATCCCGCTGAGCATCAGACGAAAAACGTGAAGTTCGACGGCAAGGACTATCCCAACGAGGGCCGAGCGCGGACCCGGGCTCTTCCTCCTCGATCCGGCGGGTGGACGAGCACACCCTGGAGATGACGGACAAAGCCGGCGGAAAGGTCATCGATACGCGGGAGATCACGCTTTCTCCCGATGGGAAAACATTCACGATGACCGTACACTCGCCCGGCCGAAACCAGCCCGACGTGCTGGTATTCAACCGGCAGTAGCTTTCGCTAAACGTGGTTGACTACAAGCTTCTTGCTAAACGTCTCTCGCAGGACGCTTCTCGCTAACGGCTTTTTCGCTAAACCCCCAAATGTGGAAAACTTGTCAAGCTTTTCGCGTGCGGTACGAAAGTGTTGTCCCTCATTCCACACCACTTCCGCCTTTATACCCTCAAAGATATTTGGCGAGTTTTCATGCTGGATTTGGTATCCTGATAATAGAGGGTAAGAAACAAAAAAGGCTCAGCCCAACGGCTGGGCCTTTTCCTTTCTGCGCGCATGAACACGCATCACTCCAATCCACTCCTGGCTCCAGGCTACCGGCCACCGGCTCCGTGTACCATCACGACCGTCTCTGTAACAAAGAGAGCCGTGCTGATGACAAACCCGGCCACGTTTGTTACACAGACGGCCATCTCGATCTGCTCTGTCTCCAGAGACCTGGCTATTGTCGACCTTGTTAATATCCGCTAAGTGCAGCAGAATCAATCGACATCCCGCACGGGAGGGGGAGGGGGGTAGGGGTGGGGCGGCTGCAGCTACAGGCTTACCGGCTAAAGGCTAATGGCTGCAGGCTGCAGGCTGCAGGCTGCAGCCTGCTTCTGAGGATAGGGTAGGTGTTACTGAACGCCGAACGCTGAACGCTGCTTCGCTACAGGCTCCCGGCTCCCAGCTCCCAGCTAACTCTAAACCCCAAATCCGAGTAACCTTTCGAGATAGATGGAGAAGAACACTCCAGCCAGCCGAGGAGGATCGACGGGAGGACCAGGGTCGCGCAAGGCCGATCCGGCGTTCTACTCGCAGATGCGCCGGCACGCGCTCGAAATGCGTCTGCCCAACATGGCGCGCGACGCGGTGCAGATTGTGCTGATGGACTGGCACGTGGATCGCGGAACGGTGACGGTGCTGGCGGCGGCGGATGGCGCGGCCAGCGTGTACCTGAGCAGCGGCGGTGGTTACATCGGCGGCAGCGAAAAATTCCCGTCGATTCGCGCCGCGGCGCTGCACGCCGTGTCAGTGGCCACCAGCCTGCAAAACCACTTCGACCCGACGGAGTCGAGCCCGCTGCCGACGTTGGGCGACGTGACCTTCTACATCACCACCGGCGCGGTTGTGAGCCGTGCGGTCGCAGCGGAGGCCAAGCTGCGCGCAGGCAGCGATCCGCTGGCAGCGCTGGGCGGCGCGATGCAGAAGATCGTGACGGAGTACCGGCTGAAGTTTCAAAAACCGACAGCGAGGGCAGAGGCGCAGTAGCATCGCGCTCTGGAATGATCCCTTTCAAGCGAGGACACCGCTGTTATTTGGGAGCGGCCGCGGCTGCTGCAGGCGCGGCAGTGTCGAGGTGGTATTTCGTGAAGAATTTCCAGGAGCCTTCGTTCACCTGATCGACGACGTTGTTGTAGGTGCCTGAGGAGTTGGGGATGATTTTGAGCTCGAAGGGGAAGCCGGCTTTGACGAAGGCGTCGTGTTCGTTGGCCATCATGCGGAGATCGTGATCGGCGTCCTGGTCGCCGACCCAGTCTTCGAAGGGTTCTTTGCGGGGTGCGTGGGCGAAGAGGGAGTAGTTGGACGGATCCATGATGGCGGCGTGGACAGCGGTAGCGGCCCAGTAACCTGCGTCGTAGATGCCGAGGGCGGTGGCGTAGACGCCTCCACTCGTGACGCCGAACAGGTAGACGCGGCTGTAGTCGATGGGATGTATTTTGGCGACCTCATCGACGACGGCGTGGAGGTAGGGAGGGCCGTCAACCTGGGAGTCCCAGAGGGTGTTGTGGAGCGACTCGGGGGCGATGATGATGAAGCCCTGCTGGGAAGCGAAGCCCTTCCAGGCACCGATGATGTCGGACGCCCAGCCGCCCTGTTCGTGGAGGAGAACGACGGCAGGGAGAGGCTTGTTGGGATCGGCGGCGGAGGGGATCTGATAGCTGTAGTCGCGCTTCTGGCCGCTGAAGGTAAAGGAGCCGTGCTCGGGTTTGTCCTTGGTCTTCGCAGAGGCGGGCAGGGCGGCGAGAAGGAAGAGGAGAATACAGGAGATGAGGATGGGAGCGCGGTTCATGTTGTGGGACTCCGGGTTTGCTGATTCGGAAGCCATCTTAGCAAAGGGCGCCGGCGAAATTCAGCGATCGCGGCGGGGGAATAAAACACCTGGGAGCGGGAAGACGCGGGGGCCGTTACAATCCAGGACGAGGGATCAGGGCCGAGGATAGTGAATCTTTTCCGCAGGAAACGCGAGGACGAGGGCCGAGGGCGGCCGACGCTGCTGACAGGGCCGAGGATTCCGCGGCACTCGAGCGGGTGGGAGGCGCTGCTGAAACACCTGCGCGCCGAGAACGGGCTGCGGGTGCTGGACATCGGGCCGACGTCGCCGCAGAACATCAATTTTCTGACGGAGATGGGCCACAGCGTGTACATGGCGGACGTGGTGCATGAATCGCTGCGGGACGAATGGCAATTGCCGCCAGCGGAAGAGGGCGAGCCGCCGCGCTTCGACGAGGCCGGATTTTTCGAGCAGAATCTGAATTTTCACGGACGACAGTTCGATGTGGTGCTGCTGTGGGCGACGCTCGATTACATTCCGGATGGCCTGATTGGGCCGCTGGTGTCGCATCTGAAGGATGCGACGCTGAAGGATGGGAAGGTGCTGGCGATCTTTCACTCGAAGCCGACGGGGCCGTTTACAACGTTCTGCCGGTATCACCTGACGGCAGGGCCGGAGATCGAGATGCAGGAGACGGAGCCTTATTCGGTGCTGCGAGTGTTTACCAACCGCAGGATCGAGCAGCTGTTCAGGGGATGGGGCGGGTTCAAGTTTTTCCTGGCCAAGGACAATTTGTACGAAGTGATTGTGACGCGGTGAGGAACGCCGTCGAGGATCGCCCGCTATTGGTCGAGCGGGGCTGAGGCTTGGGCGTAGTAGCCGGGTCGGTAGCGCAGGGTGTACGAGGGATTCGACTTGAGCGTGACCTGGATGCGACGGAAGTCAGTCTGGCTGCGGCGCTGCGCGGGGTAATAGCCGACCAAATATTGGGTACGCAGATCTTCGGAGATTTTCGCGAAGGCGTCCCGGATGTCTCCGAACTCGGCGTAGTAGAACTTGCCGCCGGTTTCCTGGGAGAGCGTGATGAGGGCGTGTTCGCCGCCCGTGTCGCGGCCCGCGTCGTTGAGGATGGGGATGTCGATGAGGCTGTAGACCATGACTTCGTTGCGGATGGCCTGATCGAGCGCCTGCTCGTAATCCACGCCTTTGACGGTGTTGCCGCCGTCGGAAATCACGACGAGAACTTTGCGGCCGGAGCGCGGAGCGAGGTTTTGCGCCGAGAGATAGATGGCGTCGTAGAGCGCGGTGGCGGGACCAAGGTCGAGGTTGTTGAGACCCCAGTCAAGGTGCCGCATGTCGGCGGTGAAGGGGACCACTTCGCGGACGGAGGAGTTGAAGTCGATCAGGTCGAGGCGATCGACGGGTCGAAGGAGCGCGCGCATGAAGTCGTGGGCGGCGCGGGTTTCGATGTCGAGGTCTTTGCGGACCGAGCCGCTGGTGTCGATGGCGAGGACGAGCGAAAGCGGCATGTCGGTCTGGCGGTCGAAATAGGAGATTTTCTGCGGGACGCCGTCTTCCGAGAGGTTGAAGTCGTCCTGTTTGAGGCCGCCAATGGGAGCGCCAGTCGAGTCGGTGACGTTGACGAAGACGTTCACGAGGCGAACTTTTACGTGGTAAGTGGGGGTGTTGGAGCTGGGCGGTTGCTGAGGGACTGCGGGAGCGCAGAGCGCGAGCAGCGTGGCGAAAATCGCGAAGCGATGCCGGAGGGATTTCAACGAGCACGCTCCGGCTTGCGGGACTTCACGGTTTTTGCGCTGATTTTCTTTGGAGCGGGCTTTTTCGAGAGCGGAGTCGCGGCGGGCTTGTGCGGCTTCGCGGGGTGAGGAGTGAGCTCGGGCGGGAACGGATCGCCTTGCGCCCAGACGGCTCCGTCCTCGAAGAATTCCTGCTTCCAGATGGGCACGGTTTGCTTGAGGGTGTCGATGAGCCAGCGGCAGGCGTCGAAGGCGGCAGCGCGGTGCGCGGAAGAGACGGCGATGACGACGGAGGTTTCGCCGATGTCGAGGCGGCCGAGGCGATGGACGATGGCGAGATCGCGGATGGCGTAGTCGGCGAGAGCCTGGGCAGCGAGGCGGTGCATCTGCGCGAGCGCCATTTCTTCGTAGGCCTCGTAAAAAAGGTGGAGGGTGCGGCGGCCACGGCTGTTGTTGCGTACGATGCCATCGAAAAGCACGACGGCTCCGTCTTCGCCGCGTTTCAGAAAGCGGGTAATGGCGGACGGTTCGATGGAGTAGTGGGTGAGCGCGATGTTGGGCGTGGAGGCTTGCGAAGCCTGGGTTTGCGCCTGCTTCGCTTTTCCTGAGCCGCCGCTGACGGGCGGAAGCAGGGCCACTTCGTCGCCGTCTGCGAGAGGATGGGTGGCGGGGACGTATTCCTGGTTGACGGCGACGGCGATGGAGGACCATGGCGCGGCATTGGCCGGGGCGAGTGCGCGGCAGCGTTCGAGGAGATCGCGAACCGTGGCGCCGGCAGGGAGTTCGAGAGAGCCGGCGGGGTTCGGGAGATGGTCGCGGAGAAGGCCGAAAGCGAGGAGAGTGACGCGCATGCGTTCTTTATTATCTGTGAAGCGCAAGGGATTGGACGTTTCGCGCAGGCAATAGGCAACAGGCAGTAGCTGGTAGCAGGTAGCTGGTAGCCGCGATCTCAGGATGACGACCGGGGGTTGATGTGGGACACTTGCTGCGAATGAGAAACGCACCGGCAGGGTCTGCGGCGCGGTGGCGGAGACGAGGAGGGACATGAGCTACATCGACAAGACGCTGGTTCCCGGGGAAAAAGTGGTTTACACGACGCGGCTGCACTGGATTGTGATGTTGGGGCACATTTTCGGAGCCTGCGTGCTGTGGGCGATCGGCGTGTATTTGCTCTACTACGCGTACGCACACCCGCAAATGGAGCTGACGAGCCGGCACGTCGCGGAATACGGCGGGGCCGCGCTGCTGGTTTGCGGGCTGATCGTGATTCTGGCGGGGGGCATTCGGCGGAATGCGACGGAAATGGCGGTGACGACGCGGCGAGTGGTGATCAAGACAGGCATCGCGAGCCGGCGGACGATCGAGATGCTGCTGAATAAGGTAGAGACCATCGAGGTGAGCGAGCCGGGAATGGGGCGCGTGCTGGGTTACGGGTCGATCACCATGATCGGGACGGGTGGGACGTCGGAGGGGTTCCACAAGATCGGGCATCCGCTGGAATTTCGCAGCCAGGCGCAACAGCAGATTGAGAGGCTGACGCCAGGCGATACGGCGGGGCCGGTGGTTGCGCGACCATAGGCAGTGATGGAATCAGAGTTCAGAGGATTTCGGGACGTTGTGAATGCGGGATGACACAAAGGTGATCCGGTGCGCGTTACGTGCGCGGGATGCGCGCCATGTACCTGGGCAGATAACACAACACAAAAGTGGGGATTGACAGGGCGTTGGATGGCACAGAGAATGGCGTCAATTGACGGGCCGCCAGGAACCGGGGATGTGCATTGAACCGGATCGGGGCGACCGTAGAGACGCCGCCTGTGATGCCCGAGCGAGAATCGAGCACGAGCGAGGCCGCAGCTGGATGGGCGGCGAATGCGGCACGAGCCCGAAAAGCGCTCGTCGAGCGCAAAGAGATTTCCCGACAAGAGAGGTCTAAGACAACAGGCAATTCCTGTTGAAGGCGGAGCTTTGCGCCCGAACATGCGCCTGAACAAGGGAGAGGAGGGACGAGCCAAAATCACCGCGCGATCACGGGAGCACACCTAACGATCCGGAATCCCAGAGCCGGATCCAGGCGAGTCAACAGCACAACACAGGAGGTTGATATGCAGGAAGATCTTCAGATGCTGGACGAGTGGATACCGGAGCAGATGGAACCAGGAACGCTCTTTGTGCTGGAGAATGCGGCGTCGATGGGCGACGCGCGGAATCCTTTTGTGGCGGTGCTGGCGTGCCCGAAATGCGGGGTGCTGGGGCTGATCACGCGGGCGCAGTTTGTTGGGCTGGAATCGATGATCTGCGGCGGCGATGCGTGTTCGGCGGAATATTATCTGCGCGAGGACGAGATCGAGTACCGAAAACCGCATTAAGGCACGGAGTAGCGAGTAGTCAGCAGGGAATAGTGAGAAGCGTGCCGTGAAGGCACGCTTTTCTATTGGAGCCGAGGGGCAAGTGTAGAGGGCGACGATGGTGAGGTGAGGGTTGACATTACTGCCGGAGGCCTCGTCTATAATGTTGGGTTTCTCCCGTCCCCAAACCTACAGGAGACGATTCGCACTTGCCCGCAAGGTATCCGATCGGTATGGCGCCATTCGCTTCGCAACGGTGCGAAGGGGGGACCGTGCGGACGCAGGCACACGCGTGGAAATGGATCCTGAGGCCGTGTACTGCCGCGCTGATCGGGCTGGGGATCGCGGTGGTGCTGTGGGGTCTCGGTTACAAACTGTCGTTGTACCACCATGACACGCATTCCGCAGCAACGACGCAGGTCGCCAGACTGTCGAACGGGCCGAAGAACGGATGGGCGGCCCTGGCGCCCGGAGCACAGCAGCCTTCGGGGCCGGGGCTCGATATTGGTCTTTCCTCGAAGGCAAAAGCCGGCCATGCCGACTTCGCCCTCATGCCTGTTCAGGATCGTCAACCGCAGCTTTTGAAGTCTCCCTGTTCATCGATCCCTTCTCGTTCGCCTCCTCCACAAATCGCCTGAGACGCCGGGCTGCGCGGTCACGTCCGCGTGCATCGCAGCACCGGATTCCAAAGCCATTTGTCACTGGGGAGGAACGCCATGGATTTTCTCCTGGTCTTGCTCGCGTTGGTGATGGGTTTCCTGCTGCACGCCGCCTGGCAGCTGACACGAACGGGGAAGCGCCATGCGGGCGGCAGGATTCCATCGAAGTCACGCATAACGATTGAAGGGCGCCCGGCTTCGCCGCCGGCAGAAAGAAAGCGGCGACTGCAGTGGATCTCGGTGAGCGAGCTCCGATCGATTTTGGCGAGAAACGATGACCTTGTGGTCATCGATCTGCGGTCGGACGGCCATCGAGCAGCCTTCCCGATTTCTTCGGCGCAGGTTCTGCCGGTTCGAACGCACGAGCTCGAAGAAGTGCTCCGGTGGCTTCCGGATGACAGGAGCGCAGCCTTTTATGGCGCGTCGGGCCTTTGTGTTTCCATCATCGAGTCGAGCGGGTGCACGCGCGGGCGAGCACCGCTTTATGTGCTGAAGCCTGAACGTGAAAGCACGGAGGCTGCATGAGTGCTGCCGGGATGGGCGGAGAAATGAGAAGCGGCTTACGCCCTGAACCTGACCGACGCGACGATCAAGGCGAGCATCTTTCGGGTCAGAAGGCTGCTGAAGCAGAGATTGTCGCCACACGTAGAATCGCGCAGGCGCTCCAGTCCGCGGAGAGAGCGCGGGTTGGTTCGCCGCGTGGCGATCGGTGTTGCCGGGCCGACTTCGCCGGCAAACAAGGAACCGCAGTGAGCGCCTGAGAGATCAGCGGCGGTTTTTTTCTGTGGGGACGACGACCGGGCGGCGGAGAGGAACCATGGCGGCGCCGGGCTGGTCGGCGACGTGCTGCATGCGAGTGAGCATCTCGGTGCGGACGTAATCGACGAAGTCCTGCATCTGGTGGTTCATGGATTCCATGCGCTCGCGCATCTGGAGGATGATGGCGATGCCGGCGATGTTGACGCCGAGGTCGCGGGCAAGGTTAAGGATGAACTCGAGGCGCTCAAGGTCCTCATCGGTATAGAGGCGCGTGTTGCCTTCGGTGCGCGAGGGTTTGAGCAGGCCTTCGCGCTCGTAGAGGCGGAGGGTCTGGGGGTGGATGTCGTACATCTCGGCGACGGCCGAGATCATGTACGCGCCTTTGGACTTGCGTTTGGTGGGCATCGGTTAGAAGTACTCTACCCGACAATCTTTACCACGGTTGGATCGATTTCGAGCATATTGCATACCCGATCGCGCGTCTTGTCGTTGCCGAAGAAAACCAGCCTGCATTTGAATGGCTCATGCTCGGCGAAGGAATCAACCCAGAGATAGAGGTCGATTTCGCGCTTTTCTTCGCGGATACGCCCGTTGGAGTACTGGGCATGCGTCGCATCGTGCATCCCGTGAAGCGGATCCCATTTCCCGGTGAGCACGCTGACGAGGTCCTCGCGTTTGGCAGCTTTGTCATGATTCACGAGCACCAGAAAATTAAGGAATTCATGGGCCGAATTGGCGCTGCGTAATTGCTGGGCAGCAGTATGGACGGCGTTGGAGATGCGGTTGTAGATGGGATCGAGCCTGAGACTTCCGGCAAGCTCTCCAGGTCCGGTTTGAGCTAACTGTTCATCAAGCCAACAATCCTTTGTGAAGCTTTTGACCTCGCAATAAGCGGCGAGCCGACCATCGCGGAGGAGCTGAAAGTCAGGGGTTTTCGCGAGTCTGACCGCCTGCTTTTCGAAGCCACGAACCTCAAAGCCCCTGGACGCGAGATATTCGCTCACGCGGGTTTCGTCTTCGGCGACCTCGCCGAAGAGGTGGGCGTGGCGGCCACGAACCCCACCGCTAAAGTCGTACTCGGGGCGCATGTCATCGGCGTCCTGGGACGATTCCGCTCGCTTAGCGCTGTGTTTCATACTGTCCTCGTTCGAAGGCCGTCGCCTTTCTTGCGCTGATGATGCGAATCCTGGTGTTTCGGTAAGTATGCACAACCAGGAGGATTCTGCTGACTAATGATAGGCCAACTGTGACCCAACGATCTTCAAATTCGGAGTGGTCGGGGTCCTCCGTCGTCAGGGCATACGGATCCTGAAAGACTGTGGATGCCTCCGCGAAGGAAACGCCATGCCTGTTGTTGTTTAGGGTGGCTTTTGCATCGTCCCACTCAAAGATTTCGTCGATCAAATGAGCGCTCGGTTCGTGAATTCCTTCTCAGGATAACGACCGATTCTTCTGTAAGACATCAGTCACTGGGACCTAAGGAACACTTTGGTTACGGTTTCTTCGACGACCATTTTGCCGAGGGCGATGCGGCGTGGAAGGAGATTGCGAAGCTGGCCGCCATAGACTTTGCAGGGGACGGTGAGCTGGAGGGCATGGCCGCTTTCCTGCTCGATGGTGAGGATGAGGGCGTCGGAGTAGCCTTCGGCGGAAGGTTCAGCGAGGGTGACGTACGCGCAGAGGGCGACGCCCTGCAGCCGGCCGCGGCGGACGCGATCGGCGATGTGGTCGCTGAGGAGCTTCCAGAGGCGCGCAGGATCGCGCGGGAGGCGCGGGATGTCGAGGATCTCGCGCGCGACCTGGCCTTCGCGGTCCATGGAGAAAGCGAAGGGGGCGAGCTGGCCGTAGCGACGCAGGATGAGGCGCGCATAGGATATGCAGGCGTTGAGAAGCTGCGTGGCGTGGCGGTGGTTGCGGTCTTCCTGCGTGTCGCGGATGGGGATGGGAGCCGGGTCGCGCTTCGGTGCGGGTTTCATGGAGCACCAGCCTTCGCGAGGCGGTAGATGCAGTGATCGTAGCCGCGCCAGAAGACGACGCGGTCGACGGTGAGGCCGTTCTTTTCGGCCACGCGGCGAGAGGGCAGATTCTCGGGGCGGATTATCGAAACAACATGACCGCAGCCGAGGGTGGAGAAGGCATAGTCGCGGACGGCCAGCGCGGCTTCGGTGGCGATTCCCTGGTTCCGGTGATGGAGATGGACGTGGTAGCCGATTTCGAGTTCGGCAGGGCCGTCGATTGCCTGCCAGACGGGGCCGCAGTCGCCGATGAGCTGGCCGGTGGATTTGAGAATGAGGCCGAGAAGCCCGGCGCCGGAAGGATAGCGGGAAATCTGGCGGGTAATCCACTCGTCGACTTCGGCGGACGTGAAGCCGCGCGGGTACCAGCGCATGGTTTCCTCGTCGCCGAGAACGGCGCGGAGAGCGGGCGCGTCGTGCGGGGTCATTTCGCGCAGGAGGAGGCGCGGAGTTTCGAGGACAGGCACGGCTAAACCCTGGCCCAGATGGCTTCGCGGGGGTCGTCGGGGTTGAGTTTGGCAAACTCGCGGAGGATTTCGCGGGAGCGCTCGTCGCGGACCTGAGGAACGGATACCTCGACGATTACGATTTGGTCGCCGCGAGTGCCTTCGCGCGTGGCGGAGGGAACACCGCGATCGCGCATGCGAAGTTTCTGGCCGCTCTGGGTGCCAGGAGGAATACGAAGTTGGGCGCGGCCATCGATGGTGGGGACGTCGATGCGGCCGCCGAGCGCGGCCTCGGCGACGGTGACGGGCAGCGTGATGTGGATGTCGTCCGCGGTGCGCGTGAAGACGGGATGCGTGCCGGCGCGAATGATGAGGTAGAGATCGCCGGCCGCTCCGCCATGGAGTCCGGCGTTGCCTTTGCCGGCGAGGCGGATGCGCTGGCCGTCGCGCGTGCCGGGCTTGATGCGGAATTCGAGGGGCTCGGTGCGGTAGACAACGCCTTCGCCGTGGCAGGTGGGGCAGTCGTTCTGCACTTTGCCGCTGCCGCCGCAACGCGGGCACTGGATATTGAACTTCATCTGGCCGCCCATCTGCGTCACCTGACCGGCGCCGTGACATTCGGGGCAGGTTTGCGAGCCGCTGGTCGAGGCGCGGCCGTGGCAGGCGGGGCAGATTTCCTGGCGCTGGATCTCGAGGCGTGCCACGCCGCCGCGGATCGCGGTCCAGAAATCGACGTTGACCTGGTATTCGAGGTCGGTGCCGGGCTGCGGGCCCTGGGCCTGGCGCTCACGGTTGAACATGCCGGAGAAGATGTCGCGAAAATTGCCCCAGCCTGCGCCACCGGACGGCTGGGCCTCTTCGGAGAAGTCGAAGCCGCCGAAGTCGAAGGGAACGCCTTGTTGCTGGCCGTGTGCGCCACGGCCGTGTCCAGCGCGCGCCGCGGCTTCAGCGGCGGCGGGATCGATCTGATCGGAGTAGAAGCCGAATTGGTCGTAAATCTTGCGCTTCTTTTCGTCGGAGAGGATGTCGTTGGCCTCGGAGATTTCTTTGAACTTCTCCTCAGCCTTCTTATCGCCCGGATTCACGTCGGGATGATACCTGCGCGCGAGTTTGCGAAAGGCCTTGCGAATTTCCTCGGCGGATGCGGTTTTCTTGATGCCGAGCAGGCCGTAATAGTCTTTGTGCTGGGTGGGTGGCATGTGTTTTTCTTATGCGCTGGCCGCGGGTTTCAGTTCTCCGGTTTTGGCATCGCGGGGAGCGGGGCGAACTTCGCGGCGGATGGCGGATGCAATCTGGTCTTCGGCCATGTCCAGATCATATTGTGTTTGCAGGCGGAGCCAGAAGTTCGGCGACATGCGGAAATAGCGAGAGAGCCGGAGAGCTGTGTCGGCAGTGATGCTGCGACGCTCATTCACAATTTCGGAGATGCGGGTGACGGGAACGCGGAGAGCCAGAGCGAGCGCATTGGCAGACAGACCGAGCGGCCTCATGAACTCCTCGCGGAGCATTTCGCCGGGATGCAAAGGTGGCATCTGCTGCGAAACGGATCTAGTGGTAGTCGACAATTTCGACTTGCCAGGCATCTCCATCCCTCCATTCAAAGCAGATACGCCACTGGTCATTAATGCGAATGCCCCATTGCCTCTGCCGATCGCCACGGAGCTTCTCGAGGCGGTTCCCCGGCGGCTCGGAAAGCTCTTCGATACGGTCCACGCTCTCGATCTGCCGGAGTTTGCGAAAGGCGATTCGTTCAATCGAGGAAAAACGGCGCGAATGGAACCGCCGGAACAGCCGCTCGGCTTCTTTGTCACCGAATGACCGGATCACCTGTTTAGCGTAGCACGTTTAACGCCGGACGTTAAAGGCATGCGTGTCAGTTCCAGACCAGCTTTGCGTCTACCGGTTCGATGCGCCAGAAGATGTCGGGTTCCATGCGCTGCATTTGGGCAACGAAGTCGCTGGCCTGTTGTTCGCTGTCGAAGACGACCTGGTTGGTGATCTGTCCTGCGCGGAACTGTTCACATTTCCAAAGGGTGTTTGTCATGGGGGGAGGTTGTTCTCAAACTGTTGTTGTTCTTACGGTTTGAAAGCTCGGGGCGCTCCTTGAAACGCCCCACATTCATCGGCGCAATGCCGTTGCCTGTTCAGTATCTCGGCGTGCCCACTCAAGCCAGGAGGGCTTGAATGGGCCACATCGGGGGTTACTTTTTGTCTTCAACGTCGACGTATTCGGCGTCGATGACTCCTTCGTCCTTCTTCTGGTCGGCGCTGCCGGCTGGGGCAGCTTGTCCGTCAGTCGGAGGCACGCCGGCGGCGGTGGCGGAAGCTGCGTTGGCCTTGTACATGGCCTCGGCGAGCTTGTGCGAGGCGGCGGTGAGTTTTTCGCGCGCCGCGCTCAGCTCGGCCGGGCTGGGCTGGCCTTCGAGGGTCTTCTTCGCGTCGGCCAGCGCCGTCTCCACATCGGACTTCTCGGCTCCGGAGACTTTGTCAGCGTTCTCCTTGAGCATCTTCTCGATGTTGTAGACGAGGGAGTCGAGCTGGTTGCGCGCCTCGATCTCCTCGCGCTTGGCCTTGTCTTCGGCGGAGTGGGCCTCAGCCTCCTTCGCCATACGGTCGACTTCCTCCTTGCTGAGGCCGGAAGACGAGGTGATCTGAATCTTCTGGTCCTTGCCCGTCGCGTTGTCTTTCGCCGTGACGTTGAGGATGCCGTTGGCGTCGATGTCGAAGGTGACCTCGATCTGTGGGATACCGCGCGGCGCCGGCGGAATGCCGCTGAGCTTGAATTTGCCCAGCGTGCGGTTCTGCGCGGCCATGGGGCGCTCGCCCTGAAGGACGTGGACTTCGACTTCGGTCTGACTGTCGGCCGCTGTCGAGAAGGTCTCGGTCTTCTTGGTCGGGATGGTCGTGTTGCGCGGGATCATCGTCGTAGCGACGCCACCCAGGGTTTCGATGGCCAGGGTGAGCGGCGTGACGTCGAGGAGCAGCAGATCTTTCACCTCGCCGGCGAGTACACCGGCCTGGACGGCGGCGCCGATGGCAACGACTTCATCGGGGTTGACGCCCTTGTGGCCCTCTTTGCCGAAGAGGTCTTTGACGAGCTGCTGAATGCGCGGCATACGGGTTTGGCCGCCGACGAGGACGACCTCGTCGATCTTGCTGGCATCGATGCCGGCATCGGCAAGGGCCTTCTTCGAAGGCTCCACGGAGCGCTGGATGATGTCCTCCACAAGCTGCTCGAGCTTGGCGCGAGTGAGCTTGCGGACCAGATGCTTCGGACCGGAAGCATCCGCCGTGATGAAGGGCAGGTTGATCTCGGTTTCGATAGCGGTCGAAAGCTCGATCTTGGCGCGCTCGGCGGCGTCGCGAAGGCGCTGAAGAGCCATTTCGTTCCCGCGTGCGCGGAGGTCGAGGCCTTCGTCTTTCTTGAACTCATCGATGAGCCAGTCGACGATGCGCTGGTCGATATTGTCGCCACCCAGGTGCGTATCGCCGTTGGTGGACTTGACTTCGATGACGCCTTCGCCGACTTCGAGGATGGAAATGTCGAAGGTGCCGCCGCCAAAGTCGTAGACGGCGATGGTTTCGTCCTTCTTTTTGTCGAGGCCGTAAGCAAGCGCGGCCGCGGTGGGCTCATTGACGATGCGCTTGACGTCGAGACCGGCGATCCTGCCGGCGTCCTTGGTGGCCTGGCGCTGCGCGTCGTTGAAATAGGCCGGCACAGTGATCACAGCTTCGGTAACGGTGGTGCCGAGATGGTCTTCCGCGGCCTTCTTCAGCTTTTGCAGAATGAGAGCGGAGATTTCCGGCGGCGTGTAGAGCTTGCCCTGCGCCTCGACAGCGACGTGGTCGCCCTGCTGGACGACTTTGTAGGGGACCATCTTCATCTCGTCGCTGACTTCGTTGAAGCGGCGACCCATGAAGCGCTTGATGGAATAAACGGTATTGGCGGGATTGGTGATGGCCTGGCGCTTGGCGACCTGGCCGACCAGACGCTCGCCGGATTTCGTGAACGCGACGACGGAAGGCGTGGTTCGCCCACCCTCTTCGTTCGCGATCACTTTGGGCTCACCGCCCTCCATAACGGCGACGACCGAGTTGGTCGTGCCGAGATCGATGCCGATAATCTTTGCCATTGTGTGGTGCTCCTGAGAAGTGCCGTGCCTTTGGCTAGGATGGCACTTGAGTGAGTTGTTGTCAATCTATCTGATGCTGGAAGTGGCGTTCGCGATGCAGAAAGGGAAACGATTCAAAATGGACAATTTAGGGATGGTTCTTATGGGAAGATGGCGAATTTCCACGGTGGAGCTGCATCCACGGCGGCAATTGACGTATCCAAAACGAAGATTAGGGGTTCTGGGCAGGTTCGGGTAAGATTCGAGGCTATCGTGGCCGGTCTCCTTTAGTTGATCATCTCCCAACGCTTGTTTCACAACCAGGCAGAGGTGCATGGCGGACGGAAGCAGTCAGCAGCCGCAAAATTTTGGGGTCAATCCCTGGCTCATCGCGATCTCCGTGATGCTGGCTACCTTTATGGAGGTGCTGGACACGGCGATCGCGTCGGTGGCGCTGCCGTATATTGCAGGGTCGCTGTCGGCGTCGAACGACGAGGCAACGTGGGTGCTGACCAGCTACCTGGTGGCGAACGCGGTGATTCTGCCGGCGAGCAACTGGTTCTCGCTGAAGTTCGGGCGGAAGCGGTTTCTGATCACCTGCGTGATCATCTTTACGATTGCGTCGTTTTTCTGCGGAGCGGCGCCGACGCTCGGATTCATCCTGATCGCTCGCGTGGTTCAGGGCGCTGGCGGTGGCGCGCTGCAGCCGCTGTCGCAGTCGATTCTGCTGGAGAGCTTTCCGCCGGAAAAACGAGGCGCCGCGATGGCGCTGTTTGCGTTCGGGGTGGTTGTGGCGCCGGTTCTGGGTCCGACGCTGGGCGGCTGGCTGACGGATACCTACAGCTGGCGGTACGCGTTCTATATCAATATCCCGGTCGGCGCGCTGGCGGTGTTCATGATCGGCCGCTACATCAAGGACCCGGATTACATCACCAAGGGTCACGCGAGCAAGTTTGATGGGCTGGGTTTCGGGTTGCTGACGGTGTGGACAGGATGCCTGCAGGTGATCCTCGACAAAGGGCAGGAAGACGACTGGTTCGGTGCAGCGTGGATTCGGTGGGCTTTCTTTTTCCTGATCGTCTCGTTCACGTGGTTCGTGGTGCATTCGTGGAGGAGCAAGACGCCGCTGGTGAATCTGAAGACACTGAAGAACTGGAATTTCGGGTTGGGTTGCGCGCTGATTGCGATGTTCGGCTTGTGTATCTACTCGATGATCACGGTGCTGCCGCTGTTCTACCAGGAACTGCTTGGGTACACGGCGTTTACCGCTGGACTGGTGGTTGGGCCACGCGGAATCGGATCGATCCTGGGAATGCCCGTGATCGGTTATCTGGGCAATAAGGTGGATCCACGATACCTGCTGACGGTCGGGTTTGTGGGGTTCGGGATCATGTCGCTGTATTTCGGCAACATCAATTTGGGGATCAGTCCCTGGACGCTGCTGGTGCCGATCGTTGTTACCGGATTCGCGCTGAGCTTTGTGTTTGTGCCGATCGCGACCCAGACCTACAGCACGCTGCGCAACGATCAGATCGGAAACGCCAGCGGCATCTTCAATCTCTTGCGGAATATTGGCGGGTCGATCGGTATCTCGATTGCGCAGACGCTGCTGGTGCGGCGAAGCGCCGTGCACCAGTCGGAGATCGGCGGCGCCGTGTCGCAGACGCAGTATTGGTTCGAGCAGCAGGTGAGCGGGCTGACGGGCTATCTGACCCAGCATACGGCGGCGCCGAACGCGCGGCATGCGGCGGAGTCGACAATGTATCAGCAACTCGGGCAGCAGTCGCTGCTGTGGGCGTTTGTGGATGTGTTTCGGTGGATGTCATTGATGTGCTTTGCGTGCGTGGTGGTGGTGTGGTTCTTCCGCAAGGCTCGGCCCGGAAAGCCGCCGGCTGGAGTGCACTGAAAGCAGCGGGTAGCCAGTAGCCAGTAGCGGGTAGCTGAGCGATCAGAACGATCCTTCCGCATTCTTTTCGGCCCAGTCTTCCAGGGACAAAAAGCGGCGTTGTTGCTGGTCGTATGCGTCGATGGCGCCGGTGAGGATGTCGTAATACCAGCCGTGGACCTGCAGGCTGTGATGGGCCAAAGCGCGAGCGACTTCAGGGTGTGTTTTCAGGTTTTCGAGCTGCGCGATGACGTTGGCGCGGATCAGCGCGACGTGGAGCGTGCGAGGATCGCCGGTGGAGACGCCAGGCGGAAGGAACTTCCAGGCGGGTTCGAGGTAGCCGAGCCATTTGGCGGTTAAGGGCAGGCGATGCAGATTGCGATGGTCGCGGGTATCGCTGGGATCAGGCGGAAGGACGGCTTTGATGGCGCCGCAGTCGGAGTGACCGCAAACGACGATGTGGCGGACGTGGAGGACTTCGACAGCGTATTCGACAGTGGCGGAAACGCCGCCTGGCATCTGGCCCTGAGGCGGAACGATGTTGCCCACGGTGCGGCAGAGGAACATGTCGCCGGGCTCGGTTTGGAGGATCAGGTCGGGAACGACGCGCGAGTCGGCGCAGGTGATGAAGAGGACGTCGGGCTGCTGGCTGTCGGCGAGAAGGTGAAACTGATCCTTCCTTTGCGGGAAGACGTCGCGGCGGAAGCGGGCATAGCCCTGGAGGAGACGTTTCATCAGGGTTCAGTGTACGGTCGGCTTCGAAATTCAAAAGCTGGACAAGAGGAAATCTTTGGCGGCGGACAGAACTTTCTCCCGCATAGCGGGCTCTGGCAGCATGCGAGCGATTTCTATGGCCCCGGCCATGGTTGAAAAAATCGCGAAGAAAGCGCGCTCTTTGTCCGCGGTTCGCCGGCCCGGCATAAAGGGAAGCATTCGATCCTTGTAGTTCACGAGCTGGGGAAGGATCCGCCTCCTCATCTTCTGGCCGACGCGTGTCAATTCGGGTGCAAGTGCCGGCAGCGGGCAGCCGCGCTCGGGATGATCGCAGAATTCCTGGCCTAAATAGGCCTTCACAATCGTCTTCCATGCGGCCTCGGGGTGCGACTGCGCGGCCACACGGGCCAGGGTATCGCCGACATCGCGGAAAGCCTCGCTCAGCGACTCCAGGGCGACACTTACGTGATCCCGATCATCTACGTTCCCATGTTGATGATTACCCACGCCGTCGCATTTTATTGGCTGGTGCGTCCTCAGTCCAGGACAGCTCAACCCCTTGCCGACAAAGCGGCCGCGTCTTAAATGGGATCAGCCGGCCCCAGCAACGACTTTGCTGGAGAACCGTAGTGACCGACACGAACACCAAAATACGCGAGCACTATGGCGCCACGGGCCTCACCGACCGGATCAAGTCGGCGCTCGCCACGATCGCGCCTGAAAGTCAGACGCTGACCGTCGCTCAGCTTGCTCCACTCGACCAGTTTCATCTCCGCGGCATTCCTGCCACCTCCGAACTGGCCAGCGCCGCCAGCATCGAGTCATCGACGCGCGTACTGGACCTCGGCTGCGGCATCGGCGGCCCGGCGCGCTATCTCGCTGCCACCTTCGGCTGCAAGGTGACAGGCGTCGACCTGAGCTCCGCTTTCATCGATGCGGCCACTTACCTGACGGCGCGCTGTGGGCTGTCCGATCGCGTTACCTTCCAGGTCGGCGACGCCTTGCATCTCCCATTCGAGGACGCGGTCTTCGATGCGGTGTTTCTGCAGCACGTGGCGATGAACATCGAGGACCGCCCCGCTCTCTATGCCGAGGCGCGCCGGATCCTGGCACCGGGCGGCCGGCTAGCCACTTACGACCTGGTACGTGGCGACGGCGATATTGTGTATCCCGTCCCCTGGGCGCGCGACAACTCGACCAGCTTCCTGCTCGGCGAAGCCGATACGCGCACGGCGCTGGAGCATGCGGGCTTCAGGTTGGCCCTGTGGATCGACGACACCGAGCCCGTGCTCGACTGGTTCAAAGCGATAATGGCCGATCCACCGCCGAGCGGACCGAACCTCGGCGTGGTGATGGGTCCTGATTTTCACGCCAAAACCGCCAATCTGGCGCGTAACCTCCGCGAGAATCGTCTCGGTGTGCTGTCCGCGGTTCTGACCACCACTGGACCCTGAAGTTGCCTGGATCGGTCGCCGTCTTCCGCGGATCGTTGCCGGGAAGCGAGTTTCCGGTACCCATCCAGCGAGATGATCCTTCAAAATCGTGCCTGCAAATAACATCTGCGAATGCGAATCCATTCTTTATGCGAATACAAACAAAAACGTGTAATCTTCATTGATCGATCACGAAAGACGTGATCGCAGTTTTGCGATCCGGCTCGCTCTTCGCCAGGGATTGGCCGCAGCAGGTTCCTCGCAGACCCCGATTCCCGGCAGCGCGACGAATTCCCCCCTCCGCCTGGGCGCAAAAGAAATCAAAGCGAGGGTCATCATGAGCAACATCGACACCGTCAAGCAGATCTATGCAGCGTTTGGCCGCGGAGACATCCCGGCCATCATCGACAAGCTGGATCCGAATATCGAGTGGGACGTTGAGCTTTCGACGCCGGGTGTTCCGTGGCTGCAGCCGCGCCGCGGCGCCGCGAATATCCCGGCATTCTTCGAGAGCCTTGCGCCTCTCTCGTTCCAGCGCTTCGAGCCGCACACGTTCTTCGCGGATGGGAACAAGGTTTTCGTGCTCGTCGCGTTCGATGTAACGCACGTCGCGAGCGGCAAACGATACACATTTCCATACGAAGGCCACCTTTGGGTGTTCGACGATGCCGGAAAAATCGTGAAGTACCAGCACGTGACCGACACGGCGCTGCACCAGCGCGCAGCCAGGGGCGAGTAGGCCGACTACGCGTCGCGTCTGCCCACCCCTACCCCTGAGTGAATTTTGCATGTGTCTGATTCTTCGTCGCTTTAGCGACGGACGGCATGGAAAGTGGAAAGTGATTGATAACAAGTCAGTTGCTTGATGCGCATGAATGTATCATCGGTGCGCATGAATGATGCATTCGTGCGTGTGACGGGGCTTGATGATTGAGGCGAGTCAGCTGCGTCGTGCGTGTCGTTGATACATTCGTGCGCTTGAATGATGGGTTCATATTTGGCGCTCCCTCGTGCGAGCGGGCCGCTCGTCGTCCAGTGATCGGCAATTCTGCCAATTCGACGCCGATGCCGAATTCTATCGGCGCTCCCGCCATCCGTTCCGACCTAAGGGGCCGCCTACGGGCGACGCTCCAGGCCCCGCCCCGACGATTGAACACCGTTTGCAACGGCCATTCAGTGGCTTCGGCTAGGAAAGCTAGCGCATCGGCGATGTTGCTCTTACCCGACCCATTCCTGCCCACCAGGAATGTGAACTGCGAAAAATCGATCGAGGCTGACGCAATACTCCTGAAGTTGTTGAGGATAAGCCTCTTTAGCATTCAGTCTTCGAGCCTCGCATAACCAGCATATTCTCATCCAGGCTCGGCCAAAACAGAGACGCTAAGAAGGTGCGGAGCAGCGAAGAGATCAGCGTTGCTGTTCCAGCGCCAGAGCCGCGTACGCCGTAGCTGCATCCGTCATGAACAACGCCGGGTCGCTCGCCGGATCCCGCTGTTTGTTCAGCGAGGCCGCCGTCCACGTTCCATCACTCTGCTGATGCTGCGCAAGCCAGGCCAGACTGCGGCTGAGCATCGCATCCCCCCGCGGTGTCCCCACCGCTTCCAGCGCCAGCACCGCAATCCCCGTCGCGTAGCCGTCGCTCGTCGTCGGCTGCGCTGTGTGGTCCACGCGCTCCCGCACATCCAGCGCCGCCATCCGAAACCCGCCATCCGCCTGCTGCTGCGTGCGCAGCGCTTCCATCAGCGTTTTTCGCTCTGGCCGCGTCAGCAGCCCCGTCTCCTTCGCCGATGCCCACAGGATGTACAGCTGATTCACCAGCGGCTGAGCCGCATAATTCCGCCGCAAATAATCCCGTAGGAGGTCCAGATGCTCGCGCGTCTCCGGCTCCTGCGCAAATCCTCCCGGCAGATGCACCGACTCGACCATCAGCAGCGCCGCGCCCTGGTAGCCCGACTCCGTCGACTCCCACGGACCCAGGTGAAAATCCTGCCACTTCCATCCACCGGCCAGCGGTCCGTCCGCCTCCTGCAGCGCCCACACCTCGTCGAACGCCTTCCGCGTGATCGGCCGCAACTGCCCCTGCGCCGCATCGTAGCTGGCGAGGATCACCACGTTCAGCACAGCTTCGGTCGCGCGCGACTCCGCCGCTTTCCCCTTCCCGTATTTCTCATCGGAGTAGAAAGGCGCCATCTCCGCCCAGTCGCCAACGCGCTTCTCCACGCTGTCCAGCATCACTTTTTCCGGCGCCGTCATCGCCGCGTCGCCGAGATCGCGCTGCAGCTCCGGCCGCACCATCGCATACGGCACCACCGTGTGGCACGAGATGCACAGCGTCCCGTGATCCTTCTGCGCCCGCGGCCACGCCTGCCACCACGTCTCGCGCTGGTCAAGATACTGCGCGGCCGCCTGCTTATTCCAGCCCGCAGCCGCCACGCCCGCCCCGCTGGAGGCCCCCTCGCCCGTCGCAGTCCGTGACACAGCGATGCACAAAAAGAGTCCGCTCAACAACAGAATTGCTCCGGCGGTTCGACTCCTCATGCGGCTCCTTCGCGACCAGGATGGCTTATCGTACCGCAGTTTGGAGCGATATTGAGCGCGCAGCAAGGTTGGCGCGGACCTTTACATGCGGTCAGTAGATCCTGAAGTTCACCTCGATATTTACTTCCACCGCAACGTTCTTGCCCTTGAAAACCGCCGGCTTGAATTTGTACTCCCGCACCGCTTCCATTGCCTTTTCGTCCAGCCCCATCCCCAGCGCCCGCACGACGTGCACCCGCTGCGGATTCCCCAGCGAGTCGACGATCAGGCCGACGATGCAAACCCCCTGGTACTTCGCGCGCCGCGCCTCGTCGGAAAACTCCGGATCGGGCGCATATATAAGGATGGGGTTCGAAACTCCGCCGCCGATGTGGTAGATTCCGCCGCCATACCCGCCGCCCTCGCCCGGGCCAATCCCGTTGCCATTGCCCGATCCAATCCCGCCGCCGGAACCGGTGCCAAATCCCGACCCTGACCCCGAGCCCTGCGACGCAAACGCCACCTGCGGCGACTGCGGCACGCCCAGATCGGGCAGGGCCGCGTCCGGCAGCTTGATGGGCGGCATCACCACCGTCGGCTCGACCGCCAGCTTCGGGTTGTCCAGCCGCAAAATCTGCGGTGGCGCGATCTGCTCCTTCGCAAACTTCGGCAGCTTACCTTTCGAAGCCTCCAGCAGCTCATGGTTCCCGCCGCCCCCGCCGCCGCCCATCGTGTCCTTCAGGTTCGCAGTCGGTATGAACGGAGTCACGTCGACCGTCGCCATCAGCTTCTTCTGAACCTCCCGGGTGTGCCACTGGTCCAGCGCGAACAGCACGATCAGCGCGCAAATCAGCGCGTGCGCGCCCACCGACAACATGCTCGTCCACCGCGATTGCGTCGTAATCTCGAGGCCGGCAAACGTCGGGATGAATTCGACGGGTGCCCCATTCAAGCCCGCTGTGACGGGCGGCCCATTCAAGCCTGCTGTTGGCTTGAGTGGGAAAGTACCCGCAACGTCCCCCGCCAGCTTCTCCTCCACTCCGGCCATCAGCGTCGCCGGCGCCGCCTCGCGGGCAAAGGCCGCGTAGAGTGCCTGTTCCAGTTCCGCGTCGCTTTCCATCATGACCAACAACCTCACTTCCCCCGCGCGCCGCGACGCCTCTAATGCAGCACGCGGGCCATCTTCTCGCGCAGCAGCTGCAGCGTCCGCCGCAAGTGGCTCTTCACCGTGGCGACGGGCATGCTCAGCGCTGCGGCAATCTCTTCCGGCGTCATGTCTTCCTGATACCGCATCACGATCACCGCGCGCGGCGTCTCAGGAAGCGAAGCCACCAGTTGCCGGATCTGGCGGCTCAGTAACGGATCTCCGGGCGCAGCCTCCACCGCCAGCTCGGGCAGCTCCCCTGGATCCGTAACCACCTCCGGCCGCCGTTCCCGCTGGCGGATCCGGTCGATGGAGCGGTGCACGGTTGCTCGGCGCAGCCAGTTGAGGACGTGGTCGTCCGAATCCAGCTCGTCGAGCTTCGCGTGCAGCTCCAGAAACACATCCTGTGCGGTCTCTTCGGCGAGGAAGCGGTCGCCCAGGATGCGAAGGGCGATGCTGAAGACCATCGACTGGTGCTCCAGCATGACGATACGGAAGGACTGCTTGCGATCGTTCAGGTCTACATCCTGCCTTCAATTGTGTATACGCCCGCGAGGGCGCGGCAGGACGCAGAAATTTGGGGCACTGGGGCGCTGTGGTTATCGAAGGTGAGTACTAAAGAGTCATGCTTTTCCGGTGCACGATGATGAGGCGGATACGGTTTCTACTGGCCGGTCGCGTGCGCCACCAGCCGCTCGTGCGACGCCGTGCTGCCCTCCGTCATTCCCAGCGCCCACTTGATCGCCTCGAAATACATCTTCCGGATGTCCGGATCCTGCCACGACTCTTCGGTGTGTCCCAGCGTCGAGTAGAAGACGCGCCCTTTGCCGTACATCTTGCTCCACGCCACCGGAAAGTCATGGTCGGCACGATGGATGCGCGGGTTGTTCTCGTAGTCGAGCTTCGCGGGATCGAGGCTCAGCAGCACATTCACCTTATCGCGCGACCACTCCTTCGGCTGATAAATCTCGTCGTACTTTACGAACGCGTGCGGAAAATGGCGCACCGCGGGAAAACTTGGATCCTCATTGACGATCGGCGCGTTGAACGTTCCCCATGGATGCTGATCGAACCACCCGCCGATCATCTCTCCGTATTCGGGCCAGGTGTAATTCGTGTCGAGCGCGGCGTGGATCCCGACAAACCCCTTGCCGTCGTCGTGAATGAACGACAGCATGTCCTGCTTCTGGCTCGCATCCATGTCGAGCTCGCCCGTGGTGCTGGCAAAAACCAGCAGGTCAAAATAATTCAGGTTCTTCGCGTTTCTGCCCAGGTCCTTCTTCGTGAGCAGTTCCACGTCGGTGCGCATCGTCGTGTCCCACAGGCCGCTCTCCTGGCCCATGTTGAACACCGCCGCCATCGCCGCCGAAATGGAATCGTGCTCGAAACCCTTCGTCTCCCCAATCACCAGCACATGCTTCAGGTGGATTTGTTTGGCGTGCGGCGGAGGCGGCACCGTCCCATCTCCAGCTGATTGCGCGGACGCCGTGAGACTAGCTCCGAAGAGCGCAAGAGAAAACAGAACAGGGAAGAGGAAACGGAGGAATCGTAAAGCGCGCACGCGGTCTCCTTGGAGCCCGAAGCCCGGCAGCAGACACAAGAGGCTTCGCGGTCCGAAGAGAAGTGTAGCGGAAACCGCCGCGAACCGGACAAAGTCGGACCCCCAGCGAAACCCACGCGGTTATGCGACCTCCTTCTCCTGCGTTTGGATCGCGGCCAGCTGTTCCGCCGAAAAAACGCGATCGATGTCCAGAATCATGATGAACTGCGTGTTCCGCTTGCCCATGCCCCGGATAAAGTCCGTGTGCACTTGCGTCCCGATCCGCGGCGCCGGCTCAATCTGATCCGGCTCGAGGTCGATCACCTCTTCCACCGAATCGGTCAGCGCCCCAATCACCGCTACCCCATCGTCCAGCAGCACTTCCACCACCACAATGCAGGTGTTCCGTGTGTTCCCCGTCTTCGACATTTCGAAACAGAGCCGCAGATCGACCACCGGCACTACGCTGCCCCGAAGATTGATCACGCCGGCCATGAATGCGGGCGTCCGCGGGATCGCTGTGATCGTGGTCAGGTCCAGCACCTCTCTCACCTTGGCGACATCGGTCGCGAAGATTTCGTTGCCCAGCCGGAAAGTCAGGTACTGCCGCGTCTCCGTGATGATCTCGCTTACTCCCATCGTCCAACTCCTCTCGTCATCTGAAGACCCGGCAGGGCGTCCTCGACGCCGCACACGCCGCCGGGGGTCAGTAGCGCTGGAATTCCTGATCCAGAGAATCGCTCTTCTCGTCGAGCTGCAGCTTCACCCCTGCCCTGGACAGCACCTTCGTGCGCAATCCCCCACCGTCCGCGCGCCCTCCACCCTCCCGGCCAGCCGCCTTTCCGGGTGCAGTCCCTGCTTTGGCCGCTCGCGCGCCGTCCCCTTTGGTGTGGAAGAATCCCAGCGCGCTCACCAGTTGTTCGGACTGCCCGGTCAGCTCCTCGGTCGTCGAAGCCATCTCCTCGGCTGCCGAAGCGTTCTGCTGGATCACCTGCTCCAGCTGCTGCAGCGCCTTGTTGATCTGCTCCGCCCCCGTGTCCTGTTCCTTGCTGGCCGCGCTGATCTCCTGCACCAGTTCCGCCGGCCGCTGAATATCCGGAACCAGTTTGCTGAGCATCTCGCCGGAAGTCTCCGACACCGTCAGCGTCTTCCCCGATAGCTGGTTGATCTCTCCCGCCGCCTTCTGGCTGCGTTCGGCCAGCTTGCGCACCTCGGCCGCCACCACGGCAAAGCCTTTGCCGTGCTCGCCGGCCCGTGCCGCTTCAATGGCCGCGTTCAGCGCCAGCAGGTTGGTCTGCCGCGCGATCTCCTCGATGATCGAAATCTTGCTGGCGATCTCCTTCATCGCCGCGACCGCCTCGAGCACCGACTTCCCGCTCTCCTGCGCGTCTTTGGCGGATTTGTTGGCGATTTTGTCCGTCTGTTGCGCGTTATCCGCGTTCTGCTTGATGTTGGAAACCATCTCCTCCATCGACGACGAGGCCTCTTCGGCGGCCGCCGCCTGCGAACTGGCCCCCTTCGACACCTGCACCGACGCGCTCGAAATCGACTGTGTGGCCGAGGCCACCTCGCCCGCGATCGTGCGGACCTCGCCGACCGTCCGCGTCAGCCCCGCCACCATCGCTGTCAGCGCGTGCATCAGCTTGTCCTCGGGCGACCGCTCCTTCAGCTCGACCGTCAGGTCGCCGTTGGCGATCTCCTCAGCCGCCTTCGTGATGTCGTTCATCGCGTCGATCAGCCGGTTCAGATTGTTCTTGATCAGGTTGAAGTCGCCCTTGTATTCGTCCGTAATGCGCGGCGGCAGCTCGCCCTTGCTGATCTGCTCTACGTAGCGCGCCGATACCTGCAGCGGCCCGATCACCGCGTCCAGCGTCTCGTTCACGCCCTGAATCACGCGCCGGAAGTCTCCCAGATGCGCGCTGGCATTGGCGCGCGTCGCCAGTTTTCCTTCTACCGCCGCGCTCGCCAGCAGGGTGGCGTCGGCAATCAGAGCATCGATCGCGTTCATGGTCTGAATGAAGGCGGGAATCAGCGTGTCGTTCTCCGAGCGCTTTCCGCTCTTTTGCAGGGCCTGCAGATCCTCGCGATAGTTGCCCGCGCCGATGTGTTCCACGATCTCCACCGTGTGGTGAATGTGCTCCCGCACCAGATTCGTCGCCTTGCCAACCTCGCCGAAGATGCCCTGGTCAGCCCTTTCCACGCGGGTCGTGGAATCGTTCACGGCCAGACGCTGCAGAACCTTGTTCACCTCCGCCAAGCCGGTCAGCCCCGCCAGAAGCACCCGCAGCGACTCAGCCAGCGAGCCGATTTCGCCGCCGGACCGGTCATCGATGGTCTGGCTTACATCGCCCGTCGCCATCCGCTTCGCTGTCCCCGCCAGCTCCGCCAGCGGTCGCGATATGCCGCGCGCGACCAGGGCGCCCATGCCCAGCTCCACCAGCACCCCCGCCACGACCGCGCTGAGCAGCAACACGTGATCGCCCTTCGCGCCGGCCGAGCCGTTGCTGAACACTCCCATCAGCCCCACAACTGCCGTAATCACGGCGGTAATCACAAACGCCCCGATCAGCTTTGCGCCAACCTTCATGCCAGAAGACCCTTTCATCTCTTCCCCCTGCGCTGCTCCCGTCGTAAAAACTCCCCATGCGGCGACGGGCACCCTTCAGCGCAACACTCTCCAGCATGCCTGGAAATCGGCGCGTATGTCCTGAATCCCGCGGACGGCGACAGTACCTTCGAATCGCGCCCGGTCCAAATCAGGAAGATTCCCGAAGCGGTGCGCACCTTAAACCATCGTGCGGTGATGCACAGCACCGGCTCAGAACGTCCGCCCCGCCCATCTTCTTATAGGATGGCCTCCATGATCTGCGTCCTCTCCCGTGTGCGCCCCCTCGGCCAGACCCTGCAATTTGCCTTTTCGATGACCCTCCTGGGCTGTCTGATCGCCCCCCTCTGCGCCCAAAGTCAGAACGCACCGCCCGCCCAACCCGCCACGGGCCAGACCGCGCAACCCACAGCCCCAGCGACCCTGCCGCCGGCCGCGCCGCAGCGTGTTCGCCCCATCGACGCAGCCGCACCCCTCCCCGATCGCACTGCCATGCTCCGCGGCGCCTACGGACCCTTCCGCGCCAACAACGACCTCCTCTATTACCACCTCAGCGTCCGCGTCAACCCCGACGACAAATCGCTGAAAGGCAAAAACACCATCCGCTTCCGCATGCTCCGCGACGGCACGCGCATCCAGCTCGATCTCCAGGAGCCGCTCGACGTCGACAAAATCGTCTACGGCTCAACCGAGCTCAAATACCAGCGCGACACCGGCGCCGTCTTCATCGATTTCCCGCAAACCCTGCGCGCCGGCCAAATCTATTCCATCGACTTCTACTACTCCGGCCACCCCCGCACCACCGGCCGCTTCGGCGGCATCACCTTTAAAACCGATCCCGCCGGACATACCTGGATCAACACCGCCTGCGAAGGCATCGGCGCCAGCATCTGGTGGCCCAACAAAGATCAGTGGCGCGACGAAGTCGAGAACATGGACATCAGCGTCGAAATTCCTAACAACCTCACCGACGTTTCCAACGGCAAGTTCGTCGGCAAGACCAATCTGGGCGACGGATACACGCGCTGGGACTGGCACGTCTCCTACCCCATCAATAATTACGACGTCTCCCTCAACATCGGCGACTACGTCCACTTCGGCGATCGCCTCGGTGACGTGCCCCTCGACTTCTACGCCCTGCCCGCCGACCTCGACAAAGCCAAAACCCAGTTCGCCCAGGCCAAAGGCATGCTCGAGGCCTACCAGCACTACTTCGGCGAGTACCCCTTCGCCAAGGACGGCTACAAACTCATCGAAGCACCCTACTCCGGCATGGAACATCAGAGTGCCGTCACCTACGGCAACCTGTTTGAGAACGGCTACCTCGGCCGCGACTGGACCGGGGTCGGCATCAGTCCCCGCTTCGACTTCATCATCATCCACGAAAGCGGCCACGAATGGTTCGGCAACAGTATCACCGCCGCCGATCCCGCCGACATGTGGATCCACGAAGGCTGGACCACCTACCTCGAATCCCTCTACGTCGAATATCGCTGGGGCAACGCCGACGCCATCAAATATCTCAGCGGTTACAGACCGAAAATCCACAACCTCCGCCCCATCGTCGGCGAACGCGGCGTCAACGCCGAGCCGCCCGAGGATCAGTACTTCAAAGGCGCGCTCATGCTCAACACCCTGCGCAGCGTCGTCGACAATGACGCCGCCTGGTGGAAACTACTCCACGACCTCTATCAGCACTTCAAATATCAGAACATCCTCACCGAGGACATCGTCGCGTACTGCAACCAGCACACGGGCATGAACCTCACACCCATCTTCAACCAGTACCTGCGCCACGCGCAGATTCCCCGCCTCGAGCTACTCTTCGGGGAAGCGCCCGGCATGGTCATGTACAAGTGGCGCGCCGACGAAGAAGACTTCGCCATGCCCATCCGCGTCGGCGCCGCGGACCACTGGCAGATTATCCGCCCCACCACGAAGTGGCAGTCGATGCAAACGCCCTTGTCGAAAGATGACTTCGCCGTCGACACCGACCACTACTACGTGGACGTGAACAAGCAATAGGCTTCGCGCGCGCAGCCTGACCAGCTCGCCGCGGCCGCGCTTGGGAAGTCTCTGATTGAGCTTCTGTTCTGAAGGGGCACGGCTTCACAGCTCGCGGAAAAACCCCGACCCCGGTGCACCCAGCCAGGTTCACCCCACAGCAAGAAGCTTAAGCTCACACCGAGTCCTGCCCGCACAACTGGTTCGCGGACTCCCACTCTTCGGTACCGTCTCTGAAACCAAAATGGGAAGCCACCCATGCGCCCCCTTCCCTTTGGCAAACTGGCGCCCAACGCCAGGGCGTAGCTTTCAGCCGTTCCGTTAAACGGACAGCAGCTAGATCGATGCGCGGTGGTGAACCACGCCTTCCTTCATCACCAGCAGCAAATTTTTCTTCGGATCCGCCAGAACCGTGATGTCCTCGAGCGGCGATCCTTCGACCACCAGCAGATCGGCGATCGCGCCCTCCGCCACCACGCCCAGCCGTCCCTCCATGCCGACCAGTTTCGCGCCCACCGTCGTCGCGCTCGCCAGAATCTCCTGGGCTGTCAGCACCCGCGCCCGAATCGCAAATTCCTCGCACTGCCGCACGTGCGTCGGACCCAGCAGATCCGTCCCGAACGCCATCGTCACGCCCGCCTCTTTCAAAATCGACAGGCTCTCCAGTCCCGCCTTCCGCACGGTTTCGATCTTCGCCACCGACGCCGCGGGCAGTCCCAGCGCCGGACCGTCCTGTGCCAGCGCTTCATACGTCACCAGCGTCGGCACCGCCACGGCTCCTCCTTGCGCGGCGAAACGCGCGGCCGCCGCGTCGATCAGGTTGCAGTGCTCCAGCGAATGCACCCCGCACTCTACCGCCCGTACGATTCCCTCCGCTGTGTAAAGATGAGCCGCGACATACGTCTTTGCATCGAGCGCCTCCTCCACTGCGGCATTCAGTTCCTGCACCGAAAATCCCAGCCATCCCACCGGATCGGTCGGGCTCGCCACTCCCCCGTTCCCCATCACCTTAATAAACGACGCGCCCTCGCGCAGCACCTGCCGGCACGCCAGCCGCACCTCTTCGACTCCATCGGCGACGCGCCCCAGCGCGCCAAAGTTTCCCGCCCACCGATTCGGATCGTACGTGTCGTACCGAGGCCGCCCATCTCCGTGCCCGCCCGTCTTCGACAGCGCCTTCCCGCATACAAACAGCCGCGGCCCCGGCGTGAGCCCCTGCGCAATCGCCTCCGCCAGCGCATACGGCGCGCCGCCCAGATCCCGCACCGTTGTGAACCCTCGCTCCAGCATCCCCTTCAGGATCGGCACCGAGCGCAGCACCGCCGTAGCCGCTGGCAGCTGCGCATTCGCCGTCAGGTCCATCATGCTGGCCACCACGTGTACGTGGCAGTCGATCAGCCCCGGCATCACCGTCCGCCCCGCGACGTCGATGACCTCGCAGTCTCCCGTCGGCATCCGCGCGTTCACATCGCGGATCACCCCGTCCTCGATCAGAACGTTGCCCCCGCGCGGCTCGGGAGCCGTCCCGTCGACGATCGTTGCGTTGCGCAGAAGCGTCTGCATGACCCTGATGGTACTTTGGAACGTTAAGAGGAGGCGAACTCCGATGGCAAAATCCGCTCCGAAGACAGTAGACGACTACATCGCGTCCCAGCCCGAGGCGGCACGACCCGCGCTCACCCAGGTCCGCAACGCGATTCGCAAAGCCCTGCCCGCCGCCGAGGAAGTCATCTCCTACAACATCCCCACCTATAAGCTCGACGGCGCGATGGTCATTTACTTCGCCGGCTGGAAACAGCATTACTCGCTCTACCCGGCCGGCGCGCGGCTCCTCGCAGCGTTCAAAGACGACCTGGCGCCTTACGAAATCAACAAGAGCACGATCCGATTCCCGCTCTCCACGCCCGTCCCCGTCAAACTCATCCAGCGCATCGTGAAGTTCCGTGTCACCGAGGCCGCCGCTCGCGGGAAGGCCCGCGCAAAGAGCCAGACAAAGCCTTCAGCCCGGCCTCCCGCCTAACGGCAAACCACACCACGCCATTGACCACCCGGATTCTCTCCCCCGCATCTCACCATCTGTTCACATCGGCCTCAGCCAGAACACCCTACAACTGTTCTCATATGGAGTTCTCCGGCCTTCCCCATCCCCTTCCTCCCGCCCGGAGCCCCGCCTGATGCGCCGCGTCATGATGTTCCTCAACCCGCTGCTCATCCACAGCAAGAAGCGCCGCGCCCAGGTCGAGCAGATCGCCGAGCTCCTCAGCGGCTACGGCAGCGACGTCCATCTGCAGGAGACCCTCTCCGCGCATTCCGCCGGCCAGCAGGCGAGCGAAGCCGTGGCCGCCGGCTTTGACACCTTCCTCGTCTGCGGTGGCGACGGCACCGTCTTCCAGGTCATGCAGGGTGTCGCCGGATCTGAAGCCACCCTCGGCGTCCTCCCCTTCGGCACCGGCAACGTCATCGCGCAAAACCTAAAGATGCCCCGCAACCCTCTCGCAGCCGCCAGGCTCCTCCTCGACGCGCACCCGCGCGAGGTCTCGCTCGGCCAGATCACCCTGAACCCCGTCGGCCACAAGCGCATGCAGAGCTGGTATTTCTTCATCGCCGCCGGCATGGGCGTCCACGCCGCGCTCATGAACCTCGCTCCCACCGGCCAGGGCAAGCGCCGCGGCGGCCGCCTCGCCTATTTCATCGGTGGCTTTCGTCTCCTCGTCGAGCACCCCGTCCAGCCCTTCCAGATCGAGCTCACCCACGCCGACGGCGGCACCACCACCGAAATCGCCTGCGAGGCCATCGCCACCCACGTTGCCGAGATCAATCGCTGGCGACCCGGAGGCGATCCCCAGGCCGCCTGGTTGCGGGTCGCCTGGGTCCCGCCCACCGGCCGCCTCGGCCTCGGCCACGCCAGTTTTCACGCCCTCGCCACCGGCAAGAGCAACGGCTTTGGCGGATGGGGCCGCCTGCCCTTCGCGCAATATGGTACCGTCAGCCGCATGATTTGCCGCCCGCTGAACGGCAATGCCTACCGCGTTCCGCTGCTGGTCGAAGCCGATGGCGAGGTCCTCGGCGCCAGCTATACCGCGATCAGTGTAGCCGACAAGAAACTGAAGCTTCTCTGGCCCAACGGCGCTTCGCCCTAATCGATCTCCCGCACCGTCCGATGCGCCGCTGCCAGCAGCGTCACCACCAGCACCGTCCCGCCCGCCACCACGAACATCCCTTCCAGACTCGCCCGGATCGCCACCCCCGCAACGGCCAGCGAAATCGGCATCAGCCCCAGCGACGAGAACATCAGCACGCTCATCACCCGGCCCATCATCGGGCGCTCCACCCGCTGCTGAAACCATGCAATCAGCTGCACATTCAGGAACGCCGCTGCGAGGCTCATCACCGCCAGCACCGCCCCCAGCGTCCATAGCCGGTGCAGCACTCCCAGCGGCATCAGACACGCGCCGATAACGGTCGCCACCAGCAGCAGCGTCCGCCCCCGCCGCCGATGCTTCACCAGCCCCGCCAGCAGCATCCCGGCTAAACTTCCCGCCGCCAGACACGACATCAGCAGCCCCAGCGCCGATGGCGTCCCGAAGCCCTTCTTCGCAATCCACGCCAGCCCCAGGAACACCGGCCCCGCAATCGCAAAATTCAAAACCGCGACCACCAGCATGAGCGAACGCAGCGCCACATCCGCCTTCACGTAACGCAGCCCATCGGCAATCGACTGCAGCATGTTGCGTCGCCCCACCGCTGCTGCAGACCGTGGAGGATCCGGCAGCTTCCACAGCGCGCCCAAAATGAACAAAAAGCTCACCGCGTCGATAAAGAAGGCCCACGCCATCCCAAACGCCTTGATGAACAGCCCAGCCGGCCCCGGCGCCACCAGCGTCGTAATCTGGTTCGTCGATTGAAACACCGACTGCGCTGCCGGCAATTGGTCCGCTTCCACCAGCGAGGGCATAAACGTCTGCGCCGCGGGCGCCGCAAATGCATCCGCAATCCCAAAACACAGCGCCAGCACATACATCTGCCACAAGTGCAGCTTGTGCAGCCACAGCAGCGCTGCCACAGCCGCCACCAGCACCGTACGCGCCGAGGCCGTCATCATCATGATCCGCCGCGGCGACACCCGATCCGTCACCGCTCCGCCCAGCAGCATCAAACCGGCGCGCGGAATCGCCCCCACCATGCTGATCGTGCCCAGCGCGATGCTCGACCCCGTTAGTCCCAGCACCAGCCACGGCAGCGCCACGAAATAAAACTGATCGCCCGCCGCCGAAAGGGTGCTGCCCATCCACAGCAGGCGGAACTGCGCGTTGCGCAACGGGTGTTTTCGCGCGGCAGGGACGGGAATGGGTGCGGCAGCCATAGCATTTGCCTCGAAGTTCAGTGGCCTAACATTGTAAACGTGAATTTACATTTACATACTCTCCGTGTCAAGATGAAAGTTCCGGCGCCGCTTCCGGCTTCGCAGCTTATAAAGGGTGCAATGCTCTCCGCAGCCAAATCCAAAAGCCGCAAAACTACGGCGAAGTCCCGGAAATCCGGCGCCAAAGACGCTTCCCTCGCCTTCGAGCCGCAGCAGGCCCGCAGCCGCGAGTCCGAGCGCAAGCTCCTCAAGGCCGCCGCCGAAGTCCTCGGCCAGCACGGCGTCGCCGGAACCACCATCCCCCGCATCGCCGCCCACGCCGGCCTCACCCCCGGTTCGATCTACCGCCGCTTTCCCGACAAGGAGGTTCTGCTCGAAACCATGATCCTCGGCATCCTCGAGCGCCAGGACGAACGCCTGCGCACAGGAATCACCACGGAAATGGCCGGTCAGATCCCGCTCCCGGTCTTCGCCGAAAACATGATCAACAATCTCCTCGTCAGCTATCGCGCCAACGCGGGACTGATGCGCGCCATGCAGCAGTTCGCCCGCGCCAGCATCAATCAGGAATTCCGCCGCAAGGCCACGCGCCTTGAGCTCCGCACCTTCGAGCGCCTTGTCGACCTGTTCCTCGCCACCGCGAAGAACCTCGACCATCCCCAGCCGCGCACCGCCGTCTCGCTCGGCCTCATGATGGTGATCAGCACACTGCACGAGCTGCTGCTCCACACCACCGACCTCAAAGCCTGGAAAGGTCTGCTGCCTCAGGACGACCTGTCCCTCCGGCGCGAGCTCACCCGCGCCTTCCTCCGTTACCTCGGCGCGCATTAACCGCATCGACTTAGGATCGGCAACTATTTGTTGGTGGAATCGGCTACGACTCGCCCGAAACGCTGGGCAACCTCAACGACATTTGGAAGTACACTGCCAGCCAATGGACCTGGGTAGGCGGGCGAAACGGCTGCGATAACCCGGCCTGTCGGTACTCATCGCCTGGATCGATGTTGCCTCCATGAGCGACAGCGCATGTCTGCTTGCGACGCTCCTGTATACTACGCGCCGAACGGTCGGCATCCCTGCGAGAGGTCATCTCACAAATTATGCGAAGGTCGTGGGCAGTTTATGGCGCGCTGATTTTTTCCACCATGCTGGCATCAGCCCTGGGCGCGGGGGCGCAGGTGAATCCCAATTTCTATGCAGGGCTTCAGTGGCGGAACGTCGGGCCTTTCCACGGCGGACGCATCTCCTCCGTGAGCGGTGTCATCGGCGATGCCGGAACGTTCTACATGGGCACCCCCCTTGGCGGCATCTGGAAGACCACCAGCGCAGGCGTGACCTGGTTCCCGATCTTCGACCTGGAGACGAGCGTGGATAGCATCGGCGCTATCCAGGTCGCTCCCTCCAGTCCCAACATCGTCTATGCCGGTGCCGGCGACCCCATCGGCGGCAGCCTCGGCAACGGCATGTGGAAGTCCACCGATGCCGGCGACCACTGGCAGCACATCGGCCTCGAGGACACGGTAAAAATCGACAGCATCGTGGTCGATCCTACCGATCCCAATCTGCTCATCGTTTCCGCCCTTGGTGATAGCAACCATCACGGCGGCGGTGTCTACCGCTCCACCGATGGCGGCCAAACCTGGACCAACGTCCTCAAGCCCGCGGACTACGACGGCACCCGCGACCTGCAATACGCCTTCGATGAACCCAATGTCATGCTCGCTGCCACCCAGGGCACGGCTGGCTTCGGTGGCGGCGCCCCTCCAGCAGGTCAGGCCAAACCAAAGCCCGCAAAGGTTTTCAAATCGACGGATGAAGGCCTGACCTGGACCGAGATCAAAATTCCGCCCTTCCCCGGCCGCGTTGCCCTGGCCGTCGCCATGCACAGCAATGGCAAGCGGATGTACATCGTCGGCAACAACATCGAAAAGGGCTCAGGCCTGTACCGTTCCGACGACGCCGGCCTCACCTGGCGGCATATGGCAGGGAACGATCTCCGCATCAGCAACGGCCAGGGAGCCTATAGCAGCGGCGTTTTTGTCGATTCGCAGAACCCCGACATCCTTTATACGGTCAGCACCGCCATGTACCGCTCCACCGATGGGGGCGATACCTTTGAGCCCTTCAAAGGCGCGCCCGGCGGCGAGGACTACCACAAGCTCTGGATCGATCCCACCAACGGAAAGCACATGCTCGTCGGCTCCGACCAGGGCGCCAGCGTCACCCTCGACGACGGAAAAACCTGGAGCCTTTGGTACACCGAGCCCATCGCGCAGGTCTACCACGTCGCCACCGACAATCAGTATCCGTATCGCATCATGGCCGCGCAGCAGGACACCGGCGCGGTCATGATCAGCAGCCGTGGCAACTGGGGCCAGGTCAACTTCACTGACTGGAGCCCGGTCCCGTCCTCCGAATTTGGTGTCATCACCCCCGATCCCCAAAACCCAAACATCATCTACGGCGTCGGTTATGGTCCCGGCGGCGGCGGCAGCGGCATGGTCAAAATCGATATGTCCACCGGGCAGTGGCAGAACGTCGCGCCCAACTTCGGCTCCGACGCCACCAAATACATCGCCGGCCGCGACTTCCAGAAAAAGTTTGACCTCGCCTTTGAACCCGGCGCTCTCTACGTCGCCTACCAGTGCCTGATGCTCTCGCGCGACGGCGCCCATTCCTGGACCACCGTCAGCCCCGACCTCACCACAGCAAAGAGCGCCCCTCAATCACCCTGCGGCCAGAAGCCACCACAACCCGCGCCCACGCCTGATGCCACAGTCAAACCCGCGCCCACTCACGCATCCGCCACGCCCGCACCCGCAGCCCCGCCCCAACCTGCCTCCACGCCCGCGGGTGGTCCGCCGCCCCCGCCGCCACCCTCCATCACCGACTTCTCCATCTCCAGGGTCAAACCGGGCGTCCTGTGGACCGTGAGCACGACCGGCCAGATCTACACCACCACCGACCACGGCAAAGTCTGGAACAACGTCAGCATCGCGAACCTGCCGCCCCACACCAACTTCAACACCATCGAGGCAGGCGATGACGTCAATACCGCGTACGTCGCCGCTCGCATCGGCGGCGGGCGCGCCGAAATCGTCCCTCCGGATCAGGACTCTGATGTCCCGCTCATCTGGCGCACCGTGGATGGCGGCAAAACCTGGACCAGGATCGTCAACGGCCTGCCCGTGGACGAGCGCACCGGAAGCTGGGTGAACAGTCTGCGCGTCGATCCGAAGCAGCCCGGCCTGCTCTTCGCCGGCACCGAGACCACCGTCTACGTCACCTTCGATAGCGGCGATCACTGGCAGTCCCTGCGCCAGAACCTGCCCAGCACTTCCATTCGCGATCTCGATGTCCACACCGATCACCACCAGAACGATCTGGTCATCGGCACCTACGGCCGCGGCTTCTGGGTTCTCGATGACATCACGCCGCTGCGCCAGATTGCCGCCAACGCCCAGACCATCAGTTCCTCGTCGGTCTATCTCTTTGAACCCGAGGAAGCCATTCGTGCCCGCATCAACAGCAACTGGGATCAGCCCTTCTCGATCGAAGTGCCCCATGCGCACAACGTGCCCTATGGCGCCCTCGTGGATTATTACCTCAGCCACGAACCCACCGGGCCCATCCAGCTCCAGGTCTTCGACGCGCAGGGCACTCTGGTTCGCACCATGTCCAGCACGTTGCCGCCGCCCATCGAAGGCGCGCTCTTTCCCCACTACTGGCTGGCCACTCCCGAGTCCCGCGCCCTCAGCACCCATACCGGTCTGAATCGCGTCAACTGGAACCTGTACTACGACGATCCGCCCGCCCTGCGCCACGACCTCGAAAACGAAATGAACATGGTGCCGGGTTCCGCCACTCCCGGTCCCCATGGCCCGCAGGTGATTCCGGGCGTCTATACCTTGAAGCTCACCGTGGATGGCCAGGTTTACACCCGCACCGTCACCGTCGTGAACGATCCGCGCGTCGGCGAGAGCCCAGAGCTGATGGCCGCGCTCCGCACCCAGAACAAGCTCACGCTGCTGTCCGTTCAGGGTATGGAGCAGAGCGACGCAGGCCATGGAGAAGTCGAAGCCGTCAAAGGCCAGCTTTCAGCCCTCATGCACGGCGACCTCCCGCCCGATGTGGCTGCGCAGGCGAAGACACTCAATTCCAGCCTCACCAAAATTGGCGGCGTGGTCCCCGCCCCTGGCGCTTTCGGCGGCGGGCCTGGCCGCCCTGCGACCCCCGACCCTAACGCGCTGAAGTCCTTCATGGAGCTGAACGAAGCGTACAACACCATGGTCAGCATGATGCAGGTCGGCCTGGATATGCCGCCCACCCCGACCCAAATTGCCACCTGGGAGAGCAACTGCAACAACTACAACCGCACCGTGGCCGCATGGAAGGACATGCAGCCACAGATCACGGACTTCAACGCGGTTCTGGCGAAGAACCAACTCCACGAACTCGCGCTCGCACCCACGAAGCTCACCGACGCGTCCTGCAGCTTTACTCCCGAAGGAAGCAGGAAGGTAAGTAAACCGACGACTCCACGCTAACTACCAATAGTTGGGAGCCGATTCCGCCTTCAGGAACCTCCGCTCACCTTAACCGTCGCCTCGCGCCGCCCCACTCCCCCATCCCCATACGGGAACCCGCCGCGCCGCCTGCCAATTCGGCTCTCATGAGCCAATCCTCTCCGCCGATAACCCAGCCATAAGGCGTTCTGCGTCTGAATACGATCGCGGAAATGAGCGGACATGCCACAAGACCAGAAACAGTGCGGCGAGGACTGGTATCGATACGCACTCGCGCTCGAAGCATCCCAGGAGGGTTTCTGGGACTGGGATCTGGTGGCCGGCCGCCTCTGGGGCTCGGCCAAATGGCAGTCGATGGCCGGGGTGAGTGAGCCCTGCTCGACCCTCGACACCTGGCTCGACCGCGTCCATCCCCAGGATAAGCCGCGTCTCGAAGCCGAACTGCACGCCCTGCGCACAGGCAACGCGCCCAGCATCGCCAACGAGCATCGCGTCCGCGGCGAAGACGGCGCCTGGCGCTGGGTCCGTGCGCGCTGCGTCGTCTCCCGCAATCCCTCCGGGCGCGTCATCCACGTCGCCGGCTCCCTCCGCGACATCACCGAGCAGCGCGCGGCCGACCCCCTCACCGGCCTGCCCAACCGCACTTTCTTTGTCGATCACCTCGAGCGCCGCATCGAGCGCGGCTTCCAGCACGCCGACTGGGATTTCGCTCTGCTCTCCGTCGCCCTCCACCACTTCGAGCACCTTAACGAAACCCTCGGCTCCGCTGGCGGCGAGCACCTTCTCATCGCAACCGCGGAGCGTCTCGAGGCCATCCTCCCCGAGCACGCCGTGGCGGCGCGCCTCGTGGGCGCCGAGTTCATGCTCCTGCTCGAGGGCATCCACGCCGAAGAGCAGGCCGCGCAATTCGCTGCGCACGCCATCGCTGCCTTCCGCGAACCATTTCACTGGCGCGGTCACACCATCGTGCCCCAGCTAGCCATCGGCGTCGTCAAAGCCGGCATGCTCTATTCCCATCCCGAGGAGCTGATGGCCGGCGCGGAAAGCGCCCTCCTGCACGCGCGTAAAAAAGATCCGCCCGGCGTCGTCTGCTATTCCCACGGCATGCGCGAGCACGCCCTCGACCGCCTGAATCTCGCCGCCGAACTCGAGCGCGCCATCAGCGCCGGCGAGCTCGTCATGTTCTATCAGCCCGAGGTCGACCTCCGCACCAACCGCATCATCGGCTTCGAAGCCCTCGTGCGCTGGAAGCACGCCCGCCGCGGCCTGCTCCCGCCCGCTGAGTTCATCCCCCTCGCTGAAGAAACCGGCCTCATCGTCCCCCTCGGCGAGTGGGGTATGGCCGAGGCCTGCCGCCAGCTCGTCGAATGGCACCAGACCGGCAGCGAGCAGCTGCAAACAGCGCGCATGAGCGTCAACCTCTCCGCCAAACAACTCGAGCAGCCCAACCTCGTCCGCCAGGTCCGCGACATCCTTGCCCAAACCGGACTCAGCCCCGCCAGCCTTCGTCTCGAACTCACCGAGAGCAGCCTCATCTCCGATGCTCCCGCCGCGCAAAAAACCATGTGCGCCATCGAGCAGCTCGGCGTCGGCCTTCACATGGATGACTTCGGCACCGGCTACAGCTCCCTCGACTATCTCCAGCGCTTCCCCTTCGACACCCTCAAGATCGACCGCTCCTTCGTCCGCGGCATCGTCCACGACCGCGAATCGCGCCTCATCGTCGGCTCCATCCTCTCGCTCGCCCGCTCTTTCGGCATGGATGTCGTCGCCGAGGGCATCGAAGATGCCGAGCAGCTCGAAGAACTCAAAACCATGGGCTGCCCCTGCGGCCAGGGCTACTACTTCGCCCGCCCCATGGAGCCCAACGCCATCGATGCCCTCGTCCGCACCGGCGCGTGGAAGCCGCAGGTCCCCATCGCCCAGGCCTGACCCTTCGCCCTCGTCTTCCAGCCGAAATGTCCGAACAACGCCGACCCCACCGGCCGCGCGAAAAACGCGATCCCAAACGTAGCCAGCGACGCCAGCCGCGCCGACACCGGATCCGACTCCGGAAAGAACAGTGCCGGAAAAACCAGCACCGCCGCCGTGGCGTAGATGTAGAAATCAAAAAACTCGATGGTGGTCCCGATCAGTGACGTCACCAGTACCTGTCGCGGCGTGTTTTTCTTCTCGATTGTCAGAGGGCCAGCGCTCATCGGGAATGAAGGCCCAGCCTATCACGCGGCGGCGAGGCCTTCCGATGTCAGCTCTTGACAATCATTACCTTGTGGGTAATACTCCAGTAGGCCATATGAATTACCCGGTAGGAAATAGATGGACATATTCGTCAAAGACAACAAACTTCGACGGGCTCTTCAAGACGAGGCCAGCCGAAAGAAGCAATTCAGCGCGGAAATGGCCGAGAAGCTGAGGCTACGGCTAGCCGCGCTGGACGCTGCAGATTCACTCGCCGACTTTTGGCCCCCAAAATCGGGTCCGGAACGATGTCATGAGCTCCTGGGTAAACTCGCAGGCGTCTTTTCAATCGACGTCAAACAACCCTATCGGCTCCTGTTCCGGCCCGGCGACGCGACGCCGAAAAGAGATCCGACAATTGATGAACAGCAATGGTGGAAGACCATCACAACAATTGAAATCATGTCTATCGAGGACACTCATGGATAGCGGCAACAAATTGGTTCTGGAAGAGGGCGCTGCTCCGCACCCGGGCGAGATGGTTCTTGAATACCTCGATTTCCACGGGTGGTCACAAGCGGATCTCGCCCGACGTACGGGGTTGACACCCAAAACGATAAGTGAGATCTGCAACGGCAAGGCACCAATAATGCCTCCAACGGCACTTGCGTTTGAGAAGGCTCTTCAGCGCCCAGCTCATTTTTGGCTGAATCTGCAACGCAAATTCGACGAGGTCGAAGCACGCAACCACGAGTGCGCGGAGTCCCTAAGCTGGCAAGACTGGGTCAACACCTTTCCGTTAAGGGAAATGAGAGAAAGAAAGTTCTCATTGCCCGCCGGAAGGTCGGACGCTGACGCCCTCCTGCACTTTTTCGGCGTATCGTCTCCGGAAAGTTGGAACGCTGTTTGGAAAGCCTCCTCCGTCGCGTACCGACAAACCCGCACCTCCAAGATACGCGAGGAGTCGATCGCGGCATGGGTCCGAGAGGCCGAACTCGTCGCCCGAGACTTGGAGCTAGAGGACTTCAACGAACAGCTACTGCTTAATTCACTTGAGAAGCTAAAGAAATTGACCCGCGTGGGCGCCGACGAGATTATGGAGCCGGTACAGGAAATTTGTGCAGCTGCCGGAGTGGCCGTTGTTTGGATTCCCGAGTTGCGAAATACAGGTATTAGCGGGTGCGCCAAGTGGCTGACCGACAAAAAGGCTCTTGTTGCTCTCACTCTTCGTTACAAAACTGACGACCAGCTTTGGTTCACCTTGTTTCACGAGATAGGACATATCCTCCTTCACAGGAGTCGTCGATCATTTGTAGTGGATAACGCTGCAGAAGACCTATCCGATCTAATTGTTGATCCCGAAATGCGACAATTCGAAGCCGAGGCAAACCAATTCTCCGCAGACAGTCTGATTCCCCCTAATATTTTGGGCGAGTTCATTAGAAGAAGGACGTTCACGAACGAATCGATCCACGACTTCGCTGAGGCGACGGGCGTGGGTCCTGGAATAGTAGTTGGGAGGCTTCAACACGATGGTGTATTGCAACGCCACCAAGGAAATAAACTCAAGCAAAAAATAAACTGGGAATTCGCAAACGAGGAGTGAGCATTATGGTCGGAAAGATCTTCATCACTAGATCCGGCTATGATCCTCAGGTTGGAAAGCACATCAAAGATCCTTATCTAGGCCCCCGCCCTACACTAGGAGCATGCCGCCCTGACGTAAGGCGTCTTCTCCAAGTGGGAGACCACATTTTTGTGATTTCGGGGCGGGTCCCGGATGTCAATCAATTCGTTATGGGCGGTTTCGAAATCGCCTCGAAGATACCGGCAACCGAAGCATACCACGCGTTTCCCGAACTCCGCCTGCGGCGGCTAAAGGATGGGCAACTTACCGGAAACATTATTGTGAACTCCCGAGGGGAGCAACACGCGTTGGACGACCACGACAGCTTTGGCGAGCGAATCAAGAACTACGTGGTTGGAACGAACCTTATATCGGTAACCAGGCCGGAAGAAATTGCGGAAGGCAGAAGGCAGACGGTCGAGGCGCTGTGCGACATTCTCCACAAAACAGGCAAAACCTTAGTCGAGCTCGTCGGCCGCTGGGGCACAAAGCTCACTGAGGAGCAGATCATCCAATTGCGAGATTGGATGAAGGCACTAAAGGTTTCCGTGAACTAGATGGAACCATGATCGCTGATCCCATCGGGTCGGCGCGGAGGAACGGCTTATGTCGTCGAGGCGCGCAGCCAGCGGAAGTTTGTTCACTAACGGTGTCCATAAAGAGCCCTTCTCATCGACTGACGCCCCGACCTTACATCGAGCCGCCACGTCGAACGTCTGCAACGTAGTAGCCGTTGGCAAGCGTCGAGACGGAGGGACCAGATATTGGTGTATCCAGCACAAGGCTGACGCAACGGCAAAGTATGGGAAGCCGGCCAAAGTTTGCCGGGCTGCGCACATTCCGCCAATCGACCCCAAGGAAATGTTCTCCCTGAACATCGACAAATATAAGGGGGGCATTGCGCTTTGGGGGGCCGTTCCCCCCATCTATGACACCACGACTCTCCCTATGGACCGAGGCATCCACGTTCACGCGCGCAGACACGTCGGTGCCAAGAAGGAAATGGACCGAACCTTTCGGGCAGTCCGAATTATGGGTGATCGCCTGCCGAAAGAGGGCATCTTCGTCTCCGAACTCGATGCCATCTACTGCATGGCCACGTCAGTGTTCGGTTTCGAGATGGCGCACGTAACCTGCTCGTACTGTGGCCATCCACACTTGGACCGTGACTGGTTTAGCGTTCATCCGCATCGCCGCCACCTCTGCGCGGGCTGTGGGCGGCACTTCAACGATGATCGGACCGCCATCGGAAATCCCATTTCCGGCATTCGAGAAGCATGCGGTGTGAAGAAGCAGAAGACCAAGCCAGCCGGAAGAAAACTCGATATTCGGCAGGCGGACTATCCGGGAGGCATTCAGATCTGGGGCTCCAATCCTGCACTCGTCTGGACCAGTGACGATGCTGAGGAGGAAGGGATTCACGTGCATGCATTCGCCAAAGCTGGGGCACACCCGGTGAAAGACGATACGTTTTCGAAGGTGGTCATCGATGGAATCGAATTGGATCCACGAATGGTCCGGGTCCTGATGGCACAAATGTCGCTTCCCTCACTGAAGGATAGGGTGACAGTTATTACTTGCCCATTCTGCAGAATAGCGCCCTTTGAAACCGCCGAATCGGCATTCACACCAACCGCGGGACACGCTTGTGGACGATGCGGGCGCAAATTAACGGCCCGCGGCAGGCTTCGAAAGACAATTAGCAATCCACTACTTGAAACATTGAGCCAACTCGCCAAGCACGCTGTGAGACAGCCGCAGCAGCATGACTTGGGGCTACTGCCTGAGACTCTCTGACGCCTTCGGTCGGCGCTCGCCCCAATTGGCGGAATCCTCAAAACTTGTCAACCCCCGCACCTCTTCACCAAAGTAATGCCCCCTCATTCCAAACCACTTCCACCCTTATACCCTCAAAGAGTTTTGGCCGGTTTTCGTGCCGGACTTGGTATCCTGATAATAGGGGGCAAAAAAGAAATTTCCCCCCTTTGCAGTTCTGAGAGTGGAGAGGTGGTGCTCTGCCGGCTTCGTGCCCGCAGGGCTTTTCTATTGGGCACAGCAGAACTTTCCTCTTGCCCGCGAAGCACGCAAATCCCGCTCAGCGGAACGGAGGAGGGTAATACCTGATTTACGGTACCGAATCGCCACAATGGAACCAACAACTTGCCAGTACCCGGGGGAGGGGGGTGGGGGGTAGGGGGCGGCAGCACCCGGCTCCCAGCTACTGGCCGCTGGCTGCCGGCTACTGGCCGCTGGCTGCTGGCTGCTGGCTGCTATACTGACGACTGCTGTTTCTACGTACCAGGATTACCATGCCCAAACTCAAGACACACAGGGGCGCAGCCAAGCGCTTCAAAAAGACCGGCACGGGCAAATTTTTGCGCGGCCAGTCCAAAATGCGGCACATCCTCACGTCGAAGGAGACGAAAACCAAGCGCAAGCTGGCCCACAGCTGCCTGGTTTCCGACGCCGACCACAAGAAGGTTGCCCGCATGATTCCCTACGCCTGATCTTTCCGGGCCGCAAGGCTCCCTCAGCGCAAGCTGAGAGTGGATCGGGTACGCAGAGCGAGTGAAGAGGTTTTTCCCACCTCCAGCCGCTGAACCGCAGCACACAAGGAGAAAACTCGCATGCCACGCGTCAAACGTGGAACCAAACGCACCGACCGCCGCAAGAAAATCCTGAAGCGCGCCAGCGGCTACTTCCTCACCAAATCCAAGCTTTACCAGGCAGCTCAGGAAGCCGTCGAGCGCGGCATGAAGTTCGCCTACAGCGGACGCAAGCAAAAGAAGCGCCAGTTCCGCTCTCTCTGGATCGTGCGCGTCAATGCCGCAGCCAAGGCCAACGGCATCGCTTACTCGCAGCTCATCCACGGCCTCAAGAAGGCCGGCGTCGAGCTCGACCGCAAGATCCTTGCCGATCTCGCCGTCCACGACGCAGCCGCCTTTACCGCGCTCGTCGGACAGGCAAAAGCCGCCCTCAACCCCGCAGCCGCTTAAGCCAGCTCACAGTTTCCTCGTCCCGCATTCCACGCCGAATGCGGGACATTGGCTGTGGTTCGCTCGACGTTGGCTAGCCGTTAGCTCGCCTTTATCTCGCCGTTCGCTCGCTTTTTGCTCGCTAATTCCTCCTCAAACTCACACCCAGACCGCGTACACTGGGGCTTCTCACGAAACACGATTCCGGCAATGCCTGCGCCTGATTCCAACCCTTCGCCGCAACGGAAGCCCGCTGCTACTCCGGTCACATACGCTGACTCCGGCGTTGACATCGCTGCCGGCAACCGCACGAAACAGCGCATCAAGTACCTTGCGCAGCGCACCTTCACCCGCAATGTCCTCGGCGAAATCGGCGGCTTCGGCGGTCTCTTCCGCCTCGACGGCAAATACCAGGAGCCGGTTCTCGTCTCGAGCGCCGATGGCGTCGGAACCAAGCTCAAGCTCGCCTTCCATCTCGGCATCCATCACACCGTCGGCGCTGACCTCGTCAACCACTGCGTCAACGACATCGCCGTCCAGGGCGCAACACCGCTCTTCTTCCTCGACTATCTCGCCACGGGTCGCCTCGACGGCGAAATCGCCGAGAAGGTCGTTTCGGGCCTATCGGACGCCTGCCGCGCCAACGGCTGCGCGCTCATCGGCGGCGAAACTGCGCAGATGCCAGGCTTCTACGCCGACGGCGAATATGACCTGGCCGGCTTTATCGTCGGTGTCGTCGAGCGCTCCAAACTCATCACCGGAGCAAAAATTCGTGCAGGCGACGTCCTTCTCGGTTTTCCTTCCACTGGCCTGCACACCAACGGCTACTCGCTCGCCCGCAAGCTCTTCTTTGAAGTGGCGAAGTACAAACCCGACCAGTACGTGAACGCCCTCAAAGAAAAAGCCGGAGCCGCGCTGATGAAAACCCACCGCAGCTACCTGAGCCTCATCAAAAAACTCACCGCCAGCGACTACGCCAGTGGCATCGCCCACATCACCGGCGGTGGAATCACCGAAAACCTGCCGCGCATCCTGCCCAAAAGCGCTTCCGCCCACGTCGAGCTCGGCAGCTGGCCGGTTCTGCCCATCTTTGAGCACCTGCAGCAGCTCGGCAACGTCGAGCAGGACGAGATGCTCCGCACCTTCAATATGGGCATCGGCCTCATCGCCTCGATTCCCGCCGAACGTTTCAAGCGCTGCAAGTCCATGCTCGACCGCGCCGGCGAAAAGTGCTACGTCATCGGCCGCATCGTCAAAGGCGAGCGCCGCGTCGTTTACGTCTGATGCACAAGCTCGGCATTCTCCTTTCCGGACGCGGCTCCAACTTCCTCGCCATCGCTGACGCCGTCGCTTCCGGCAGGATTCCCGACGCCCAAATCGCCATCGTCATCTCGAATCTCGCCGCTGCGCCAGGCCTCGCCGCTGCCTGCGAGCGCGGCCTCAACGCCATCGCCATCGAAACCAACCGCCGCAAGCGCGCCGAGCACGATCAGGAAATCATCGCCACCCTCAAGGCCCACAACGTCGACCTCGTCTGTCTTGCCGGCTACATGCGCCTGCTCTCGCCCGGATTCATCCAGGCCTTCCCGCAGCGCATCCTCAACATCCATCCCTCGCTGCTGCCAGCCTTTCCCGGCCTCGACGCGCAAACCCAGGCCTTCGAATACGGCGTCCAGGTCACCGGCTGCACCGTCCATTTCGTCGACGAGCAGCTCGACCACGGCGCCATCATCCTGCAGCGCTCCGTCTCCGTCCTTCCCACCGACGACCCACATACACTGGCTACGCGCATTCTCGACCAGGAACACATCGCCTACTCGGAAGCCATCGCCCGCGTTCTCTCTGGTACCTACAGAATTGTCGGCCGCCGCTATCTGCCGAAGTCGCAACCTTAGAGCTCGTCCTGCAAGCTGTAGTCTGCCCTGTGGTCACTCACACCATCCTCTGCCCGCGCTGCCCCTTTTAGGTCATACCTGCCATGCAATCCGAGAGCTACACTGCGCCTGATTCACCCGCATATCTCGAAAGATTCGAGGCACGACGCGAGATGAGATATTTCCAGCGCAAAATGATCGGCTTCGCAGCCGTTATGGCCTTTACCCTCGTCTACGCACCGCTCCGCCAGTTCCCGTTCGGTGTCGACGCCGCCATCTGCGCCAGCTTTACCGTCCTCGTCTTCGGCAACGCGCTCCGCCGGCGCGGCTTCGGCCTGTTCTCCGGCGACGACGCGAAACCGCTCTCAGAGATACTGCTCGTCCACGCCTGCTGCCTAACCGCGCTCGTCGTCCTCGTCAGGATAGGCATGTACATCACGCCATTCCTGCCCGACTGGCTGAGCACGCCGATTGGGGCGGACAACCAGGGAAGAATCGGCCCGAACGGCTTTCAGATTCTGCAGAGCCTCGCCCTCTTTGGCCTGGGGTTCTTCGAATTCCGCCTGTTGACGGCGAAGAAGAGCGCCGAAGGCGAAGAGCGAGCCAAAATCTCCCCCTGGGGCAAGCCCGATCTCGAAGCCGACCGCATGAGCGGCCTGCGCCTGCGCTGACCGCTGCTGCAGGCAGCGCAGCGAGCAAGCGATCGCCCCGCCGCGCGCCCGGAACCTACTGTTGCAGGCTCTTATGCCGCTGCCTGATGGCCTTCTGGCTTCCCTTCAGCGCCATCTTCCTCGCTTTCCTTCTTTTCCCGCGGCGGCTTCGTCTTCCAAAAACTCTGCTGCAGGCGAGCCTTGTCCCGCGCCTCCCACTCTTCCATGCGCAGCTTCGACTCGTCTCTCGACAACTCCTCCACCTTTGTCGCTTCGATCAGCTTCACGCGATGCCAGGGGTAAATATGGTTGCCGCAGATCAGGAAGCCGGACTTCGCCCAGTCCTTCATCAGGTCGCTCATCTTGTTCTTCACATCCTGCGCATCTTCGAACGGCAAAAGCTCAAACGACTCGCCGGACTCCAGATGGACCGTCACATAAGCGATCAGGACGGTTTCGTCCGCTCGCTCCGCCTTCTCATTCGTATTCGCCATCGCGCATCTCCTTGCGGTTCCTCGAAATGAGATGCGCGTCGGTCAGGATCATGCTGTGTTCACAGCATTAAATCAATCGCAGCGCCTCTACTGGATCCGCGCTCGCCGCGCGGTTCGCGGGAAGAGCCGAAGCCAGGGTCGCAATCAGCAGCATCGTCAGAATCGTGCCCGCATAGACCAGCGGGTCCGTCGCACTCACCCCGAACAGAAACGAGCTCACCAGCCGCGACACGGCCAGCGAGCCCAGTACGCCCAGGCCGCACCCCAGCAGCGCCAGTTTGATCCCTGAAACCAGCACCATCCTCGCGATGCTCGAGCGCTGCGCTCCCAGCGCCATGCGGATCGCAATCTCCCGCGTTCGCATGGTCACCGAGAACGCCACCACCGCGTAGCTTCCCGTCAGTGCCAGCAGCAAACCGGCTGCCGCGAAGCCCGTCATCAGATCCGTGTTGAAGCGCCGTGGCGCCTCGACATCCGCCATCGCTTCCTCCATCGTCCGGACCTGATCGAGCGCCAGCAGCGGATCGACTTCCGCCACCGTCGACCGCAGCACCTGCGTCATCTGCTCTGGCTCGAGCGACGAGCGCAGCGTGATGTACCCGCCCGCGGGCTGGATCAGGCTGTCCTGCGCGTTCGCCCCGAAGATCACCGCAGGCTGTTCCGTCGGGATGTACCACTGATCCGCCGCCGGCTGGTCGCGCGGGCCCAGCGTTGTGTCGGCCACCACCCCTACCACCGTGGCCCACGGCAGCCCCTTTCGCGGATTGCCCACATGCAGGCGCTTGCCCACCGCGTGCTCGCCCGGCCAGCAATGTTTCGCCATCGATTGGTTCACGATCACCACCAGCGGCGCGTCCGCCCGGTCTTCCGTGGTGAAGTACCGGCCCTCCCGCAGAGGAATACCCATCGAGCGAAAGTAGTCGCCATAGGTCAGTGCGAACGCCGCAAAGGTCAGCTTCCACCCGGCGGCGGGTCGGCCTTCGACCGTATAGGCGGCCAGCCCTCCGTCATTTGCGGACGGCAGCGTATTACTGATCCCGGCGGCTACGATCCCCGGTTTGCCAGTGAGCCGATCGATCACCGGGCGATCGAAATTGTCCGCTGAAGTCTGCGTCGAATACTGGCGCAGCGGCAGCTGGTAGCTGGCCACCAGAACGTTCTGCGGACGGAAACCCGGATCGACCGCCAGCATCCTGCGATAGCTGCGCAGAAACACCCCCGCCGTGGTCAGCAGCACCAGTGCAATGGCAATCTCTGACACAACCAGGAACGATCGCAGCCACGCGTGGCTCGCCGCGCCGGTCCCGCTTCTCGCTCCCTCTTTGAGATTCTCGATCACGCTGGTGCGCGTGGCCGCAAACGCCGGAGCCACGCTGCACAGTGCTCCCGTTGCCAGCGCCAGCAGCAGCGCAAAAATCATCACCACCGGATCCATCGTGATCGAATCGACGCGGGGCAGCGAATCGGGCAGCAGATGGAGCGCCGTGCGAACCGACAGCGTGGCCAGCCCCACGCCAATCGCGCCGCCCGCCACGCCCAGCATCAATCCGCCCAGCACCGATTGCCTTAGGATCGCGCTCGCCGGCGCGCCCAGCGCCACCTGCACCGCGTATTCTCGCCGCCGCCCAATCGCCCGCACCAGCAGCAGCCCCGCAACATTGGCGCAGGCAATCAGCAGCACCACGACCACCGCCACAAACAGCGCGCGCAGCAGCGGCCGGGTCGCGGCCACTGCTTGCTCCCGCAATGACAGCGCGTCCCCGCGGATGCGAATCGCCGCCATGCTCGCCGGAAAATCCCGCATGATCTGCTGCGCCACCCGGTTCGCATCCTCTGCCGCTTGCCGCTGCGTCACCCCATCTTTCAGCCGCGCCACCATGCGGTAGGCCCACGCGCCCACGTTCTTGTCCGAGAGCTCGTCTGCAGTCAGGCTCAGCGGAACCCACACCTGCGCCTGGTTCAGCCGCCCCGGAACCAGCGGAAATTCAAAACTCCGCGGCATCACTCCGATAATCGAGTACGCCTTCCGGTCCAGAACAACCGACTGCCCCAGCACTCGCGGATCGCGATGGTACCGGTTCAGCCACAGCGCGTAGCTGATCACCGCCAGCGGCTGGTGCCCATCGTCCTCCTGCTGCGTGAACACGCGCCCCAGCGTCGGCGCAACGCCCAGCGCCGAAAACGCCCCTGCGCCCAGCCGCGCACCGTCGATCAGTTCCGGCGTCGCACCGCCCGACAACTCGTAGGTCGTCCCCGTGAACCCACCCATCGACGAGAACGCGCTCGTCGCCCCTTCATACGTCGCAATCTCGCGCGCCGTCACCCCAGGATTCGGCCCGTTACCCACATGGTCGCCCACAATCACCAGCCGGTCCGGATCAGCGAACGGCAGCGGCCGCAGCAGGATTCCCTCCACCAGCGAAAAGATGGCGATGGTCGCGCCCATGCCCAGCGCCAGCGTCAAAATAGCCGTCAGCGTGAACCCTGGCGCCTTGCGCATCTGACGCACCGCCAGCCGGAAATCCTGCATCATCCCAATCCTCCATCGCTCTGCATCGACGTATCCGCCATTACAACCCGGCCTCGCCGCGCCCGCAACCCTGCCCGTCACAAACTACTTCGCTAAAATAGGGGTGGATGGCCATCTCACCCACCGTCGACTCATCATTAGTCCAGATCGACCTCGCGCCGCGCCGCCCGCTCCCCAAACCCGAGTGGCTCCGCGCCCGCGCACCCATGGGCGACAACTACCACGACCTCAAAAAGCTGGCGCGCTCCCTCAACCTCCACACCGTCTGCGAATCCGCGCAGTGCCCCAACATCGGCGAGTGCTGGCACCACCACACCGCCACCTTCATGATGCTCGGCAACCTCTGCACCCGCCGCTGCGGATTCTGCGCCGTCCCCAAAGGCCGCCCCGAGCCCATCGACTTCGATGAGCCCCGCCGCGTCGCCGAAGCCGTCGCTGCCCTCGGCCTCAAGTTTGCCGTCATCACCAGCGTCAATCGCGACGATGACATTATCGGTGGCGCCCGCGCCTTCGTCATGGTGATCGATGAAATTCGCCGCCAGGCTCCCGGCTGCCAGGTCGAAGTCCTCATCCCCGACTTTCAGGGCAACGAGGCAGCCATCCGCCTCGTCGTCGAAGCCTGCCCCGAGATCCTCAACCACAACACCGAATCCGTTCCGCGCCTCTACCGCGTGGTCCGCTCCGGAGCCCGCTACGAGCGCACCCTCCGTCTCCTCCAGCTCGCCAAAGAAATCAATCCCGCCGTTGTTACAAAATCCGGCGTAATGGTCGGTCTCGGCGAAGAAATGGGCGAACTCCTTGCGGTCTACCGCGACCTCGCCAGCGTCGGCGTCAACGTCCTCACCATCGGCCAGTACCTCCGCCCCTCGAAAGACCATCTCCCCATCGCCCGCTACTACACCCCCGATGAATTCGCCTTCATGAAGCGCGAGGCGCTCGCCATGGGTTTCCGCCACGTCGAATCCGGCCCGTTAGTCCGCTCCTCCTACCACGCCCACGAGCAAAGCGATGCCCAAAGCACGGTTCAGGCAGGCTCCCAGGCCGGTTCGGCCGGCGTGCGTAGGCTGATGTAACCCGCCCATCCCGCGTTACAATCCTGTGTTGAACCTGTTTTCGTAAGGACCACCACCATGGCGCCATCCGTAATGGCGGGTATTCCCGCTCTCAAAGCCGACCACGCGCAGCTCCGCACGCGCATGGACAAAGCTGTCCTCGATTTCCAGACCAACCTCGGCTCCATCCGCACCGGTCGTGCCTCCATCCACATGCTCGATCAGGTCAAAGTCGACTACTATGGCACGCCCACGCCGCTCAACCAGGTCGGCCAGATCACCACCCCCGACGCCAACCTGATCGTCATCCAGCCCTGGGACGTCAGCCTCATCGGCGAAATCGAGAAATCCCTGCGCACGTCCGACCTCGGCTTCAATCCCAATAACGACGGCAAGATCGTCCGCGTCCCCGTCCCGCCCATGACCGAGGAGCGCCGCCGCGAAGTCGTCAAGCACCTCCATCGTGTCCTCGAAGATCACCGCACCGCCGTCCGCAACATCCGCCGCGACGGCAACGACCTCATCAAGAAGGCCTCCAAAGACAAGAAAATTTCCGAAGACGAAGAAAAGCGCTCCCTCGATGAGATTCAGAAACTGACCGACGAGGAAATCAAAAAGATGGAAGAGATGGCGAAGAAGAAGGAAGCCGAAGTCATGCAGGTCTGAGCCGTCGTCCCGCGCGAAAACCAAATCCAGCGCAAAACAAAAAAGCCGTCCCACGCGGGGACGGCCTTCTCATGTTCAGAGGGTGTTGCGAAATCCAGCTTACTCGGCCGCGTTCGTCCCGCTGCCGCTGCCAGCCGGAGCGATCCCCACCTGCAGATTCGTCCCCGCCAGAAGTTTGAAGTTTCCATTCGTGCTTGAGAACGTCCCCGACTCGTGGTTCTTGACTGCGCTGCTCAGGGCCACGCGCGACAGCGCACCCGGCTGCTGGTCGAACACGCTGTCGCCCTCCACCTTTGCCGGCGCTGGTTGCGTGGCGACATCACCCAACGTCGCTCCTATCGGATCAAGCTCCGGATAAGCCGCCAGCACCGTGGCCTTCACCGGAATTTCCTTGCCGTCCTTCAGTTTCGCCGAAGTGAACACCAGGCTCACGCTCGTCGCGCCGTTCGCATTCTTCACGTCAGCTACCTTGCCGATCAGTTCGGTGCCCTTCGGCAGCTTCGTGCCGTCCGCTGCCGTTACGGTTCCGTCCAGCTTCGCTGTTACCACTTGCCCGGCCGCCGCGCTCTTTGAATCCAGCGTGCGATCGAGCGTGGTGTTCACGCCCACCAGAGACTGCGCCGACGCAGCCCCCGCTGCGGCCAGCGAAACAAGTGCCAGACCGAAAGAGAGTTTCCTAAAAGATGTAAAACGCATGAATCGCTCCTCTGCAGAAAATTCTGCCGTTACGCCCGCTGCTCCCTCTACCGTCCCGCCTCCCGGACAAACTTCTGCGAACGCACCGGTCCTTCGAGATCGGCTGCCGCAGGGATGATTGGGTACTGTGAATGAGCGCAGGCGCGCCAGCGGAATACCACGTGGTTCCGCCTCATGGATCGCATCGCCACAAGCAGCTTCGGAAGAAGCCCCTGAAGGGACACCACCCAATCCATTTCTGCAATGGCCGTTCGCAGAAACGGTGAAAAACCACCCTCTGCACGTTTCGACGCGCGGGCGCGCTGTTTGGATTCAGGGAAAAGTGGATTTATGGGGCAGAGAAAAGTTCTTACTAAATCGATTTTTTACGCCCAATTCACATCATGTATGCTACGCGCTCCAGCTCCCGCTGCATGCACTCGGGCGTGCACGAGTTGGCCTCAAGACGCACCACCGCTTCGCGCACCATCGCCGGATCCGCACCGTAGCCGCGCCCCGACAGAAACGTGGTCAACAACTCCGCCGCCTGCCACGAATCCATGCTTGTCTGCAGAAGCTCGGTGCGCAGGCCCGAGAGCTCTGCCACCGGGAATTTCTCGATTCTGCTGGCGCTCGCCATCTCGTCTCCTCGCTCGCATCCTCTCCGGATGTCCTTCTCCGGGCGCGTTCTCGATTGGCCTTCCACTGCCGAACCTCTGTTCCCCTTAGACACATATTTGTCGAATTTGTGTTGCCATCCTCTTTCCCAATCCCACATATTTCTTCGCAGCTAAGCACCCTTTCCATCGCCCGGAATCCCACTCCCGTAACCGCAGCCGTACACTAACTTCCGTGACCGATCCCCAAAAAGAACCGAGCCCTCCGCCCAACCACGACGGGCCTTCCTGGGGCCTGATGCTCGCTCTCATCTTCCTCGCCATGCTCGTCGCCCTCGCCATCGCCTGGGCTTTCATCCATCCCTTACTGCACCGGCACTAAAACCGCCGCCCACACTCCCTATACGAATCTCTGGGCCTTTCCGTTCTCCCGTCAGCCGCGCCTTACAATCATCGGAGATTCCGCCCCGCATTTTCCCGCGTGTACGGATCGGAGACGCATGTTGCGTGTAGGCCTCACCGGCAGCCTCGGCAGCGGCAAGACCACCGTCGCGGCCATCTTCCGCGAGCATGGCCTCGTTGTCCTCGAGGCCGACGCTATCGCGCGCGAGAGGATGAGCCCCGGCCAGGAAGTCTTCCGCCGCATCGTCGAACACTTCGGCTCCTCCGTCCTCCGCTCCGACGGCTCCCTGGACCGCGCCCGCCTCGCGACCCTTGCTTTCTCCGAGGGCCGCCTCAACGAGCTCAATCGCATCGTCCACCCGCCCGTCATCGCCGAGCAGGAGCGCCTCACCAACGAAATCTTCGCTCGCGACCCGCACGCCGTCGTCGTCATCGAGTCGGCTCTCATCTTCGAAGCCGAAGCCTGGGGCACCGTCCCCAACTGGCGTCAGCGCTTCGATCGCGTCATCCTCGTCACCGCGCCCGACGACCTCAAGATCCAGCGCTTCCTCGCCCGCATTCTCCCGCCGAACGTCACGCCCGAACAGCGCGCCGCCGCCGAACGCGACGCCCGCCTGCGCCTCGCCGCGCAGCTCCCCGACGCCGCCAAAATCCCGCGCTGCGACTACGTCATCGACAACTCCGGCGCCCTCGACGCGACCCGCCGCCAGGCAGAACGCATCGTGGCCGAGTTCCGCGCCGCCGCCAGTGTTTGAGCCGATACAATGAAGAAAGGCCGCTTTGCGTCTTCATCCGCGCGCCGGCTCATCCCACGTTGCAGGCTGCCCCGCATTCCGGGCCCTGACACGAAGCACGAAGCTACCCTATGACCTTGCGTCGACTTCTTCTGGTTCTCATCCTTGTTGCAGGGTTCTGCTACTTCATCACCCACTTCGAAGTCCGCCGTCTCGGCGCTTCCAGCTCCTCGCTGACGCTGACCGAGGCTCACGCCGCGCCCGAGTACACGAACACGGAGATGAACAACATCTCCGTCTACAAGCGCGTCGTCCCCTCCGTCGTCAACATCACCGCCGGCACCGTCACCCTCGACTTCTTCATGGGCCTCGTACCCCAGCAGGACCAGGGCTCCGGCTTCATTCTCGATAAGCAGGGCCACATCCTCACCAACTACCACGTCGTCGCCGACGCGCGAAACATCGAGGTCCAGACCCACGACAAGCATCGCTACCAGGCTCAGGTCATCGGCAAAGATCGCCTGCACGACCTCGCCCTTCTCCAGATCAACGCACCCAATCTCGTTCCCGCCGTCCTCGCCAGCTCGCGCGATCTCCAGGTCGGCCAGCAGGTCTACGCCATTGGCAATCCCTTCGGTCTCAGCGGCACCATGACCTCCGGCATCATCAGCGCCATCCGTTCCGTGCGCAGCCCTGAAGGCGGCGTGCCCATCGAAAACGCCATCCAGACCGATGCCGCCATCAACCCCGGCAACTCCGGCGGCCCGCTGCTCAACTCCCAGGGCGAAGTCATCGGCATCAATTCGATGATTGCCCAGAATGGCGCCGAGCAGAACGCTGGCATCGGCTTCGCCATTCCCATCGATACCGCCAAGGCGGTCCTCGCCGACATCCAGAAGTACGGCCACTCCCGTCGTCCCTCGCTCGGTGTCGTCACACTCCCCATCGGCCCCGATCTCGCCGAGCAGATGGGCCTGCCCGCGCAGTACGGCGTCCTCATCGAAAGCACCGTCCCGGGCGGCGCCGCCGATCACGCCGGCCTCCACGGCGGCAATCAGGTCGCCTACCTCGGCAACATGCAAATCTCCATCGGAGGCGACCTCATCGTCGCCATCGACGGCCAGGAGATCACCAACTCCCAGGACATCGCCGAAATCATGAACCAACACCAGCCAGGCGACACCGTCACCGTCACCTTCTTCCGCGGCCGCCGCAAAATGACCACCCGCGTCACCCTCGGCGAAGCCCACGACCAATCCGCCTGAGTCAAAGAGTCAAACAGCGGCCGGTCCACATCCAATGACGTAACGATGACCCGCTGGACCACCGCCCAAATCCCTCCGCAGCACGGCAAGCTCGCGTACATTACCGGCGCCAACAGCGGCATCGGCTTCCACGCTGCGCTTGAGCTCGCCCGTGCCGGCGCCACCGTGATCCTCGCCTGCCGCGATCAGGCCAAAGCCGAAGCCGCCCGCCAGCGCATCCTCGCCGCCGTCCCCGCCGCCCAGATCGAAATCGCCCTCCTCGATCTCGCCAGCCTCGTCTCCGTCCATGCCGCCGCGCAATCCTTCCTCGAAACGGGCCGCCGCCTTGACCTCCTCATCGACAACGCTGGCATCATGGCCCTCCCCCAGCGCCGCGTCACACCGGACGGATTCGAGCTCCAGCTCGGCACCAACCACTTCGGCCACTTTGCCCTCACTGGCCTCCTGCTTCCCGCCGTGCTCCAGGCCGGCCAGTCAAAGCCTGCCCGCATCATCACCGTCAGCTCCCTCGCCCACCGCGGCGCCACCATGGACTTCACCAACCTCCAGTGGGAGCACGACTACAAACCCTGGCCCGCCTACCGCCGCACCAAACTCGCGAATCTTCTTTTCGGATTCGAGCTGCAGCGCCGCCTCGAACGCACTCACGCGCCCGCCATCAGCATCGTCGTGCACCCCGGCGTCTCCGCTACTAATCTCTTCGCCGCAGGACCGGGATCGGGCGGAGGCATGCAAGCCAAAATCGCGCCGCTCGTCATCAGGCTCTTCGCGCAATCCGACGCGCAGGGCGCGCTGCCCACGCTCTACGCTGCCACCGCTTTTCAGGTTCAGGGAGGCCACTTCTACGGCCCCAATGGCTTCCGCGAAATGCGCGGCTATCCCGTTGAAGTCCGCGCTGAGGCCCAGGCGTATGACGAAGCCCTCGCCGCCCGCCTTTGGCAGGTTTCGGAACAGCTCACCGGCGTCCGCTTTGATCTGCCTGCTTTATAAGTATTAGTGATAAGTATTAGTGACTCTGTGCTGTTTGAACGTGGTTCGTGGCCTGCTCTTCTGTACCCTCCACCCTGTACCCTGCACCCTGACCTTGCGCTCACCGCAGCCGCTGCGTCACCTCGGGCCGCACCAGATACAGAAAGAACACCAGATTCAGCGCCACCATCACGATCTCCGTGATCTGGTGAAACTTCACCAGCACCCACATCCCATACAGACCCGAGCAAAAAACTGCCGCCAGCGTCAGCGCCCATCCCCATCGCCGCAGCCGCAGCAACCCCTGGCCCGCCGCAACAAACGCCGCGCACAAAATCAGCACCACCAGCGGAAGCTTGTGCAGCGTCACGCCCACCAGCCCGATCAGGCACAGCATGAACATCCACGCCCCAATCGCCGCCATCCCCGGCAGCAGGCCGCGCTTTTCTTCTTCGCTCATAACGTGTGCAGATACGCCAGCAGGTCCGCGAGCTGCTGGTCGTTCAGGTCATTCCCGTAGCCCGGCATCATGTTCCGCCCGCGCTGAATGACCGGCGTCACCCTCTCGTCATTGGCCGGCGCGCCGCTGGGCAGATACTTCTTGCGATACACCCCAAACAAACTCGGCCCATGCAGATCGCCGCTCTGATTCGCGTAGTGGCAGCTCGCGCAATACTGCTGATACACCGCGCGCCCCCGCGCCTCCTGCGGCGTGAATGCACTCGCCGGCTTCGACGGCCCCAGCGACGGCCCGCACCCGACAACACTCAGCGCAAATACCGCCGCTATAACAACAACCGTAATCTTCAATCGCAACCTGGCTTCCCGCACCGCTTCCAATCTCTAACCCTGAACCCAAACCGCTCTTCTTCTATCGCAAAAAGCTGCTTCGCTAAACTCCAAACTCTAAACTCTAGTTCCCCGCCGCTATCATCTCCACAATCCGGTCCAGCGCAACCCGCGCCGCATCGCCCGTGGGTTGCCGATCGTTGCAGAGGATCGAAAACGCCAGCGTCTTTCCGCTCGCCGCCTTCACATACCCGCTCAGGGCATTCACTTCTGACAGCGTCCCCGTCTTCGCGAACACCTTGCCCTTCAGCGCTCCCATAAACCGTCCATCCAGCGACCCATCCACGCCGCCAATGGGCAGCGTCGACTTATACAGCTCGCCCCACGGCTGTCGCGCCGCGTAGACCAGCAGCGTCGTTGCCGCGCGCGGCGTGATCAAATCGTCCGGCGATAATCCCGACCCGTCAGAAAACAAAAAATCCCCGGGATCCACGCCCGCGTTCACCAGAAACTGCCGCACCACCCGCGCCCCCTGCGCAATCGTCCCGTCTTCCCCCTCCAGCCGCCCCAGCAGTCTCTCGTATAACTCCGCGTGCAGATTCTGGCTCACCTTGTTGGTCACCGTCACATCCTCCGCCAGCGTAGGCGACACATGCGTCGCCAGCACCTTCAGTCCCGTCACCGGCGGCTCAATCGTCGTGAGCGCCAACGGCCGCAGCACCACTACCTGATCCACCTCGTCCCGATACTTCTCCGTATCCATTGGCAGCCGGTGCCACGCCGTGGCCAGCCCCGTCACCGTCACGCCGCGCGCCAGCAGTATCTGCCGCAACGCCGTCGCCGCAAACTGCGCCGGATCCTCAACCGCCAGGCCTTCATGCATCCCGTTCGCGCTCAGCGAGCCAAACAGCCGGATCGCCAGACTCCCCGGCGCGCGATCGATCCCTGGATGCCCTGCTCCCCCCGCCCGTGGCGGCGTCAGCGAATTCTCCAGCTTGTAGTACGGCACATCCGGATTCCACGCGATCGTCATCGGCGCGGTCTGCGCCGCATCGCCCTCACTGCCGGCCGGAGCGCCCGCGTTGGCCGCCGCCGGCGCAGCAAGCGTGATGTTCAGATACACAACGTTGTCGTTCACCGTCAGCGCCGACACCGGCGCGCCGTAATCCCACTGCAAATCGTCCCACGCCCAGCTTCCGCCGTACCGCTCCCACACGAACCACGTATCGTCCCCGATCACGTCGCCCGTAACCGTCTTCACGCCGCTCGCGACAATCTGATCCGCCATGCTCTCCAGCGCCTGCAGCGGCGGATTCGGCCGCTCCGTCTTCCCACTCCACGGATAGGTCCGCCCCGACATTGTCGGATCGCCCGCGCCCAGCAGCCGCACGTCGCCCGTCAGCGTCCCGCTCGCATCGATCGATCCCGAAGTGACCGCGGTCGTCGTCCACGTTGCATCGGCGGGAATCAACGCCAGCGCCGCTGCCGTCGTGAACAGCTTCGCGTTCGACGCAGGCTCGAAAAACTCCGCATCGTTCAGCGCGTACACCGTCTTGCCCTCCAGCGTCGTCACTGAGATCCCCCAGTGCGCGCGCGCAACCGCCGGATCGGCGAGGATCTGCCGGATCTCCGCGTCCAGGGTCACAGATTTGTGAACCGGTCTTGCCGTCTGATGCTTCGTCGCCGCATGAGCGGTGACCATCAGCGCCAACATCACCAGAGCGCATGTCGCGAAGGATTTCGCTGACCGTCTCCTGGCTAACCGCTTTTCCGCTGACAGTCTCATCGTTAACCGTTTCTTCGCTGAATTTCCCCCGAGTGTAGCATCGATTTCTGTATGGCATTCGTCCGCCGCCCTCGCTTCAACTGGCAGCTCCGGACCCGCTCGCTTGCGCTCCGCGAGCGCACGCTCATCATGGGCGTCCTCAACGTTACGCCCGACTCATTTTCCGACGGCGGCGCATTTTTCGAGCCCAATGCCGCACTCGAACACGCGCTCGCCATGCTCGATCACGGCGCGGACCTCATCGACATCGGCGGCGAATCCACTCGCCCCGGCTCCACGCAGCCCATCAGCTCCGGCGAAGAGCAGACCCGCGTCCTCCCCGTCCTCGAAGCCATCCTCCGCGAACGTCCCCAATCTGTGCTGTCCATAGATACATATAAAGCAGAAACCGCTCGAGCCGCCGTCACTGCCGGCGCAGAAATCGTCAACGACATCAGCGGTTTTCAGTGGGACGCGGAGATGGCCCGCACCTGCGCCGCATCAGGCTGCGGCGTCGTGCTCATGCACACGCGCGGCCGCCCGCCGGAGTGGCGTACACAGCCGCATCTTTCCCAGGAAGAAGTCGTACCGCTGGTGCAATCCGGCCTCGCCCGCTCTCTGGACCAGGCTCTCGCCGCCGGCATCGACCGCAGCCGCATCGTGCTCGATCCCGGTTACGGCTTCGGCAAAGCCTACGACAATAACTACCCGCTTCTCGCCCACCAGGAGGAGCTTCTCATTCTCGGCCAGCCCATTCTCGCCGGCGCCTCACGCAAATCCTTCCTCGGCCGAACCCTGGCGCGAACCATCTCCCCCGCAACCAACCCGCCCGACTTCCCGCCGCACGCCCGCGGCAACGCGACCCTCGCCGCTGTCACCGCCGCCATCCTCGCCGGAGCCAGCATCGTGCGCGTCCACGACGTCCGCCCCGCCGTCGAAGCGGCCCGCATCGCAGACGCCATCCTCGCCGCGCTCTAGCTTGTTTCAACTCCCGCAAGCAGCTTGCGTTGCCACCATGCGGACTAAGTCGTGTGCACGCTCCGAAGCCCCCAAAACTCTAATCCCTAAACTCCAAACTCTAGCCCGTCACGCCATCAAATCGAGCACCCCATCGTGCTCTTCATCCATTTCGACCGGCTCTGCTTCCTGCTCACCCTCAACCTCGGGCTCCACTTCCTCCGCGAATTTCCGCCTCCGCATCTTGCCCCGCGTCCACGCCGGATTCTGCTCCTGCCCCACTCCGCCCATCGCCGAAATCCGATCCACATCCATGGCCGCACCCTCTGCGAAGCCGCACACTCAGGACTTCGGCGTACTTCCGCAACAACGTGAGCAAACCCCGCGCAATCGCCGTGCCAGTCCCATTCCGCGTCCGAAATTGAACCAGTTCTCCACACCCTCGTAGCGCATATCCTTGACCCAGCATGGGCCGCATCCGCGTTCTCTCCGACCAGGTCGCCAACCAGATCGCCGCCGGCGAGGTCGTCGACCGCCCCGCCTCCGTCGTCAAGGAGCTCCTGGAGAACGCCCTCGACGCCGGCGCCACCCGCATCCGTATCGAAATCGAAGCCGGCGGCCGACGCCTCATCCGCATCGCCGACGACGGCTGCGGCATGGTGCGCGACGACGCCCTGCTTGCCTTCGAGCGCCACGCCACCTCCAAAATTCGCTCCTCCGACGATCTGCTCTCCATCGCCACTCTCGGCTTCCGCGGCGAAGCGCTACCCTCCATCGCCTCTATCTCGCGCCTCGAACTCGTCACGCGCCCGCCCGAAGACGCCGCCGGGACCCGCATCGAGATCGCAGGCGGAAGAATCCTCGCCGTCGAAGACTCCGGCGGTCCGCCCGGCACTACCATCGCCGTCCGCGACCTCTTCTTCAACACGCCCGCCCGCCGCAAATTCCTGCGCGCCGAAACCACCGAGCTCGCTCATGTAACAGCGTTGGTGACGCATTACGCGCTCGCCCATCCTGAAATCCACTTCGAGCTCCACTCCGCCACCCACGCGCTGCTGACTGCACCGCCCGTGCGCGAACCCTCCGAGCGCATCTACCAGATCTTCGGCCGCGACACCCTCGACCAGCTCTTACCCCTGCCCGCCGAGCGCCGCTTCGACCACGCCGGCCTCCCCGAACCTGCGCCCTGGCGTCGCGATCGCGACTACACTCCGCCCGATCCCGGCTTCCTCCGCGTCAGCGGCTTCGTCTCCCGCCCCGCGCTGCAAAAACTCAACCGCAATTCCATCTACATCTTCGTCAACCAGCGCCTCATCCGCGATCGACTCATCATTCACGCCATCGTTGAGGCCTACCGCAACATCATTCCTCCCACCTCGTTCCCCGTCGTCCTCCTCTTTCTCGAAATGCCGCCGCACGAGGTCGACGTCAACGTTCATCCCGCCAAGACTGAGGTCCGCTTCCGCCAGCAGTCCCTCGTCCATGACTTCGTCCGCGAGAGCATCCGCGTCACGCTGATGAAGACACGCCCCGCCGCAAGCTTCATCGCGGCGCTCACCGACACCCCCCGCGCTTCCTCTTCGCTCGTTCTGGAAACAGACTCTCAGCCCGTCGCGGAAATCCCCGGCTCCGACGATCCTCCCCAACCCGGCGACGCCTCGCCCTTCAACCTCGCTCCGCCCGAACCGCCACCGGAAGAGATCCATCTCCCCTTCGCCTCCACAACCGTCACCGGGAGCGAAGCGAACGACCTTGCGGTTTCCGTCCGGGCCGACCCCTTCACCAACGGCCACGCCTGCGCCGCACCGGCTCTCACCGACGACGGCGAACCCGCGCCGACCCTCCATTCCCTCGCCTCCCTCAAGCCCTTGGGCCAGCTGCGCGAATCCTTTATCCTCGCCACCAACGACGAAGGCCTCTGGATCATCGATCAGCACGTCGCCCACGAGCGCGTCCTCTTCGAAAAAATCCTCCGCGAGCGTCAAACTGAACGCGTCGAGCGCCAGCGCCTCCTCATGCCCATGCTTATCGACCTGCTCCCCCAACAAATGGTCGTCTTCTCCACGCTCGCTGCGGAGCTGGACCGCAACGGCTGCGAAGCCGAGCCCTTCGGCCCCCACACCATCGCCATCAAAGCCGCGCCTTCCGGCCTCAACGGAGCCGAGCTCGAGCGCATGATCCTCGAAGTCCTCGAGCAGCCCGGCGCCGCCGTCCAATCCGACAACCTCGAAACCGCTCGCACCCGCATCGCCGCCTCCATCGCCTGCCATGCCGCCATCAAAATCAACATGCCCCTCGATCCCGCCCGTATGGAATGGCTGCTGGCCGCGCTCGCGAGGACTGACCACCCCACCAGCTGCCCCCACGGCCGCCCCATTGCATTACGATATTCATGGAAAGACATTCAGCGCGCGTTCCAGCGCATTTAGACCTTGGTCACTCGATCTCAACAGTTGAAATGGGCTCTTTTTGAATCAGCAACAGTTACAAATCGCGCGTGCCGCGCTGTGGCACCAGACCGCCGCAACCGTCCCGGCTGCCCCGTTGCTGACCTTCGACGATGCCGCGCGCTGGCTCGATGACATCGGCCTCTGCCTGTTTCTCCCGCGCCACACCCAGCTTCCCGCGCCCGCGCCTTCCTTCGTTGAGGCCTGCCTCGGAGCGGCCAGCGTCACCCCGCCCTCACCCGCCATCGCCCTCGCCACGGAACTCGCCTACCGCCTCATCTCCGAACGCCGCGCCATCCCCCTCAATCTTCTCGGGACCTTCTCCGAGCAACCCGACTTCCTCATGACCCCCGACGTCCTGCACTGGGCTGCGGCCGTCCGCGGCGACCGTCAATGGAAGTCCCCGCCCCACGCCCGCACCGCTCCCATCGTCCTGCGTACCTGGGAGGCCCTCGACCGCGAAGGCGAAAAATCCGCCATCGAACTCCGCGAGATTCTCGGCCGTGAACTCACCGAAGCCGCCGTCCTTCGCGCTCTCATCGAACTCTGGACCACCCTCCGCGCCGTTCCCGCCTATGCCTCCGGCCAGCCTACGCGCTGGAGCCTGCTAAAACACCTCTACCCCGCGGAGCTCACCACCGGCAGCAACACCGCGCAGGCCACCGCGCTCTCCGCGTTGCTCTCCATCTATCTCCGCTCCGCCGTCGCCGCCACCGCGGAAGAGGCCGAGGTCTTTCTCTCGCCGCTTACCGCCCGCTCGCGCATCCGCGAAGTCCTGCACGGCATGACGGCCACCCGCCAGCTGGGAACCATGTCGGTTGCCTCGCAAACCCTGCTCTTCGTCGAAGGCTCCCTCCCCGAACACGCCGCCGAACCCGAGCAGCCGCCGGTCCCGCGCGAAGCATCCGTCCCCGCTCGCGTGCCGTTCAAGAAACAACCACGCCCCACCCGTTGGGAGCTGCCCCGCCCCGATGCACGTTCCGAGCGCGACCGGCCCCGCGGCCCCTGGCAGAAAAAGCCCCCCGCCGCCAACCGCCCCCAGCCCTCGCCCGAGCGCCGGGGCCGGGAAGGGAAGCCGTCTGCCGGCCCGCATCCAGCTTTCGGTGCGCGTCCAGCGTTTAATGCGCGTCTGGCCTCCGGGTCCCGCCCAGCCTCCGGTCCCCGCCCGGCGCTCGGTTCCCGCCCTCCGTCCGGGTCCCGCCCAACCCCAGGTCCCCGTCCGCCGTTCGGTCGCCCGCATCGCCCCGATACAAAACCCTGGCAGCGCCGCAGTAGCGCTCCTTTGCGCGGCCGGGAATTCCGCAAAGAAGACCGCGCTGGCCATCCGGAACGCTCAGCACCCGTGAATCGCCCGTCCTTCAACCGGCCCGCGCGCGACGAACAACGCCCGCCCCGCGCTGATCAACGCCCGCACCCCGAAAACCGCTGGCGCTCCTCCGATCGACCGCGCCCCACCAATCCTCCGCGCCCTCAAAACCGTCCTCCGTCGAACAAGGAATCAGCGACCCCAGGGACACGCTTCGGCGACAGCCGTCCTTCCCGCCCCGCACCCTCGCGCCCTTACAAGAAGTTCGTTGCAAAGCCCCGCTTCGCCGCCTCCGGAAAACCCGGCTTTAGAACCAGCTCCGGTAGGCCCGGAACCGGGAAACCCGTCTCCGGAAAACCCGGCCCCCGTAAGCCCCGTGCCGACGGCCCCGTTCGTCCGTTTCGGACCGGAAAATCTTCCTCCGGTAAATCCAGTCGGCCCCCGTTTCGAGGCTCGCATCCCGCCCGTCCCGCCAAACCGAAAAACAAATTCCGCAAATCTGCCCCCGCCAAACCAAATCCGCGCAAGAATCATAGTCAGGAAGAGAACCCCGAATGAACCGCGGCCCCATCATCGCCATCGACGGCCCCGCCGGCGCCGGCAAGAGCACCGTCGCCCGTCATCTCGCGCAGCACTTCGGTCTTCTCAACCTCGAAACCGGCGCCATGTACCGCGCCTTCGCCCTCAAAGCCATCATGTCCGATCAGGATTTCGACGACGCCTGCGCCCTCGAGAGTCTCGCCCGCGACACCGACATCGCTCTCGAAGCCGATCGCTCCGGCAGCCGCGTCTATCTCGATGGAGCCGACGTCACCGAGCGCATCCGCGACTCCGACGTCACCCAGGGAGCCTCCCGCGTCAGCGTTCATCCCCACATTCGCGCCTGGATGGTCGATCTCCAGCGCGACCTCGGCCGCCGCGGCGGTGTAGTCATGGGAGGCCGCGACATCGGCACCGTCGTCTTCCCCGACGCCGACGTCAAAGTTTTTCTCGATGCCTCCCCTGAGGCGCGCAGCCAGCGCCGCTACGAGCAGAACTCCGGCGCGAAGTCTCCGTCCAACAACTCCGGTTACGAACAGAACGCCGGCGCTTACGAGCAAAATGCCGGCGCCCGGGATCGCACTCTGCCCGCGTCCAACTCCGACCCTTCGATTGTCTTTCAGCAAATCCGCGAGCGCGACGAGCGCGATCGCAATCGTGCCAACTCCCCACTGCGCCCCGCCTCCGACGCCATCGTGATCGATTCCACCAGCCTCACCCTCGATCAGGTCCTCGCCCGCATCGAAGACCTCGTCCGCCCGCTCTTCAACCGCCGTGCCTCCGCCGAAAAAGTAGGCTAAGCTCCGCATTTGACCAGCTAAAGTTTGTCGGTTGCTTTCTGTATCGCTATGCGATACACTGGTGATGTGTGATCAGGACTTTCGAACATAAGGGTCTCGAGAGGTTCTTTCGCACCGGATCATTGGCTGGAATTCAGCCGAAACATGCGAATCGCCTCCGGCTTCAGCTGGCTATGCTGGATAACTCCCGTAAGCCCGAGGATATGAATGCGCCAGGCTGGAAGCTTCACCGTCTGCAGGGAAAGTTGCGGGATCACTGGTCGATTGCGGTGAGCGGCAACTGGCGTCTGACCTTCATGTTCGACGGCGAAGATGCGATCCTCGTCAACTATCTGGACTATCACTAGCTCAGGAGTCAAAGACATGCGTATGCACAATCCCCCGCATCCCGGCCACGTCGTTCGCGAATATCTCGGTGACATGAGCGTCTCCGCGGCAGCGGACCACCTCGGTGTCGGCCGCGTCACGCTCTCTCGTGTGCTGAATGGCAAGGCAGCCGTCTCGCCGGAAATGGCCGTGCGCCTCGCCGGAGCCTTCGGCACCTCATCGCCGGAGGTCTGGCTCGGCATGCAGGCCCAGTACGATCTCTGGCAAGTGCAGAAGCACAACACCATCAAGGTGAGGCCGCTGCCCCGCCTGCAACATTCCTGATGACCGCCCTGCGCGAAGCGCGTGTGCCTGGACGGCCAGTCCTACTCCTCTTCCGACTTCGCCCCAGCCGGCGCCTTGAAGTGCTTCGCTGCCGCAGGAGGAGTCGGCGGCTTCGGCGGCGTCATCGACACCGTCGCATTCTCGCCCTTCCGCAGCTCCAGGTTTCCATGATCCGTTTCCAGCTGCAGCTGCACGCCGCCGTGGCCCACTGAGCCCTCCAGCGTCTGCCGCCCGCCGTCCGTCGACATCTTCAGCGGAAAGTCCGTCCTTACCGCCTCGTCGCCGCTCGTGCTGCCCGTCACGCTGAAGTTCGCGTTCTCCGGCATGGTCACGATCACGTTCCCCGTATGATCCGTGATCTGCACGTTGCCCAGCGGATTCGCCGCCACCACGTTGACGTCGCCGTTCGAATCTTCAATGTGTGCATCGCCCGCAATCTGGGTCAGGTCGATATCCTTCGAGCGCGCAATCACCCGCACCGGCCCCGCTGCCTGGCTCAGGCTCAGGTCGCTCTTGTCCAGCGTCAGCGCGCCCGCCAGCCGTGCAATATCCAGCGACGTCTGGCTCGAGTGATAGTGAATATCCGCCCCGATCTGCTCCAGGTGAATATCCCCGAAGAAGTCTCCGTTGATCGTCACCGGTCCCTGGATCTCCGACAGCGTCACATCGTCGCCGTGCCCATCCACCAGCACGCGCCCCTGCACGTTGTGCGCGGAAAAGTCGCCGTGGTCGATGTGCCCCTGCGCGTCGCCGCCGATATCCTCGAGCTTCACCTCGCCGTGATTAGCGGTCACCTGCACGCCGCCGTTCAGCCCATCCGCGGTCACGTCGCCATGCCCCGCCGTCACCGTGGCGAACGCCGCCGCCGGCAATTCCAGCGTTAGATCCACGCGCGCGCCCTGTTTCTCCGGCACCGTGATCACCGCTCCGCCGCCCGAGGCGTCTACCCTCGGCTTCAGCTGCGTGAAAATCTTCTGCGCTTCCGAATCCGAATCGCGATGCACCATCTCGTGCGCCCGCAAATGCATCTGGTTATCCGTTGACGCCGTGATGGTGATGTCTCCCTGCGGATCGTTGATCGTCACCGACGGTTTCGCCGCGGTCAGCGCCTGGTCGATCTGCACGTCGTTGTCGTGCTCCGCGCCCATCCAGTTCCAGAAGTTGTCGCCGTTATCGTCGCCGCCAAATCCCCACGAGAACGGCCCCATCAGATGCCCTTCGCGCGAAACCCATCCGAGGCACACCATCAGAATTACCAGCCAGACAATCCCGCCCATCGAGCGTCGCCCGCCCCACGGTCGGTTCCAGTCCAGAAAGTGCTCCGCCAGCAGCAGCCCGCCCATCACGATCAGCAGCAGCGGCCACCAGCGCGCGTACCAGCCCCAGAATTCCACCGCATCCAGCTTGCCGGTTTCCATCAGCAGCGCGATGATGCCGAAACTCAGCAGGATCAGTGGCCCCACGAACGATGGCCTGTGCCAGCCCCGCCAGTACGTCTTGTAGTAGTCCTTTTGCGCGCGCATCTGGGCCTTCCACTGGTCCCGCTGCACCCGCGCCGCCTGCTTCGCCTGCCACCGCGCTTCCCGCGATGTCCAGGATGGAGGTGTCGTTCCCATAAGCTACCTCCCCTCCTCTTCGTGCGTTCGAATGTCCGGCGGCGGTACCAGCCCCGTCGATGCCGTGGTCGGATCAGCGGGCGTCGCCCCGGTGTACGAGGTGTAACCCGTTGCTGCCGGCGCCTGATATCCCACCGGCGCCTGATATCCCGGATATCCCACTCCAGGTTGCGGTGGATTCTGCGCCAGGATCGCGTTCTCCGCCAGCTTCAGCAATCCCCACACGATGATGTACAGCGGCCAGCTGTGTGCGTACGAGATTCCCGCATATTCATCCAGAATCGCCGTGATCCCAAACGTCAGCAGCATGATCGGTCCCCGCATGCGCCGCAAAAACAGGTACTGGTTCATTGCCCACCTCCTGCCGGCGGCTCGTGCGAAGTCCCCACCGGCTGCGGAGGATTCGCCTGTTGCGTACCAACCGGCGGCTGCGGTCCGACCGGCGCCACATAGCGGAAACGTCCGCTGTTCCGCGCCAGCAGCCACACCGCGATGCCCACGATGATCAGCGGCCACCCGTGGCTCACCCATCCGAAGTTAAAGAAGCCCAGCGTGTTGAACAGGAACAGCATGCCCAAAAGGATCAGCACAATCGCCCCAATAGGCTCCCTGCGTGCCCGCTCCAGCTCCATCTGCGGAGGCACCGGCGGAAACGGCGGCACTGCGCCCGGAGGCGCCGTCCATCCGGGTGGCGGAGGAACCGCACCCGGCGCAAATCCTGCGCCTGGCTGTGGAGGCGTGCCCCATGTTCCAGGGCCGCCAGGGGTAAATGGCCGCGCTGCCTGCGTCGTCTCAGCCACAATGCGCTGCCGCAGCTGTTCGCCCCACTCCGCGCCCTGCTGTCCATATTGATGCGCCTGCTGCCGCACCTGCTCCGCCCAGTCCGCGCCCTGCTGTCCATATTGGTGCGCCTGCCGCCGCGCCTGCTCCGCCCAGTCCGCATACGGCTGCCCCGGGGCCGGCCCCGCTCCAGCCGCGGTCCCTGCCGGAGGTGGCGTTCCCGCGGGCGGCGGCGTCGGCGGCGTGTACGGCCGCGGCGTGTGCCCGCCAAACGCATTCCCCAACTCATTCAGTCCAAACGGATCCGGCAGCGGCAGCCCGTCCCGCCGCGCCTTCGCCGTCTGGTGCGCATCGAAAACCTGATACAGCACCCACGCGCCCACGAAAATCCCGAACATCCCGTAGTGCTCGGTGATCGAGATCAGTACCACGAACACCAGCACGTGCACAATGGCCTTGATGTACTGCCCGTTGTACATCGCCCCGACGCCAGGAATGAACCCCAGGATCGTTGCTGTTCCCGGATTTGGCGCACCCACGGGAGGTGGCGCATATCCCGGTGGATAGGCCCCCGGTGCCCCCGGCGCAGCCGAAGTGCCCGTGACCCGCGCCGCGAGGCACGGCTCACAGAACACGTTGCCCTGCACCTCACGCGAGCACTGCGTGCACAACCCTTTCCCGCAGTTCTGACAAAAGGCGGTTACCGCCGCCTCGGGATGATTGACGCAGTTCATACCAGGCTCCCTTCCACGTACCCAGCGGTTTCAGTTGCAACCGCCTCCTGCAGCCCGGTTTCTGATTCACCCAGGGAAATTAACCTTCCAGTTCCAACCAGCACCCTTACCTCTGCCGCTTTCTGTCCCTCTTCTAATCCCTGATCCCTAATCCCTAATCCCTGTTTCGCACCCTGCACCCTGAACCCTGTACCCTCAGCCGCATCCAGCACTCCACCCGGCTCCGGTGCCGCGATCGCGCTTCCGTTCTTGCCGCCCGGCTTCTGCTGTTGCTGATTCGCCGGCTGTTGCTGCGGCTGCGGCTGCGTCTCCACATTCCTCCGCAGCTCCCGCATCCGCGACTGCAGCTGGTAGAAGAACCGCATGTTGTCGTAGTACCGCACCACCGATCCGCGCGCCGTGAAGAACCCCCGCGACAGCGTGCTCCCGATCTGCGACGGCCGCAGATCCGCCAGCCGCAGGCTCCCCCACTTCACGCCCACCAGGTTCAGCGTCAGCGCGATCGAGAAGAACGCCATCGCCACCGTCATCAGCAACCGCGTCTCGTGGAAGTTCCGCCGCCACGGAGTTGCCATGGCCACGGCTCCTCCGCCGGCCCCTGCCGCCGCGATCACCGGCAGCGGCACGCTGCCCGCTCCCACCGTCTGCTCCAGAATCTTCCCGATCAGTCCCGCCGGAATCTCCGGCTCCGAGTGCAGATACCCCAGCCACTCCCGTCCCTGCTTCGCGTGCGCCAGCAGATCGCCGCAGTTCGCGCACGTATCGCTGTGCGCCGTGAACGCCGCCGCCTCCGCCGCCGGCAGCAAACCGTCCAGCGCATCCGTCAGCTGAGCTTCCCACTCCTCGCACTTGAGGGTCGAGCCCGGCTTTTGTCCGAATTTGCTCTCGTCCGCCACCGCTATACCACCTGTCCTTTACTACGCTCCAGTAAACGAGCCAGTTCCGCTCGTCCCCGGCTGATGCGCGACTTCACGGTACCTTCGGGTATCCGCAAAACCTGCGCGATTTCCTTGTAATCCATATCCTGCAGATCCCGCAGGATCACCGCTTCCCGCAGCTCCGGCGAAATCCGCGTCAGCGCTTCCTGCACCATCTTCTCGATTTCCTTCTGTACCGCCCGATCATGCTGCGTCGGGCCCTTATCCGCCAGCCGCTGCAGCAGCGGCATATCCTCGTCGCCGTCCCAGCCCGCATCCATGGAGTCCGTCACCCGCTGCGCTCGCGACCGGCGGAAATGATCCACCAGCAGATTGCGGGTCATCGTCGTAAGCCATGTCTGAAACGTCCCGCGCGCCAGGTCGAACGTCGCCAGGTTCCCGTACACCTTCAAAAAAACTTCCTGCGTCAGATCCTCGGCGTCCGTCGTCGAACCCGTAAACCGGAAACACAAACCATACACCCGCCTGTGATGCGCTTTCACCAGCTCGGTCCAGGCAAAGGAGTCGCCCTTCAGGCACCGCTCCACCAGGACCTGCCACTCCCCTTCCACAGGCTTCTCCCCAACGCGTTCGTGCTCTTTGCGCTGCCAGCGCTCCGCCGGCTTGCGCTCGTCTCTTCACGGCGCCCGGTATTGTCCGGGTCTGGCTTCCTCGGCCCGCGCTGCTGCCCGATCCGCAGGCCGGGCCGGGAACCCCATCATCCCCAGGCTCCAGGTTCCGCCCCACGTGATGGTTCCAGCATGACTCATGGGCAATCATACGCAGCCGAAGCCTCCTTAGTTCCGAAAAACTGACCCGCATGCGGGTCATCCTGAGCGAACCCTGAAGTGAGCGCAGCGAACGGAAGGGGAGTCGAATGGACCCCGCCCCGACCGTAACTTACCGATTGCCATCTCCCGCCCCAGCCTCGCGACTCCCCGTGGGAAGCTCTTGACCTCGATCCCGTCGCGGGATAAGCGATCTGCACGTAGCCTGGACGAGCGGCGTCGTAATTTCGGCCTTCGAAAAGGCAAATTGTCAGAACCGTGAGAGGGTCGCGGACCCGAAGGCCTCAGTTTTACGCCGTAACCGCCAGATGCACATCCACCGGCTGCACTCGCAGCGCCTCTTCGAACGGAACCGGCCTGCTCAGGTAGAACCCCTGTGCCTTGTCCACGCCCAGGCTGCGCAGCATCTCCAGCTCGCCCGCTGTTTCTACCCCTTCGGCGCTGATGATGCTCCCGATGTCCCGCGCAAACGTGATCAGCGCCTTGGCCAGCGACCTCCGGCTGTGGTCGGTGTCGATGTTCCGCGTCAGGCTGATGTCCAGCTTGATCATGTCCGGATGCAGGTTCACGATGTGGCGCATGCTCGCGTACCCCGCCCCCGCATCGTCAATCGCCAGCCGCAGTCCCTTGTCGCGCAGGGGCTGCAGCGCGGACTTGAGCGATTCGTAATCGTCCACGATCGCGTGTTCAGTGATCTCCAGCAAAATGCGCCGCAGATCCACACCCTCCAGCACCGGTGGCAGCTTGCCTGAACAGATCAGCCCCGGCGAAGCGTTGATGCCCAGAAAGAAGTTTCGAGGAAGCCGGTCCAGGGCGACCAGCGATTTCTCGATCGCCCGCAGCTCCAGCTCGTCCCCCAGCCCCACCTCATGAGCCATCGCGAACCACTGGTCCGGCGGCTGCTGCGGTTCCACATCGAACCGCGAAAGACACTCCACCCCCGCCACCTCTCCGGTGCGCAGCCGATACACAGGCTGGTAAACAATCCGCGGAGCTCCCGCCGCCATCGCGTTCCTCACCTGGTCCGCGCGCCGCAGCTGCGTCTTCTCCGCTTGCTCCATCTCCGAGATGCGCGTCCCCAGCACCTCTGCGAACGCCTGCAGCATCCTTATCTCCCGCTCGCCCAGCGTCAGGTCAGCTTCGTGACCGAAGCAGCACAGCGTCCCGTAAACTTCCCCGCTGTCCAGCACGATTGGCACGCTCAGGTGTGACCCGATAGGAATCGCCGTCGTCTCCGGGATCGCCATCGCTGCCGGCACTCGGGAGGTATCCGGAATCAGCTGAGGCAGCTCGCCGCGCACCACTTTGGCGCAGTCCCCCACTTCCAGCGGCAGCGCCTGCCCTGGCTCGATCGGCGCCGGCCCATCCGTGTCCACGTGCTCGAAGACCCGATCCGATTCGCGGAAGTGCGCGATGAACGCTACGTCCATCCCCAGGTATTTGCGCACGGTCCTGAGCACACGATCGACCCCGCCATATCCAACGCCATTGGCCAGGAGATCCGTGATGGGCTCGACAGGCTGGGACCTGTCGATCGCACTCGTCATAACAACTCTGTCAGCGGACGATATTCCATTAACCACTTTGCCCACAAAACCATAGGGCCAGGGATTTGTCGATGCCCTGTTCGGGGGAGCCCCGTTACCTCTACTTTCCCCTCACACCCTCCGTAGGCTTGGAGATCCCATCTTCAGCAACGTACATCATGTACGCTAGTCATGTACATGCTGTGCTAAAATCTCTCTATGGAAGTCTCCATCTCCCAGTTCCGCCGCGACCTCTTCCAGCTTGTCGAGCGTTCCGCCCAGGGCGAGCCCCTCTACATCACCCACCGGGGTCGCCGCTTCCGCATCGTCCCGGAGATCCCCGCCAGCACCGGCCTCGATGCCCTCACCCCGCTCCAGATCGTCAACCCCAACGGTCCTGATCTCGACGATCCCGCCTGGAAAGAAGAAATGATCCGCGAGTGGGAGAGCGACTGGGCTGATCTGTGATCACCTATCTCGACACCAGCGTCGCCGTCTGGCTCGCCCAAAAATCGCTGGACAAGATCAGCCCCGCGGCACTCGATCACCTGACCCTCTCCCCCAACCGTCGCCTCTCCCCCACCGTCCTCCTCGAGCTGCAGTTCCTCTACGAGATCAAGCGCATTCTCCTGCCCGCCGCCGACATTCGCCGCAAGCTCGAAGCCGAATTCGCCGTCACCGTCTGCGACTTCAGCTTCCCCCTCATCGCCGAAACCGCGCTCACCGAAAACTGGACCCGTGACCCCTTCGACCGCCTCATCGTCGCGCACGCCCGCGCCAATTCCCTTGCCTGGCTCGTGACCTCCGACCGTCGCATCCGCGAGGCTTACCCCCGCGCGATCTGGTAGCTCTTCATCCCCTCAACCCTCCACTTCGTAACAGAATCCTTGCCCCCTGGTTCCCCTCTTCTACCTTCGTCCGCATGAACGCCCGCACATATCTCCCGCGCCTCATCGCCCTCGCCTCATCCCTGCTTTTCGTCTCTGCCGTCGCCGCCCCGCAGGACGCCCGCTGTAACCAGTCCGTCCAGTACGTCGCCTCGCCCGGTTATGGCTGGGAAAAACTCCGCCGTCAGTGGCCCTCCATTTACGAATCCTGGACCGACCTCCAGCCTCTCGCCTGGACGCATCTCCGCCTCGAAGTCCATGGCCGCAAGGCGCAGATCTTCCTTAACGGATCTCCCCATCCCAGCCTCATCGTCGACGGCCTCAAGGGCGACGAGCTCGACGGCCCCGTCGCGCTGTGGACCTATTCCGAGGAAGCCTCGTATTTCTCCAACATGAAAATTGAAAACGCCCAACCCGCCCCACTCCACAACAGCGGCGAAATTGCCGGAACCCGGGACACGGCCTTCCTCATCGATGCCGGCGGCCTCGGCGGCACTCTAAAGCTCGTCCGCCAGGACTCGAGCGTCGCCGGCATTTACTCCGGCCCGCTCGGTCCCGACCAGCCCGTGTACGGCACCTGGCGCAACGGCTATGTCGAGCTCACCTTCAGCGGAACCTGGCCCGACCAACCCGGCGCCGTCACCGCCACCCTGGCTGGATGGGTCGACGGCGATGCAGCCAACGGCCGCGCCAAAGTCGAAGGCCGCGCCGACGGCCGTTGGACGGCCACCCGTCAGAAATAACTACGCGCCTTCGCAGTTCTACTCCAGTTGTATGTTTACCACTCAATTACTAACTTAGCTCTCCCCGTATGACCCTTTTGTGGGACCGGCCCTGTTCAATACTGCTCACCACGGATTTCGGCGCGATGCCACACTTTGGGTCTGGACGATGTTCAATCCGCCCCCGAGGTGCCCCATGCTCTACCTCACCCCAGGCCTTCTCGTAGTGGACGATGAAGCGCTGGTCCGCATGTGTCTGTCGGACATGCTCACCGGGTCCGGCTATACGGTTCGGAATGCCTCTGACGGCTTCTCCGCTTTGGCCGCAATCCGGGAGGAGATTCCCGACCTCATTCTCTCCGACCTCAACATGCCCGGCATGTCCGGCTTTGAGTTCCTTTCCGTCGTTCGGCGCCGCTTTCCCTCCGTTCGTGTCATCGCCATGAGCAGCGCCTATGCGGGCGTTGATCTCCCCCAGGGAGTTGCCGCCGACGCCTTCTATCAAAAGGGAACCCACCCGACGTTCCTGCTCCGCATCGTCGAAGAAATAACTCGCCCCGGCCAGTCACTGCTCGCCCGCCGCGCCCGGATACTGGCGCCCATCTGGGTTCCGAGCAACGGGGACAATGCTTCTGGAAAGATGCACGTCACGATTTCCTGTCCTGAGTGCCTCAGGGCCTTCCCCCAGACCATCGAGCAGACCGCCACAACCCTCGAAACCAGATGCGCCTGGTGCCGCGTCCCGATTCGATGCGCGATCGTTCACCCCGCGGTGGCCGCCTGAGATTTGCGCCCGTCACGCGCGAAGCGCGTTAGAGCCTGCCCTGAGCACAGGCCGCTATTGCGCCCATAGTCGAACGGGGCCAGCCACCACCGCGCCCCACTCCTCCGGCGCGCGATCCGTCGCGTGCCGCGAGAACAGCCAGTGGTGTCCATCCAGATCCTCCGCTGCATATTGATACTCCCCGTACTCCGTCTCATGCGGCTCTTCCACGATCTTCGCGCCCGCCGCCTTCGCGCGCGCGCAGTGCCCATCCACATCCTCCACAAAAATCGTCAGCGACTGCGTCCCGAACCCCGCCTCGCGCGGTGTCCTCTCTCCATCGCGTGCCTGCCTTACCATGATCACAGCTTTGCCCGCATACATCTGCGCGCCACTCGGACCGCCGCCGTAGCGGTAATGTTCCTGGAAACCGAACGCCCGCTCCAGCCACGGAATCGCCGCCGCCAGATCCTGATACACCACATGCGGCAGCACCGTGTCCGCCGGCACCGATCGATTCTTCGTCGTCATAGCCAAATCTCACTCCCGCTAAAAACTGCAAAAAATCGCCCCCCCCGAAAAAGGTCCCTGCCAGCTTCACCCACAGCAAAACCAGGACGACGCCCCAAAAACGTCGAGCCGGCCAGGTTCACCCCACAGCCAAATCTCACTCCCGCTAAAAACTGCAAAAAATCGCCCCCCCGAAAAGGGTCCCTGCCAGCTTCACCCACAGCAAAACCAGGACGACGTCCCAAAAACGTTGAGCCGGCCAGGTTCACCCCACAGCAAGAAGCTTAGCCTCACGCAGTGTGCTGCCCGTACAACTAAATGTCAGACTTCAACACTTCGGTACCGCCTCTGGGCCAAAACGGCATCCCTCCCGCCCCAAAAACTCTTGACCCGCCAGGTTCACCCCACAGCAAGAAGCTTATCCCCGCGCAGCGCGATCCCCGTACAACTAAATGCCGGGCTTCAACACCTCGGTACCGTCTCTGGACCAAAATGGCACTCCTCCCGCCCCAAAAAACACTTGACCCCGCCAGGTTCACCCCATAGCAAGAAGCTTAGCCTCACACAACGTCCTCCCCCTGCAGCCGAATGTCAGACTTCCACTCCTCGGTAATGCCTCTGGGACCAAAACGGCACCCCTCCCACACACCTTAGCTGTGGCAAACTGCGCCACCCACCAGCGTATAGTGAACCTCGCAATGTCCACCCATCCAGCACCACTCGCCACTCCAGCCGCCGAGAGAAACATTCCACCCCACCTCATCGACGAGGCCCGCCAGCACGTCTACCAGGCCGCCATCCGGACCCCGCTCGTCCGCCTCAACCACGACGGCCCCGCCGAAATCTATCTCAAGTTGGAGAACCTGCAGCCCATCGGCTCCTTCAAAATTCGCGGAGCCTGGAACGCCGTCCGCCTTCTCCCCGAAGACCAGCGCCGCCGCGGCGTCTGGACCGTCAGCGCCGGCAACGCTGCCCAGGGCGTAGCCCTCGCCGCTCGCCGCGCCGCCGTCCCCGCGAAAATCCTCATGATCGAAACCGCCCCGCAGGCCAAGTTCGACGCCGTCCGCCGTCTCGGCGGCGAGGTTGTCAAAGCTTCCTACGACCAGTGCTGGCAGGCCCTCGGCGACCGCGCCCATCCCGCCATGGACGGCGCCTTCATCCATCCCTTTGAAGACGACGCCTTCATCGCGGGCAACGCCTCAGCCGGTCTCGAAATCATCGAGGACCTACCCGACGTCGATGCCATCGTCGCCGGCTTCGGCGGTGGCGGATTGTCCTGCGGCATCGCCGCCGCCCTCAAGGCATGCGGCCACCAGGCCAAAGTCTTCGCTGCCGAACCCGAAACCGCAGCCCCGCTCGCCCTCTCGCTCGCCGCCGGCTCGGCACAGAAATTTCCCAACTGGCAGGCCAGCTTTGTCGACGGCTGCGGAGGCAAGTCCGTCTTCCCCCGCATGTGGGCGCTCGCCCAGCATCTCCTCGCCGGCTCCATCGTTGCCACCCTCGAGCAGACCCGACAGGCCATGCGCCTCGTCGCCGAACGCAACCACGTCATCGCTGAAGGTGCGGGAGCCTGCGCCGTCGCCGCTGGACTCACCGGCCAATGCGGCCCCGGCAAAATCGTCTGCGTCGTCAGCGGAGGCAACATCGACCTGGCAAAGTTCGCCGAGCTGGTCACCCGCGACTAGCCAGCCGCCGCCCTTCGTAGAGTCGGACCCCTCAGACCCGCGGTAGAAGATGCTTCTTTGCGATCTCCTCGATCTCCGGCTCTGTCACCGCGGAAAGATCCGCCGTCTCGGTGGCAATAACGCGCTGAAACGTCTCCGGATGATGGGTCTTGAGATACTCGCTCAGGAAAACGGATGCATTGCTCTTTCCCGTCGCATGGCCGATCAGCACGATCGTTGCGGCATGGGCCAGATCCCCGGCGACCTCCTCATACCAGGAGTCCTCCTCCGGTACACGCTCACCCTGGTAATGCGCCTCTTTGCGGTGGATCAGGTGGTGCTGAAATCCAAACGGATCGTACGGCTTGACGGTTGCCCCGTCTTCAGGCCGGCTGCCGCCCGTATCGTGATAAATGTGGGCCGCATGATGGTCGATCACCACGACCATCCGCCCCACCGGTCGCGCCTCGGCGGGTTTCGTCTGGACTTCAGCGTCCCTCAGAAACTTACGCAGACGGGCAATCTCTTCCACTTCGAGGTTGTGTGTGCTGGGGCGCTTGAAGAATTCCCTTTGTGAGCCAACCACGAAGGTGAACTCATCGTTTCCGTGCGGCTTCACTTCTCCGATCTGACCGATCAGATCCACCACGGCGCTCCAGGTTAAATTGCGCGGCAGTTTGCCGCCCACCAGGCTCTCCAGCAATTCTTCGTGATCGCGACGGAGTTGCGCATGCATGTTCATTAGCCTCCCACCATTCAGGATTTCCAGACGTGAAGCTCTCTCCACGGCTGCCGACACTTCCAGTGCAAAATTTCCGAACTCAACTGTTGATGCTCACAGGCACACGAACGATTCTGCGGAGCAGCGATATGGCGAGCAACGAATCCGCCAAACGCCACGCACCCCTCACCGCGTGGGCGCGTATCATGATCCGGTTCTAATCCTTCTAATTCCATCGTTATTTTGAGAGAAGGTTCCGATGCGGTCGTCTACTTTTGTGCCGTTATAAGCGCATGCGCGCTCGCAACAAAGGCACAAACCCCCATGGATATTCAGCCGGTGAAAGACCTCAAGCCCACAGGAACCCTCGCCACCTGCATGTACTCTCCCGTCGCGCAGGAGGCGCCGTTTCTGAGCCGGCTCGACAAGAAAGAAAAGATCAACGACCCCCTCTTTAACGGCCCCTGCACCATACACAAAAAGGCCGGAAAAGCCGTTGCCTGGTTTGGCATCGTGCGCGGCATCACGCCGCCTGCGCAGGCAGGCGGAGAAGTATCGCTGCTGGTCCAGCATCATTTCTTCGACGGAATGACCGACTGCCACATCATGCTCCTGTCGAAGAGCGGCGACGGCGACTTCGTCGCCAAATTGAAGATCGATCCCGCCGCGATTCCCCCGCTGTCTTTGGTCAGGATCTACGGCAAAGTTTCGAGTGAAAGGGACGGCGTCCCGGAAGTCCTCGCCGACTACATTCGTGTATGGCCGTGGCTGACCTTCACCTTCACTGATCTGGGCGGCGCCGACCACAGCAATCCGAGATGGCAACTCTCCTCGCGCGTGGCGCCGTCCGATCGGATCTACAAGCCCTACCCGGATCGAAACTACTATCTCACCGTCTTAGGCGACCCAGCCGATTTCGGCCTGAATCTGAAGCCCGAATAACCGTCCCGCTGGCTGGCCCGGGGCTCGCTTTTGAGACCCGGGAAAAGCGCGAAGCGCCCGCCTCCTGTCTCCCCTCTCCTGCGATGTGCGGGAACCTTGCCAGCCTCCCCGGGGTCTTTGAAGAAAGGAGGCACAATCCCATGTGATGACTCGCAACGACGCCAAAAGCCTCAACGCCGACCCCAACGTCACGCCGCTGATCGACGTCCTGCTGGTGCTGCTCATCATCTTCATGGTGATCGTTCCCGTCGCTCCTCGAGGCCTCGACGCAGTCCTTCCGCAGCAGCCAAAGTCCGCCCAGCCGGCCCCGCCGCAGACCATCGTTGTGCAGATCCTCGCCGGTCCCGCCGGTCCCACCTACAAAATCAACGACGAGAGCATGCAGGGGAAAGCCCAGTTGGCAGGGGAACTGAATCGCATCTATTCCATCCGCGCCGAAAAGGTGCTGTTCGTCAAAGGCGATCCCACCCTGGACTTCGCAGCGGTCGCCGAAGTGATCGATATAAGCCGCGCCATCGGCATCGACCACGTTGGCATCGTGACTCCACGGCTCGCGGCAACCTCTTAGTAAGCATCGGCAACGAAGACCTGCCAGTCTCCCGTCTCCGCGCGCGGAGTTAACTGCTCGTAATCACCGGGGTGGAGTTTGTACGGGCGCGACATAACAATTTGCCAAAAAAAAGCCCCCCCACCCCGCTGCAGCCGGCCAGGTTCACCCCACAGCAAGAAGCTTAGACTCAAAACCTGCGCTGCCCGTACAACTGATTTCCGGACTTTAATTCCTTGGTACTGTCTCTGAAACCAAAACGGGACGCCACCGGTGCCCGCGTTGCTTCGGCAAACCGCCGCCAGGCGCCGGGGCGCGGCTTGAGGTCGTGCCAAAAAAACAGCGGCGCGGAGCGCCATCCCTGCCTTTCCGGTCCGATCGCTCGCGCGCCACGGAGGGGATCGGTCGTCCCGTGGCCCCTAAACTCGAAACTCTGCTTTTCTTGTCAAGTTTCCACCACTTACCCAAAGTAACTTTTGGTGATTCAAAGCTACTTACATCCCAAACATATTTGGCAGGTTTTCAGGCTGGATTTGGTATTCTGATAATAGGGGGCAAAGAAATAATTCCCCCTTTTCAGTTCCGAGAGTGGAGAAGTGTAGCTCTGCCGGCTTCGTGCCCGCAGGGCTTTTCTATTGGGAAGCAGAACTTTTCGGTCGCGCGCGAACCTACGCGAATCCCGCTAAGCGGGACGGAGGAGGGTAACACCTGATTCACGGTACCGAATCACCACAATGGAATCAGCAACTTGCCAGTCCCCTGGGGGGAGGGGGGGTGGGGGGCGGCTACAAGCTACCGGCTGCAGCTACAGGCTACCGGCTGCTTCTCGTGGGCTCAGGCGAAGCCGGAACCGCTTCCTGCACCGGAATCAGCGGAAGCTCTTCAACCACCACCAGCCCGGTTTGCCGCAGCAACTGGAAAATGGTTGGGCTGCTCAGCCGCGTCGCATCGTATTCGACCCGAATCGTCTTCAACTCCTCGTCGACCTTGATGCGCCGAATCCCATACACCTCGCGTAGATTGCCCAGCGCGAACATCGCCGTCTCAGTGGGATGGCCATCGTATCGATAAAGCGCTTCCAGCTGCGTCATGCCTCGATGATACAGGGAACGAATCTGGGTTCCCCATACCCCGCCTTGAGCGAGCGTAGCGAGTCGAACGGGCTCCTGGTGGTGGGAACACGGGATCGGAGATGACGAGAGAGTCGACCTAAAACCGCACGCCAGGCTGCAGAAACGGATTCGATTCCCGTTCTTCGCCTATGCTGGTTTCGGGTCCATGACCCGGAATCACGCGCGTCTCGTCGGGCAGCGTCAGCAATCGATCGTGCAGCGACCGAAGGATTTGCCTTCCGTCGCCGCCAGGCAAATCGGTTCTGCCGATCGACCCGGCAAACAGCGTATCGCCGGCCAGCAGCAGATTTTCCGGCGCAAAATGCAGGCAGATGCTGCCTTGCGTGTGTCCTGGCGTGTGCAGAATCCGAGCCGTGTGGCCGGCGATGCCGGTCGTCATACCGTCTTCCGCGCTCGCATCCGGAGGAACGATCTCCGGCGTCGCAATACCCAGCCAGCCGGCCTGCTCGTCCATCATTTTCAGCAGCGGCAGATCGTTCTGGTTGAGCAGGATCGAAGCGCCCGTCGCCTTTTTCAGACGCGCCGCGCCGCCCACATGATCGATGTGCCCGTGCGTCACAACGATCCGTTTCAGAGTCAGCCGATGTTTCGCCAGAAAGGAGAGAATCTGCGGAATGTTGTCGCCGGGATCGACGACCATCGCTTCGCCGCTCGTCTCATCGCCGAGAATCGTGCAGTTGCACTGCAGCGGCCCAACCGGAAATGTTTCGAGGATCACAAACCGCCGCTTACTTGCTCTTCGGCGTCGACTGCGAGCTGGTCGTACCCGACAGCACCGAGTGTCGATGTGTCGTCTGGTGCTGTAGCAGAACCGTCAGGGTAATGGAAGTGATAACGAAAATGCCCGCCAGCCAGGTCGTGGATTTCGTCAGCAGGTTCGCCGTCGAGCGCGGTCCAAAGGCTGTCTGTGAACCCTGTCCGCCGAAAGCCGCAGCCAGATCGGCGCTCTTGCCCTGCTGCAGCAGGATGATGATGATCAGCAGAAAACAAACGATGACGTGGATGGTCGTTACAAGAATAATCACGATTTTCTTAGGAACCTCGGGGTGCGCCGGAGAAACTCAGGCCGAAAATTTTGGTGCGGAAGGGGGGACTTGAACCCCCATGCCTTTTGGGCGCCACCCCCTCAAGATGGTGTGTCTGCCAATTTCACCACTTCCGCACGCAGACCAACCTTAAAAGTATAACAAGCCGATCTCGCCGCATGAAAGCCGCGCCTGAAGGCGTGTCGTTCCATGGTCGTTCGGCGTCCGAAATCCGTGGCAGGCCAGTCCAATTCGAGTAGACTGATGATCTCCTGGCTCGATTTTGGCTGTTTTCGATCGGTTCCTGGCGTTGCCAGGGCAGCGGTTTTTCATTTTGCAAAAGGGGTCTGATCCATGCCGCGCGTTGTTCGCTGCTCGCTCATCCAGGCCACCAACGTGGAGCCCGCCGAGAAGTCGCTGGCCCAGATCAAGAAGGCCATGATCGACAAGCACCTCGGCCTGATCCGCCAGGCAGCCGGCGAAGGCGCGCAGATCGTCTGCCTGCAGGAAATCTTCTACGGACCCTACTTCTGCGCCGAGCAAAGCACGCGCTGGTACGACTCGACCGAGCCGGTTCCTGACGGACCCACGATCCACCTGATGCAATCGCTGGCAAAAGAACTGGGCATCGCGCTGATCGTCCCGATTTACGAGGTCGAAAACGAAGGGGTCTACTACAACACCGCGGCCGTGATCGATCGTGCCGGCCAATACCTCGGCAAGTATCGCAAGACGCATATCCCGCACGTCGCGCCTGGCTTTTGGGAGAAGTTCTACTTTCGTCCCGGCAACCTCGGCTTTCCAGTCTTCGATCTCGGCTTTTGCAAAATTGGCGTCTACATCTGCTACGACCGCCATTTTCCTGAAGGCGCACGAGCGCTCGGCCTCAACGGAGCGGAGATCGTCTTCAATCCATCTGCAACCGTCGCCGGTCTGAGCGAATACCTCTGGAAGCTGGAGCAGCCAGCACATGCAGCCGCGAACGGATACTTCATCGGCGCCATCAATCGCGTCGGCACCGAAGCGCCGTGGAACATCGGCGAATTTTACGGGCAAAGTTATTTCTGCGATCCGCGTGGGCAAATCTTTGCGCAGGCCTCGCGCGACAAGGACGAGGTGCTCACGGCCGATCTCGATCTCGACAAGATCGCCGAAGTGCGGAAGACCTGGCAGTTCTTCCGCGACCGCAGGCCCGACATGTACGCGGACCTCGTGAGGCCCTGAGGAGAAGCGATGCGGCAGAGCGAGGAAATTGCGGAGCGCTTTCCCGACCTGCATCCTCCGTTTGCGGCGCAGGCGGCCATCGCCGAGGCTAACCGCTGCCTCAACTGCTTCGACGCGCCCTGCATGGGCGCTTGCCCCACGCACATCGACGTGCCGCGCTTCATCGGGAAAATCGCCCGCGACAATCTGCGCGGCTCGGCCCTGACGATTCTCGACGCCAACGTGCTCGGCGCCAGCTGCTCGCGGGTCTGTCCGGTCGAGGTGCTCTGCGAAGGCGCATGCGTGCTCCATCGCTACAACAAGAAGCCGATTGAGATTGCCCGCCTGCAGCGCTTTGCTATGGATTCTTTCCACGCAGCGGGCGGGAAGCTGCTGCGCAGATCGCAGGAGGAGCATCCCGAGAAGATTGCTTGCATCGGCGCAGGTCCGGCGTCGCTGGCCTGCGCGGCGGAGTTGCGGCAACAGGGTTTTCAGGTGACGGTCTTCGAGCGTCGGCCGTTGCCGGGTGGATTGAATACCTACGGCGTTGCCGAGTACAAACTGCCGGCGCGCGCCAGCCTCGAGGAGATCGAGCTGATTCGCGGCCTCGGCGTCGAGTTCCGCTACGAGTCGGAAATTCGCACGCAGCAGGACCTGGAGCAGCTGGAGCGCGAATTCGATCGGCTTTTTATCGGCGTCGGATTAGGCGCCGCGCATCGCCTCGGCATTCCCGGCGACGACCACCGCGACGTCATCGACGCCCTGCAGTTTATCGCCCGCTACAAGACGGCTGATCCGCCGCCGATCTCCGAAAGCGTCGCAGTCATCGGCGCCGGCAACACCGCCATCGACGCGGCCAATGCCGCGCGGCGGCTGGGCGCCTCGAATGTCGCGATTCTCTATCGTCGCGCCGAGCGGCACATGTCGGCTTTTGCGTTCGAGTACGAGCACGCCAAGCAGGAAGGCGTCCGTTTTCTGTGGCGCGTCATGCCGGTCAGGATTCACAGCGATGAGCATGGCATCCGCGCCATCGAATGCGTGCAGGCCGCCGTCGGCGACGATGGCGTACTCGCGGCGGTTCCGGGATCGAACTTCCACTTCGACTGTCAGCAGATCATCTACGCAATCGGACAATCGCCGCTACTGGAACTGCTTTCCTCATGCCGCAGCCTCGAGCTGAGCAACGGCCGCGTGGTCGTCGATCGCGCGACAGGCGCTACCTCGAATCCGAAGTATTTCGCAGGCGGCGATTGCGTCAATGGCGGCCGGGAAGTGGTCGACGCAGTCGCCGACGGAAAACGCGCGGGGCTGGAGATTGCGTGGTCGCTGGAGGTCGCGCATGCCTAAAGCGCCGGACCTCGCTGTGAACTTCGCCGGTATTCGCTCGCCGAATCCCTTCTGGCTGGCCTCTGCTCCGCCGACCAACTGCGGCGAGCAGATCATGCGCGCCTTCGACGCGGGCTGGGGCGGCGCAGTCTGGAAGACGATCGGCGAGCCGATCGTCAACGTCAGCTCGCGCTACTCGTCGATCGACTGGAACGGCCAGCGCATGATGGGCCTCAACAATATTGAGCTGATCAGCGATCGTCCGCTCGAAATCAACCTGCGCGAGATCGCCGAGGTCAAGAAGCGCTATCCGAAGAATGCCCTCATCGCTTCGCTCATGGTCGAGTCGAAGCGTGAGGCGTGGCACACCATCGTCGCGCAGGCTGAAGACGCAGGCGCTGACGGCCTGGAACTCAACTTCGGCTGTCCGCATGGCATGAGCGAGCGCGGCATGGGCTCGGCGGTCGGGCAAGTGCCTGAGTACACCGAAATGATCACCACCTGGGTCAAGGAGAAGGCGCGCACGCCGGTGATCGTCAAGCTGACGCCGAACATTTCCGACATTCGGGTGATCGCACGCGCGGCGAAGCGCGGCGGCGCGGATGCAGTATCGGCGATCAACACCATCAACTCCATCACCGGCATCGATCTCGACTCGCTCATTCCGCGCCCCAACGTCGACGGCAAAAGCTCGCACGGCGGCTACTGCGGGCCAGCGGTGAAGCCGATCGCGCTGAACATGGTCCAGCAGGTGGCGAGCGATCCAGAGGCCGCACTGCCCATCTCCGGCATCGGCGGGATTGCGACGTGGAAGGATGCGGCGGAGTTCATCCTGCTCGGTTGCGGAACGGTGCAAGTCTGCACCGCAGTGATGCACTACGGCTATCGCATTGTCGAAGACATGATCGACGGCCTCACCAACTGGATGGCCCAGAAAAATTATGCAACCATCGAGGATTTTCGTGGCCTGGTCGTCCCGAAAGTCACGGAGTGGAAGCACCTCAACCTGAATTACAAAATCGTCGCGCACATCGACGAGGCGAAGTGCATCGGCTGCGAGCTCTGCTACATCGCCTGTTGGGATGGCGCACACCAGTGCATTTATCTCGACCGCGTTTCAGGCCCGGTCGATGGGCGGGTGGAGTTGCACGCGAAGCCAGCCGCAATTGAAGCGGCAACCCGCGCCAGCATCACAGTCACGCCGATTCCGAAGCTGGACGCGCATGCCGGTGCGTCAAACGGCCGGAACGCGACGCCGCTGGCGCGCATCCCGCGCATCGACGAGACGGAATGTGTGGGCTGCAATCTGTGCTCGCTGGTTTGTCCGGTCGAGAACTGCATCACCATGGTCGAAGTCGCGACCGGCGCGAAGCCGGAGACATGGGCGGAGCGGACGGCGTCGGGAGACTGCACGGTACCGCAAAGGCACTCATGACAGCATTGAAATCGCTCATGCTCTCGGTCTGTCTCGCAGTGCCGGTGATCGCTCGCGCCCAGACGCAGACGATTGAGTACTCGAAGGTGTTTTCGGTTCGTCACCTTGCGGGCGTTGCGATGGATTCCACCGGTGCAACTGTGCCGGACGTAAAGATCGAGATTTGTAAGGAAGATTGGAGCGATTGTTTTGCGTCGACGACAACAGGCACTGACGGAAGATTCTCAGTTGCGCGCTTGCCGCTCGTGAACCTCTACTACGTTAAGGTCTCCGCTCCCGGATTCGATATTTTGAGGATTAAGGTGCATCTGCGCTCAATTGCGCGCAAGGAACTGGTCATGAAGATGCACATTGCGGCGTGACAGGTTCTTGCTGACTTTCTGAGGATTTATGGGATTGCTGATCCAGAACGGCACGGTTGTCACGGCGGAGAAGACCTTCGCCGCCGGCGTCCTCATTGAGGGCGCGACCATCAAAGACGTGCGCGCGGGCATCGATCCGTCAGGCCACACCGTGGTCGACGCATCCGGACTGCTGATTCTGCCGGGCGGCATCGACGCGCACACGCATCTCGACATGCCCTTCGGCGGCACGACATCAGCGGACGACTTTGAAACCGGCACCCGCGCCGCGGCGATCGGCGGAACGACGACCATCGTCGATTTCGCCATTCAGCCGAAGGGCACGAAGATGCGCGCGGCTCTCGATACCTGGTGGAAGAAGGCGGAAGGCAAGGCGTGCATTGATTACGGCCTGCACATGATCGTCACCGACCTGGGAACGTCCGGCCTCGAGGACATGGACGACATGGTGCGCGAGGGCGTGGCCAGTTTCAAGCCGTTCATGGCCTATCCCAACGTGCTGATGGTCGACGACGCCACCATCTTCAAAGCGCTGCAGCAGACGGCAAAGAACGGCGCGCTGATCTGCATGCATGCCGAGAACGGCAGCGTCATCGACGTCATCGTGCAGCAGGCGCTGGCCGACGGAAAAACGGCCCCCATTTATCACGCACTCACGCGGCCGACGGTCGCCGAGGCCGAGGCGGTGCAGCGGGCCATTGCCATGGCGGAGATCGCCGGCGCGCCCGTATATATCGTCCATCTCTCAAGCGAGGACGCGCTCAACCAGGTGCGCGAAGCGCGCGACCGCGGGCTGCCCGCCTTTGCCGAGACCTGCCCGCAATATCTTCTGCTCTCGCTCGAAGAGACGATGAACCACAACTCCTTCGAAGACGCGAAGTGGGTCTTCACGCCGCCGCTGCGCGAGAAGAAGAATCAGCCAAAACTGTGGGATGGGTTGAAGGACGATCATCTGCAGGTCGTCTCCACCGATCACTGTCCCTTTTGCTTCGCCGATCAGAAGATTCTCGGCGTGAACGACTTCACGAAGATTCCCAACGGCGGTCCTGGCATCGAGAACCGGATGCAATTGATCCATCACCACGGCGTGAACGAGGGAAAAATCTCTCTGAATCGTTTCGTTGAGATCACATCGACGGCGCCCGCGCGCATTTTCGGCATGTATCCAAAGAAAGGGACGATCGCGCCCGGCAGCGACGCCGACTTGGTCCTCTGGGATCCGAAGGCGGAGCACACCATCAGCGCGAAGACGCACAACATGCGCGTTGACTACTCGATGTTCGAAGGGTTCAAAGTCCGCGGCAACGCGAAGCAGGTCTACTCGCGCGGCGAACGGATCGTCGAGAACGGCAAATATCTCGGCAACGCCGGACGTGGCTCGTACCTGCGCCGCACTGCGCGCGGAGGCGCCTGGCAGTGATTGTCCCCGAAAGCAGCCTCTACAATCCTGATCTCGCACCGACCACTCCTGCGCACCGCACGTGGACGACCTACAACTACATCTCGCTGTGGTTCTCCATGTCGATGGAGGTGAGCACCTACATGCTTGCCTCCGGGCTCATCGCGGGCGGCATGGACTGGAAGCAGGCGCTCGCCACCATCCTGCTGGGCAATCTGATCGTGCTCATCCCGCTGCTGCTCAACGCGCACGCCGGCGCGAAGTACGGGATTCCGTTCCCCGTGCTCGTCCGCGCATCGTTTGGGACGCGTGGCGCCAACATCCCGGCCATCCTGCGCGCCATCGTGGCCTGCGGATGGTTCGGCATTCAGTCCTGGATCGGCGGCCAGGCCATCCACGCGATGCTGGTAGTGATTTGGCCCGGCATCGAAGCGGCTCCATGGTCCATCTGGGCGTGCTTCCTCGGCTTTTGGGCGCTCAACATGGCGGTCGTCTGGCGCGGCGTGGAAAGCATCCGCTTCCTCCAGGGATTCTCGGCGCCGTTCATGCTCATCATGTCGCTTCTGCTGCTCTTCTTCGCGCTGCACAAGGCCGGCGGTTTCGGCCCCATGCTCTCCGAGCCCAGCCACTTCCACTCCACCGGAACGTTTCTGCGCTTCTTCTTCCCGTCTCTGACGGCGATGGTCGGCTACTGGGCCACGCTGGCGCTCAACATTCCCGACTTTACCCGCTACTCGAAAAACCAGCATGCGCAGGTGGTCGGCCAGGCGTTTGGATTGCCCGTCGCTATGACGCTCTATTCGTTCATCGGGATCGCCGTCACATCAGCCTCGGCCGTAATCTTCGGCCACGCCATCTGGAGCCCGATTGAGCTGATGGGCCGCTTCCATCAGCCGGTCGTCGCCTTCATCGCCATGATTGCCCTTCTGGTCGCCACGCTCAACGTCAACGTCGCCGCCAACGTCGTTTCGCCCTCGAACGACATTTCCAACCTGAACCCGCAATGGATCTCCTTCCGCACCGGCGGCCTCATCACCGGTTTCCTGGGCCTCGCGATGATGCCCTGGAAGCTGCTCTCCAGCTTCAACAACTACATCTTCGGCTGGCTCATCGGCTATTCCGGCCTGCTCGGCCCAGTGGCCGGCATCATGGTTGCCGATTACTTCATCATTCGCTCGAAGCAGCTCGACCTCGAGTCGCTCTACATGCGCAACGGAATCTACGAATACCGCAGCGGCATCAATCCCCGCGCCATCGCCGCGCTGGTGCTGGGCGTCGGCCTCGTCCTCATCGGCCGCTTTGTTCCCGCCGTGCACTGGCTTTACGACTATGCATGGTTTGTGGGATTCTTCGTCTCTGGCGGCGTCTATACCGTATTGATGCGCGGCGCCGTCGTCCGATCCCCAGCCCCCGAACTCGCAGGAGAAGAAGCATGAGCACTGTTGTTTCCGAAGCGAAAGACGTCGCGGTCACTTCGTCGTACATCGCCGGCCGCTGGGTTGCGCCCGAAGGCAAGACCTCGCAGCCCATCGTCAACCCCGCCAATGGTGAGACGCTGGCGATCCTGCCGTATTCCACTGCCGCCGATGTGGATCGCGCCGCGAAGGACGCGCATCGCGCCTGGCTCGAGTGGCGCGAAGTGCCGGTGGTCGACCGTGTGCAGCCGCTCTATCGCTTCAAGACCCTGCTCGAGAAAAATGTCCTCGAAGTTGCGACCATCCTCACCCGCGAGAACGGCAAGATCCTCGAAGACTCGATAACCGAGGTCAAGCGCGGCGTCCAGATGGTCGAAGTCGCCTGCGGCATGCCGTCGCTCATGATGGGCGATTCGCTCAACGATGTCGCGAAAGGAATCGACTGCCGCACCATTCGCCAGCCCATCGGCGTCTGCGCCGGCATCACGCCCTTCAATTTCCCCGCGATGGTCCCGCTCTGGATGTATCCCTTCGCCATCGCCGCAGGCAACACTTTCATCCTCAAGCCGTCCGAGCGCGTGCCGATGACCCCGACCCGCGTCGTCGAGTTGCTGATCGAGGCCGGCCTTCCCGCTGGCGTGATTCAGTTGGTCCACGGTGGTCGTGAAGTCGTCGAGGCGCTCTTGGCGCATCCGCTCATCAAAGCGATCTCTTTCGTCGGATCGTCGCCGGTTGCGAAGATCGTCTACAAAGAAGCGGCCGCGCATGGCAAGCGCGTGCAGGCTCTCGGCGGAGCCAAGAATCACCTCGTGGTGATGCCCGATGCCGATCTGCCGCAGACCGTCGATGCCATCATGGGCTCCGCCTTCGGAGCCGCAGGCCAGCGTTGTCTCGCCGGCAGCGTGCTGGTTCCGGTCGGCGATGTCGCCGAACCGCTCCTCGACCTGCTCGTCAAAAAGGCAAAAGCCCTGCCCGTCGGCGACCCCCTCGAAACCGGCATCCAGGTCGGCCCGCTCGTCAGCGAAGATCAGAAAAGGCGCGTCCTCGGCTACATCGAGAAAGGCGTCGCCGAAGGCGCGAAGGCCATCTGCGACGGGCGCTTCGTCGACGCCGACCCTTCAGGCGCCTTCGTCGGTCCCACCGTGCTCGACCACGTGCAGCCTACAGCCACCGTCGCTCGCGAAGAAATCTTCGGTCCGGTCTTGTCTGTCCTTCGCGCCAAAGACCTCGACGACGCCATCAATCTCGTCAACTCCTCGGACTTCGGCAACACGACCACGATCTACACCAGGAGCGGCAAGGCTGCACGCGAATATCAGAGCCGTGTCGAAGTCGGCATGGTCGGCGTCAACATGGCCGTCGCCGCCCCCATGGCGTTTTTCCCGTTTGCCGGATGGAAAAATTCCTTCTTCGGCGATCTGCACGCGCACGGCAAAGATGCCGTCGCCTTCTACACGGAGCAAAAGGTCCTGATGACGCGCTGGTTCTGAAACACGGCGGACAGCGTTCAGGCCGCTCCCAGCCTCGTTTCCGCGCAGCGATGGATCGTTTAGACAGAGCGTCCAGCGGCTGCGCCCGAGGCCCACGCCCACTGGAAGTTGAACCCGCCCAGATGGCCGGTGACGTCGACGACTTCACCAATGAAGTAGAGGCCGGGGACATTGCGGCATTCCATGGTTTGCGCGGAGAGGGCGTCGGTGCAGACGCCGCCTGCGGTGACTTCGGCTTTTTCATATCCTTCGCTCCCGGTGGGGGTGAAGGACCATGCATGTAGTCGGCGCTCGAGTTCGGCCACGGCGTGATTCGTCCAGCCTGACGGCGGTGCGGCTTCGAGAAGGCGGTCCGCAAGGCGGGCCGGGAGCTTGGCGCGGAGGGCTGACCTGACGGCGGCCAGTTCGCGGCGGGAGCCTGGTTCGCGGAGGCCGGCAAGGAATTCGTCATCGGGGGACCAATCGACTTGCAACGGATCGGTTCCCTTCCAGTACGAGGAAATTTGCAGAACGGCGGGGCCGCTGAGGCCGCGATGCGTGAACAGGAGCTTTTCGCGGAAGCGACGCTTGCCGAGCGAAACTGCCACGTCGGCGGAGACGCCGGACAGATCGCTGTAGGTGGCAAGCTCTGCGCCGCCGAGGACCAGAGGCACGAGCCCGGGCCGGCATTCGCGGATGGGGATTCCGAAGTGCCGGGCGATGTCGTAGCCGAAGCCAGTGGCGCCCATTTTGGGGATGGAGAGGCCGCCGGTGGCGATGACGAGAGCTTCGGTGGTGAAGGCGGCGGTATTGGTAAGGACTCGGAAGCCGCGGTCTTCCTTTGGGCCGCGGGGTTCGCGGCGGACTTCCTGGACTTTGGCTTCGAGAACGATGGTCACATTGGCTTTGGCCGCTTCGCTCAGGAGCATAGCGACGATCTGTTTCGCGGAGCCGTCGCAGAAAAGCTGGCCCAGAGTTTTCTCGTGGTACGCGATGCGGTAGCCCTCGACGAGGGCGATAAAGTCGGCGGGAGTGTAGCGGGCTAGCGCCGATTTGGCGAAGTGCGGGTTCGCCGAGAGGAAATTGTCGGGGCGGGTGTGAAGGTTGGTGAAGTTGCAGCGTCCTCCGCCGGAGATGAGTATTTTTTTGCCGACGCGGTCTGCGTGTTCGAGAAGGAGGACGCGCCGGCCGCGCTTTCCCGCCTCGATGGCGCTCATGAGTCCGGCCGCACCTGCGCCGACTACCACTACATCGAAGCTTTGCGATGCGCGATACAAGGCTGGTGCCTTCGCTTCGTCAGTCCGCTGCCGCGAACTCGCAGCGCCGCGCAAAGGCCGGCCGTCGGCTCAGCACCAGCGTCAATCCCAGAGCACCGGCCGCCATCACCCCCGCAAAAAGAAAGATGGGCGAGTAGCCGACCCCTGCCACGATCAACCCAACCACCGGCCCAGTCAGCCCCAGCGACAGATCCGCAAAGGCCGTAAACACTCCCAGCGCCGAGCCACGGTTTTCCGGGGTGACGCAGTTCACCGCCTCTACGCCCAGGGCGGGAAACACCAGCGAAAACCCAAAACCGGTGAGAGCGGCGCCCGTGAACGCCATGGCAGGATTGAACGCGAGCCACAGCAGCGCCAACCCGGCGATTTCCACCGAGAGGCAAACCCGAGCCACCGGAAAACCACCCCAGCGATCGATGCTGTGCGCGAAGAGCAACCGCGCGAAAATGAACGCCGCTCCGAAACTGGTGAGAGCAAACGCCGCATCGGCCCAGTGGCGATGCGCATAAAACAGCACCATGAACGACGCGATGGTGCCGAAGCCAGTCGTGGCGAGCGCCAGGCTCATGCCGTGCGGAAAAACCCGACTCAGGACCTGCCGAAACGCCAGCGGTTCGCCTTCCGGAGTGGCGACTTCGCCGATCGGCCAGGCTGTCAGCAGGCCCAGACAGGAAACAGCGACGCTGACCACGCCGACGCCGCTCAGCCCCCACGCTTTTTCGATCCAGACGCCCAGAGGCGCTCCAATCGCCAGCCCACCGTAGGAGCAGATGCCGCTCCAGGAGATCACGCGTGCCGTGTGTTCCTGCCCGACGCGGCCGATGCCCCAAAGGGACGACCCGGTCGCCAGCCAGCTCTCGCCAAAACCGAGAATCAGGCGGCTGGTCAGAATCAACCCCAGGCACGCCAGCGGAAGCACATTCAGGAAGCCGCAGAAAAACAGGCAAATCCCGGAGCAGCCGCAGGCCACAAGGCCGGAAAGGACCGTGCGCCTGGCGCCGACCTGGTCGGCCATCCGCCCCGCTTGCGGCCGGCTGAGGACTGTGGCCACGTACTGGGCGCTGATCGCCAAACCGGCCAGCACCGTGTTGAAGTGCAGCTGGAGGTGAACCACGCTCGGCAGGATCGCCATGGGCAGGCCGATGGCGAAATAACAGAGGAAAATCTGCAGCGAGGTAGGAAGAATCCGCAGCGTGACGGAGCCCGAGGTCGTTCGAGCCAAAGGGATTGTACTGGTTGCGGACATCTCCTGCATTTATCGTACACGGAGAGGTCGCTGGATCACCCGTTGGTGGCATACGATGGGACTAGTAGAAGGTGGAGTCGGCACGTACAATACTGGGATATCCGCACGACTGGTCCGGGGCCAACAGGTCGTTCCCATATTTCCTGCGCGTCTTTTGACTCCTCGAGCGATTTTGCGGCGTCTAAAGGGTAGTGAATCCGGTCCAGATTGTCGGGTGAAGTCCGGGCGCCTGGCTGGCCGGAACGCGTGAAAAAGAGAGGTCTTCCCCAAGGTGAACTCGACCGTTAAGCAAATTCTGTTCTGGGTTCTCATCATTGCCTGCCTCCTGGTCCTCTGGCAGCTCTTCCAGAAGGGCAACATGATGGGAGCGCACGAGCAGGAAGTCACCTTCTCCCAGTTCCTGGGAGACGTGGAATCGAACCAGGTGCTCGACGTCACCATCACCGGACCTGAGGTTCGCGGGCATTTCCGCGCCGACAAAGGCGCCTTCCACGTCGTCGTTCCCGCGAACTATCCGCACCTGTTCGATGTCCTCGATCAGAACAAGGTCAGCGTCACGGTCAAGAACACCGACGGCAACAGCTGGTGGAATTGGTTGCTGCAGTTCTCCCCGCTCATCCTCATCGCGCTGCTCTGGTTCTTCATGATCCGCCAGATGCAAAGTGGCGGAAACAAGGCGCTTTCGTTCGGCAAGAGCCGGGCTCGCCTGCTTTCCATGCAGCAGAAGAAGGTCACGTTCAAAGACGTTGCCGGCGTCGATGAAGCCAAGGAAGAGCTGAAGGAGATCATCGAGTTCCTGCGCGAGGCGCAGAAGTTCCAGAAGCTGGGCGGACGAATTCCCAAGGGCGTTCTGCTCGTCGGACCTCCCGGAACCGGCAAGACCCTGCTGGCGCGCGCTGTGGCTGGTGAGGCCAATGTTCCGTTCTTCTCCATTTCAGGCTCCGACTTCGTCGAGATGTTCGTCGGCGTTGGCGCAAGCCGCGTGCGCGATCTGTTCGAACAGGGTAAGAAGAACGCTCCGTGCATCATCTTCATCGACGAAATCGACGCGGTCGGCCGCCATCGCGGCGCTGGCCTTGGCGGCGGTCATGACGAGCGCGAGCAGACCCTGAACCAGTTGCTGGTCGAGATGGACGGCTTCGAGTCCAACGACGGCGTGATTCTGGTTGCCGCGACCAATCGGCCCGACGTGCTCGATCCCGCGCTGCTGCGGCCTGGGCGCTTCGATCGGCGCGTTGTGGTCGGTCGTCCCGATGTTCGCGGACGCGAAGAAGTGCTGCGCGTTCATGCTCGCAAAGTTCCCATTGCGGACGATGTCGATCTCCGCGTTCTGGCGCGCGGAACGCCGGGCTTCTCGGGCGCCGATCTGGCCAACATGGTCAATGAGGCGGCGCTGAACGCGGCTCGCTATAACCGCAAGTCGGTCCTGATGATCGATTTCGAGCAGGCCAAGGACAAAGTCCTCATGGGCGCCGAGCGCAAATCGATGCTGCTCACCGACGAAGAAAAGCGCGTCACGGCCTATCACGAAGCCGGACACGCTCTGGTGGCTGCGTTGCGCCTGCATGCCGATCCGCTCCACAAGGTCACCATCATTCCGCGCGGCATGGCGCTGGGCGTGACCATGCAGCTGCCGGAAGACGATAAGCACACCGTCACCAAGGACTACCTCGAGACGCAGCTCGCCATTCTGATGGGCGGCCGCATCGCCGAGGAAATCTTCCTCAAACAGATGACGACCGGCGCCGGCAACGACATCGAGCGCGCGACGGATCTGGCGAGGAAGATGGTCTGCGAGTACGGCATGAGCCGGCTTGGACCGCTGACCTTCGGCAAGAAGGAAGAGCAAATCTTCCTCGGCCGCGAGATTGCTCAACACCGTGACTTCTCCGAAGAGACGGCGCGCCAGATCGACTCCGAGGTGAGGAGCCTGGTCGACGAGGCGTACAAGGCGTCGTGGGAAATCCTCAACACCAACCAGCCGGTGATGCACAGGCTGGCGATGGCGCTGCTGGAGCGGGAAACGCTCGACGCGATCGAGATCCGTGCGCTGATCGACGACAAGGAACTGCCGCCGCTGCGGCCTTCAGGCGGCGGACCAGGCGTTGCCGATGTGCAGCAGGTGCTGAAGCCCGACACTGGCCGTACCGGCACATTGCCGGAAGGCAGCCCGTCGCCGGCGTAATCGCGATTGATCCAGAACGAAGGGCAGCTCGCTTGCGGGCTGCCCTCTTCATTTGCGGCTCGGTGGGGTCCGCGCATCTGCGAGAATGTTTTCAGCATGCGTTTGCGCCTTGCCTCTGTTGGTCTTCTGTCCTTGCTGCTCGTGAGCGGATGCGGCTATCACACCGTCAATTCCGCAGTTCATCTGCCGGGCAACGTGCGCACGCTGGCGATTCCGGCGTTTAAGAACAACACGCAGTCGTACCACACCCAGGCGGTCTTTACCGAGGCGGTGATTCGCGAATTCACCAGCCGGAGCTCCTATCGCATCGTTTCCGGCGAAGATGCGGACGCGGACGCGACGCTGCGCGGAACGATTACGAGTTTCCTGATCACGCCGCTCACTTACGACAACACGACTGGGCAGACGTCGACCTATCTGGTAACGATCGTGACGAAGCTCGAACTGGTCGACCGCCAGGAAAAGACGATCTGGCAGAATCCGGCCTACACGTTCCGTCAGCAGTACGAGCAGAGCCAGGACCTGGCGAGCTACATCCAGGAAGACTCGGCGGCGACGCGGCGCCTGGCGCGGGAATTTGCGCAGGCCGCGGTCGCTGACATCCTGGAATCGTTCTGAGAGAAGCAGCCGGCAGCCAGCAGCCGGCGGCCAGTAGCCGGTAGCCTGTAGCCCGGAGCCGGGAGCGCTGGAAAAACTAAAGTGCGGTGGACCCCCTCCCCCCCACCCCCCTCCCCTGGGGTACTGGCAAGTTGCTGATTCCATTGTGGTGATTCGGTACCGTAAATCAGGTATTACCCTCCGAAGCGGCGTTCAGCATTCGGCGTTCAGAAACGTCGACCCTACCCCTCTACAGTTCCGCTTGACGGGAATCGCGCAACTTCGCGCGCAACAAAAAAAGTTCTGCGGCGCCCAATAGAAAAGCCCTGCGGGCACGAAGCCGGCAGAGCTACACTTCTCCACTCTCAGAACTGCAAAGGGGGAAAATTCTTTCTTTGCCCCCTATTATCAGAATACCAAGTCCAGCCTAAAAACCGGCCAAATATCTTTGAGGGTATAAGGGCGGAAGTGGTGTGGAATGAGGGGTCATTACTTCGGTTTTGCGGCGCGAGGCTTGACAAGTTTTCCACATTCGCAGGTTTCGGGGGATTTGGCTGAGTCTGGCTGACCAAACCTGAAAAAGCGGTTGTCCGGTCGTGCTCATTGACTGCTGGACGCCGATCGCCGGACGTTTTCTCCTGCCTGCTGCCTGGCGCCTGCTGGCTGCTTCGAGTTCCGTTGTAGAGCACAGTCGGATTGCGGGGCCGCGCGACGCTTTTTCTTATACGGCGGATAACTCCGTTAATCGGCTGCAAGCCATTCCAGTTATTCGACAAATAAGCGAATTGAATAGCTACGAATTGCTTACGGAGCCTTTGCGCGAAGGCTATGCCATTCGAGGTCTGCTGAAGGTGACCAGATTCTCCGGAGGCGAGAAAAATCATGGTTCCTTCAGCCAAAGTGTTCCCTGTTTCTTCCATAGCGCTCCACACAGCAATGTGCCTGCAGCTGGAAGGTTTGGCGCTGCGCGGAGAATCGAGCGCAGTCGAGCCGGCTGCGCAAGCCAGCCCAGGAATCCTGCGGCACGCGCTGCTGCTGGTGCTGGTGATGCTGGCGGCGACCTGGTGCGCGCGGGCGCAGTCGACGTTTGGGAGCATTCGCGGGACGGTATCGGACGTTTCGGGCGCTGTGATTCCAGGCGCGACGGTGACGGCGCACTCGCTGGAGCAGAACTTCGACCGGCAGGCGACCACCAACGATGCAGGTGAGTTTGTGGTGGAGAATCTGCAGCCGGGGCACTATTCCATCACGGTGGAGCATTCGGGCTTCTCGAAGGCGGTGGTGCAGAGCACGCAGCTCGACGCGCGGCAGGACCTGCGCATTCCGGTGACGCTGAGCGTTGCCGCCAATGCGACGACGGTGGAGGTGAGCGCCGAGGCGGCAGCGCTGAATACCGAGAATGGAACGGTGAGCAACACGCTGGCGCAGCAGGAAGCGACGCAGCTGCCGATGAACTCCAGGGCGGTTTCGAGCAGCCCGCTGGCGTCGCTGGCGATTTCGCCGAGCGTGGTGACGGACAGCCAGGGAAATATCGCCGTAGGCGGCGCGACGGCGTCGCAGGTGGGTTTTTCTGTGGACGGGATTTCGACCGCGAATGTGCGTTCGAACGGCGCACTGCATGACGCTTATCCGTCTTCGGAGGGAATTTCCGAAACGAAGGTGACGGCGTTCAACAACAACGCCGAGTTCGCGCAGATCGGCGACGTGACCTTTACCACCAAGAGCGGAACCAACCAATGGCACGGCAGCGCATTCGAGTATTTTCAGAACGCGGCGCTGGATGCGACCATCTACGACTTCACCTTTAAGGCGCCGAAGAACTTCAACGCCTTCGGCGGCAGCCTGGGCGGACCGGTGGCGCTTCCGAAGCTGGGCTGGCTGAAGGACAGAACGTTTTTCTTCCTCGACTATGAGGGCAACCGCAAGACACAGTCGTATCCGGAAGAACTGCTGGTGCCGACAGCGGCGGAGCGCGCGGGCGATCTGAGCGATCTGGTGAACGCGCCGGGGCAGGGAGCGCCGGTGAACAATCCGTTCACGGGCACGGCGTATGCCAACGACACCATCCCGACGATCAGCCCCGTGGCTCAGACGTTGCTCTCGTACTATCCGCTGCCCAACGCGAACGGGAACGGCTATAACTACCAGGCGCTGGCGCCGATTCCGTCGAACACCGACGGCTGGGATCTGCGTGTGGACGAAACCCTCACCTCGAAGCAGAGCGTCTACGCACGCTTCAGCTGGAAGGATCTGGATCTCAGCGAAGGCGGAAGCGGGCTGACGGCGAATCAGTTTCTGCCGAACGTGACGGCTCACGACCAGAATCGCAGCCTGCTGGCGTCACATAACTATGTCCTGCGCAATAACCTGGTGAACGAATTCCGGTTTGGGTTTACGAACTTCACGGAGAAGGATGGTTTTCCGATCGAGGGGAGCGCGGCGATTACGAAGCTGGGGCTGCAGGGGATCAACATCAGCTCGCACCCCACCGGCGATGCGTTTCCGACGTTCAGCTTCAGCGACGGGACCTTTTCAAATATCGGGCAGGACCGGGTGGGGACGACGATTTCCGAGACGATGGAGTTCACGGACAATGTGACGTGGATGCACGGCAAGCACTCACTGAAGTTCGGAGCGGATGCGAGGCGTGTGCGCTATAACGCGCTGATGTTCTTCCAGCCGTCGGACGATTACGGCGATTTCATCTTCTATCCGGGGTTATTCACGAACTATGCGCTGGGCGATCTGCTGCTGGGGCTGCCGCAGGAATCGTTTTTCGCGATCACGAGTCCGCAGATCAACGCCATGTCGACGCAATGGGGCGTTTACGGGCAGGATGAGTGGCAGCTGAGCAGCCGCCTGACTCTCAATTTCGGATTGCGGTGGGAGTTGCTGCCGCCGTTCGACGAGAGCCAGGGCGACCTGGGAAGTTTCGATCCGAAGACCAACAGCGTGCTGGTGCCGGATAAGTTTCTAAAGACTGGCAGCACGACGGCTACGAATAATGCGGCGTTCCAGGGAGTTTACACCGGTTTTCTCGACACGTTTAACGCGTGCGCGTTGGGCAATACGGCGCTGCAGTGCTCGAGCGTGGAGACGGCGAGCCAGGATCATATAGCCCAGGGCTTGCGGCAACTGTACAGGGGGGATTTCGATCCGCGGGTCAGCATTGCGTATCGGCCGTTCAACGATGATAAGACGGTGATTCGCGCGGGCGTGGGGATCTTCACGCAGACGACGCTGGGGCCGATGTCGTTTAACAATGCGGGCAACCCGACGTCGAACCTGCTGACCAACGTGAATGCGGTTTCGGGCGCCAACGGCGGACTGGCCGTGGTGCAGCCGGCGTTTCAGTTCCCGCAGACCGCGCCATCGACAACCTCGGTGACGCTGGGCGGTGGGAGTCTGGAGCAGGCGAACGATCCGCACTTCCGCGATCCACAAGCTGCGCAGTGGAACCTGACAGTGGAGCGGCAGGTGACGCCGAACAATGTGGCGCGCGTGAGCTACGTGGGCATGTCGAATTATCGGCTGCCGGTGACGATCGACCTGAACCAGATTCCGGCGAGCACGATTCCGTGGGACACGGGTGCAACGGCTGGCGTTTATGTCGACAACCGGGCGCCCTATCAGAACTGGACGCTGCTGATGTCGTCGGAGAACATCGGGCAGGCGAGTTACGAGGCGGCAATCGGCGAATGGGATCATCGCATGAGTCACGGGCTGGCGCTGCATGCGAACTATACGTGGGCGAAGGACATCAGCGACGCGCAGGGCAGCGACGCGCCGTCGGTGTTCGCCGGCGAGGAAGCGTACGCGGTGGAGATTGCGAACCGGTTCGATCTGAAATCGGACCGTGGCAAGGTGGTGGCGACGCCACGGCATCGGGCGCTGATCAGCGGGACGTATCAGCTGCCTTTCGGCGCGGGGCGTGCGTGGAACGGGCCGCGCGCGATGAACGCCGTGCTCGGCGGCTGGGACATCAGCACGGTGACGACGATGCAGTCAGGGCAGTGGCTGACGCCGTCGACCAGTCCGGCGTTCGACCAGTCGAACACGGGTATGGCGGTGCGTTCAGGCGGCGGAGCGATTCTGCGGCCGGACTGCGGCTTCGGCAATGCTTATAAGAGCGGAACGCCAGGCGTGTTCTTCAATCCGGGGGCGTTTGGGGAAACGCCAGCGGGGGCTGGACGATTCGGCAACTGCGGCGTCGGCATCCTCGAAGGACCTGGGTTGCTGAACGTGAACTCCGGACTGGCGAAGAGCGTAAACCTGCGCGAGAACGTCAAGCTGCGCTTCGAGGCGACGTTCACCAATGTGCTGAACCGGTCGAACTTCGCACCGCCGCAGACGAACATCAGCAACACGGCAATGTTTGGAGCGCTGACCCAGGTGCTGCCGCAAGGTTCGGGCGGAAACCGGACCGGACAGCTGGCGCTGCGGCTGGACTTCTAAGGATTGCGGCCGGTTCGACTCGTTCGCATTGCGAACGCGCTCAGGGCGGGCTGTCCAGGCGGAAGGCAACCCAATCGACTCGTTCGTTTGACAGTTTTTGGGGAAATGCCCGGTTGAGATAGGCTTCGAGGTTGTGAAGGCTCAGTCGATTCGGATCGCGGTGGTGTCGGACATTCACGGGAATCGGACGGCGTTGGAGGCGGTGATCGCCGATCTGCGCAGCGCTGCGCCGGACCTGGTGCTGCATGGGGGCGATCTGGCGGATAGCGGGTCGAGTCCGACGCAGGTGGTCGACCGGATTCGGGAACTGGGCTGGGCCGGGGTGATGGGGAATACGGACGAGATGCTGGTGCGGCCGCAGGCGCTGGAGGATTTTGCAGGACAGTCAAAAGCGCCGGCCACGATGTGGGACAAGATCCGGGAGATTGCGGCGGCGACGCGGGCGGCGCTGGGGGAAGAACGGCTGGCGTGGATGCGGGGGTTTCCGCTGGAGATCGCGAGGCCGGAAGCCGGGTTTGCGTTGGTGCACGCGCGGCCAGGGGATTGCTGGCGGGCTCCGGCTGCGGACGCGAGCGACGCAGAGCTGGAGACAATCTATGGATCACTGGCCGAGCCGGTCGTGGCGTACGGGCACACGCATGTTCCTTCGATTCGCAGGCTGAACGGAACGCCGAAGCTGCTGATCAATACAGGCAGTGCCGGGCTGCCGTATGACGGCGATGCGCGCGCATCGTATCTGTTGCTGGATGACGGCGTGCCGGAGATTCGGCGGGTGGAGTACGACCTGGAACAGGAGGTCAAGCTGCTGGACGCGTGCGGATTGCCGGGGGCGGCGTGGACGGCGAAGATGCTGCAGGCGCGCGGACCGGCGATGCCGCAGGAAAGTTAGCGCGAGACCCATCGGAGCCAGGGAAATTTGCTTTGCAGCATGGTAATCTGGCGGCGCGATGCGGGTCTTTCGGTGGTTGCTTCCTGCTTGTTGTTCGGTGTTTGCGCTGCTGAGTGCGGCGCAAAAACCTGGTGCTGCTGCGCCTTCATCCATCAAGGATCCGAAAGCGCTTTTGGCGGCTGTGGCGCCGGTGTACGACTTCACCAACCCTGCGCTGAAGCCGTGGCGCTTTAAAGCGAGCTACCAGATCTACGATCAGGATGGCAGAGCGGGGGAGCTGGGGACGTATGAGTACTGGTGGGCGTCGCCGTTGGTCTACCGCAGCACGTGGACGCGCGGGAGCAGGACCGAGTCGGAATGGCACACTGCCGACGGCAGGCGATTCGAAGCCAGCAGCGGGGACGCGCTGCATCTTTTCGAAACGGAGTTTCCGAAGGAGATGCTGGCGCCTTTGCCCGAGGCCAAGGACCACGACCCGAAGGAGACCTGGCTGAAGCGCGACACGATCGCTCTCGGCAAGACGAAGGCGCCTTGCGTGGAGATCATCGGCAAACGGTTCGTCGAGCAGCGGGGCGCCGCTTTCCCCTACACGGAGGCGCTGGACAACGTGAAGCCTCCGACGTATTGCTTCGATCCGCAGGAGCCGATCCTGATCCTGAAATCACTGAGCGCCGGAGTGACGGAGAGCTACGGAAACTTTATCGGAATGCAGGAGCGGGATCTGCCGCGATCCCTCGTCGAGGCCGTGAACGGGCGCAGGATTCTTGCGGTGACGGTGAATGCCATTGGCGGTTTGGATCCGGCTGATCCGGCGCTGACACCACCGGCAGATGCAAAGGCGGGTGATGCGTTGCTCGCGGATGTTCCGGTGCGCGTAATGAACGGCCAGCGGATCGAAGGCGACAACCCGACTTACCCGGACGAAGCGAAGGAATCCAGCCTCTCGGGCACCGTCATGATCGAGGCGCAAATTGGGAAGGATGGAAAGATTCACGGTATGCAGGTGATCAGCAGCCCTGGACCGCTGCTGACGGCGTCGGCTCTGAAGACGGTCGGCAAATGGGAATACAAGCCGTATCTGCTGAACGGAGAGCCGGTGGACGTGCGCACGACGATCAACGTGACCTACGCGCTGAGGCCATGATGGGCCACGCGCGGCGTCAGCAGTAGCCGAGGTGGGCAAGGATCTTCATGGCTGGTTCTTCGCGGGAGCCTGGCCGGATTGCGGGCTGAGGCAGGCTTCGATCATCGTTTGCCAGTGGGGGCCCTTGTCGCGATCGGCTGTTCCCATGGCGGTGACGTCTTCGTTAGCGGCGGGGTTGAGCGCGGTGCGCGTGTAGGTGACTTCGACAGCGGTGTGGGTTGCGTCGATGGGGTTGAGGCGGACGTCGATGACGTTGAGGAAGGCGTCAGGGAGGACGGCGACATACTGCAGGCGGCCGGCGGCGAGGTCAAACGCGGTGTTGACCCAGAAGCTGGTGCGGGGGCCGTGCTGGACGGTGAAAACGGCGCCCTGGCTGTCGCGCGCGGGTTGCGGATAGAGGAAGTGCGGGTCCCAGTCCTTGCCGGCCCAGCAGCGCTCGCCTTCGGGGCCGAAGAGCGGGGCGACGCGGGCGAGCGGGGCGGCGAGCTGGAAGCGGAAGGTGGTGCTGACGTGCGCGAGCTGGGGTGGGGAGTTCATAGGGGTGGTTTGGGCCGAGGATGCGTGGAGGGCCAAAGCGAGGAGCAGAGTCGTGGTTTTCCCACATCTGCCAAAAGCGGGCAGATGTGGGGCACCCAGCAGGCCTGGATTCATTTGCGTGGCCTTGGGCTGCGGGCTTTTGTATGCGGGTGCTCACTGCGTTCGCGAAGGTGGTGGCTGTCAGTGGCGCGCAGGGTGAGTCCATAGAGCTTTTTGAACTGCTCGATCTCTTTGAGGGTTTGCGCGGAGAAGGGGGCTTTGCCTTCGAAGGCGTGGAGGACGATGCCTTCGAGAAGGTCGCCGAGGGTGAGGTCCTTTAGCTCGGCAACGGCTTTGAGGACCTTGAGGATGCGTTTTTCGATGCGGACGCCGGTCTGGACGCGTTCGACTTCGACGGGCTCGGATTGGGGCTCGTGCCGCATTGGTACCAATGTACCACAGTACGCTGGTACAATCAAGAACCGGAGCGGCCGTGCGGGCGGTCAGGGGAGCTGGGCGGCGGCGGCGATGGGGTTCCAGTGGTCGGAGCCGGCGAGGAAGACGCGGGGATAGAACCTGCGGGCTTCGGCGGCGGTGAGCTGGTGGGACCAGGGGACACGGGCGGAGGGTTGCGCGCCGGGGCCGGTGCTGTGGTATTCCGCGAAGAAGGCGGTTTGTTCGTTGGAGGTCTTGCCCCAGTTGTTCCAGCCTTCGGGGCGGATGTCCGCGGGCAATTCTGTATCGATATAGACGACGCGAGCGTGAGGACGCCAGGGACGGCCGAGGAAGATGCCGTTGGAATGCGAGTCGGGAGCGAGGTTGGGGCTGGCGGTGACTTTGCTCGAGAAGATGACGTAGCCGGTCTTTTGATCGGCCGAGGTGCGGGACTGCGCGGTGAGGTAGCCAGGGCCGTTGGCGTGAATCTCGATGTGATCGAAGACGGCGGTGGCATTGCCGAAGATGAAGTCCACGCCGCCTTCGATGAATGCGTCGAGGTAGTACTGGCGGCCGTAGTCGGCGAACAGCGTGTCCTGATGGCCGAGGAAACGGCAGTGTTTGAAGACGACGCGGTCGGCGCGGACGGCGATGGCGACGGCCTGGCCGGTGTTGCCGGCGGTGTTTTCAAAGGTGAGGTTGTCGGCCTCGAAACCGGCGCCGTTGACCTGGACGGTTTCGGTAAAGAAGGTACCGCCGGCTTGTTTGGCATTCAGGCTGTTGGTGATGACGACGTCCTGGGGCGCGTGGCCCATGCCGATGAGCGTGATGTTGGGGTGGTTCTGCGTGATGTTGAGGCGCTCATGGTATGTGCCGGGCGCGATTTCGATGAAGACGCGACCGCCTGGAGCGGGCCAGGGGTGGTGGTCGAGTGCCATCTGGATGGTGGGAAATTCGGTGGTGCCTTCGATGCCGGTCTTCACGTCGGGCGAGACGCGGACGTGGACGTCCTGGGCGTGGAGAGCGATGGTGAGAACCAGAGCGAGCGGGAGAATTTGGATGTGCATCGGGTAACAGTGTGCAGCGGTGCGCGCGGCGGTGGCAAGGGAACTCACCAGGGCTCCGAAGCTGAGGCCAAAAAACAGTCCAGAGCCCGAGCCATCGCGGCGGAACTTGCCGGGTAGCCGGAAAAGCCTCTTGAATTCGTGAGGAGAACAAGGACCGATGGTATTGTCTCGGTTAAGCAGCAATGGCGTATTCAGTTACGATCGGCGGGTGCACGCGCAGCTTCGGGGATTTGAAGATTCTGCTGGCGAAGGCGACGCCGGCGCGGTCGGGCGATGCGCTGGCTGGAGTTTCGGCGGAAGACGAAGAGGAGCGCGCGCTGGCGAGGATGGCGCTGGCTGACGTTCCGCTGGCGCGGTTCCTGGAAGAGCTGCTGATCCCGTATGAGCAGGACGAGGTTACGCGGCTGATTGTGGATACGCACGACGCGCAGGCGTTTACGGCAATCGGCAGCCTGACCGTCGGGGAGTTTCGCGAGTGGCTGCTCGATCCTGCAACGGATACGGATGTGCTGGCGCGGGCGGCGCCTGGAATTACGCCGGAGATGGCGGCGGCGGTGTCGAAGCTGATGCGCAATCAGGATCTGATTCTCGCCGGCCAGAAGTGTCGGGTGGTGACGCGCTTCAGGAACACGCTGGGATTGCCGGGACGGCTATCGGTGCGGCTGCAGCCGAATCATCCGACGGACGATGTGCGCGGGATTGCCGCGTCGATGCTGGAGGGACTGCTGTACGGATGCGGAGATGCGGTGATCGGGGTGAATCCCGCATCGGACAGTTTGCAGGCGGTGACGCGGCTGCTGGAGATGATGAATGCGTTTCGCGAGCGCTATGACGTACCTACGCAAACATGTGTGCTCGCGCATGTTACAAATACGCTGCGCGCGATGGAGCTCCGCGCGCCGGTGGACCTGGTGTTCCAGTCGATTGGCGGGACGGAGGGGACGAATCGGAGTTTTGGGGTTTCGCTCAAGCTGCTCGAGGAGGCGCGGGCGGCGGCGCTGGAGCTGCAGCGCGGGACTGTCGGCGACAACGTGATGTATTTCGAGACAGGACAGGGCAGCGCGCTGTCGGCGGGCGCGCATGAGGGCGTGGATCAACAGACGTGCGAGGCGCGCGCGTATGCGGTGGCGCGGCATTTGAAGCCGCTGCTGGTGAATACGGTGGTGGGGTTCATCGGGCCGGAGTATTTGCTGGACGGGAAGCAGATTATTCGCGCCGGACTGGAGGATCATTTTTGCGGCAAGCTGCTGGGACTGCCGATGGGGTGCGATGTGTGCTACACGAATCACGCGGAAGCGGACCAGGACGATATGGATACGCTGCTGACGCTGCTGGCGGTGGCCGGGGTGAACTTCGTGATGGGCGTGCCGGGCGCCGATGATGTGATGCTGAATTACCAGAGCACGTCGTTCCACGATGCGCTGTATGCGCGTAGCGTGCTGGGGCTCAGGCGCGCGCCGGAATTTGAGGCCTGGCTGGAGCGGATGGGGATCGCGGATTCACGCGGAGATCTGGCCGGAACGGGTGCGGAGCGCAAGCTGCTGCCGGGGGCGAGCGAGTGGCTGGGATAACGGGGCCGGAGAAGAATGCGCCTGATGTGTGGGCGCGGCTGCGGCGCTTCACGCCGGCGCGGATTGGGCTGGGGCGCGTGGGCGGCAGCGTGCCGACGCGGGCGCTGCTGGATTTTGAGCTGGCGCACGCGCGGGCGCGAGATGCGGTCCATGCGAGGTTCGACGCATCGGCGCTGGCTGATGAGTTGCGGGGAGCTGGATTCGGCGAGGTGCTCGTGGTATCGAGTCAAGCGCGGGATCGGATGGAGTATTTGCTGCGGCCGGATTTGGGGCGGGCTTTGGACGCGGAGAGCCTGGAAAAACTGCGGGAGTCGCGCGGAAGCGCTTGCGGGCTGGGGGTTGTGATCGGGGATGGCTTGTCGGCGGCGGCTCCGGCGCGGCATGCGGTGCCCTTGTTGCGGGAATTGCAGACTGCGCGGGGATCGAACTGGACAAACGTAACGACCGTGGTTGCAAATCACGCGCGGGTGGCGTTGGGGGATGAGATTGGCGAGCTGCTGGGCGCGGAGGCGGTGGTGGTGCTGATCGGGGAGCGGCCGGGACTGAGTTCGCCGGACAGTTTGGGGGTGTATCTGACGTGGGCTCCGCGGGCGGGCCGAACGGATGCGGAACGGAACTGCATTTCGAACGTGCGGCCGGAGGGGCTGGCGTATACGGAGGCGGCGAGGCGACTGGTGTATCTGCTGGGCGAGGCGCGACGACTGAAGCTGAGCGGCGTGGCGCTGAAAGACGACAGCGAGGCGAGCGGAAAGACGAGCGAGAAGCGTTTAGCAAGAAGCTGTTAGCGAAAAGCCATTAGCGACGAGCGGGCAAAAGACAGCTGAGGTGTCTGCGGTAACGGGCGGATGCTGTAGCGCAGACAACTTTTTCATCGGGATTGCGTCAGCAAATCCGTACGAAGGGGGTTTTCGCGCCCTTTTTCCGCGCCATTGCAGCCTAGAATAGTAACTAATATGGCAATCCGACGTTTCTCTCCCCTTCTGGCAGTGGTGGTGTGTGTGGCGGCTGTGACATCGGCGTGGGCCGATGCGGCTCCCTTCGATTTAGCGGGTCCGAAGCTCGAGGTGAAAGTCACGCGCGCGGGCAAGACGCTGCCCATCGCGGAGGTGCCGAACCTCGCGGCGGGCGATCGGGTGTGGATCAAGGCGGATTTGCCGGCGGGCCAGTCGGCGCACTACCTGATGGTGGCGGCGTTTCTGCGCGGATCGACGAACCCTCCGCCGGAGAACTGGTTTTTCCGCCAGGAGACGTGGAACCGGAAGAGCGAAGACGCGGGGCTCACGGTGACAGTGCCGGAGGGCGCGCAGCAGGTGCTGATTTTTCTCGCGCCAGAGACGGGCGGGGATTTTCACACGCTGGTCAGCGCGGTGCGGGGCAAGCCGGGATCGTTTGTGCGGGCGTCGCAGGATCTGAATCAGGCGATGCTGGATCGCTCGCGGCTGGATACGTACCTGGCGGCGGTGCGGGAGATCAACGCGACGGATCCGGCCAAATTGAAGGACGCTGCGCCGCTGCTGGCGCGCAGCCTGGGGATGAAAATCGACGACAAGTGCCTGGACCGGACCCCGGAACTACAGGCGACATGCCTGATGCAGGGGCAGGAGGCGCTGATCCTGAACGATGGGCACAGCCAATCGATCGTGGAAGCGCTGACGGCGGGGCCAGCGGGCGATCTGGCGATGCAGCTGAGTTACACGCCGCAGGCGAGCTACGGGTTCTACAGCCCGTATATCGGTTCAGTGATGGATATCGCGCGCATCCTCGACACGTTCCACACGGCGCAGTACCAGTACATTCCGGCGCTGGCGACGCAGCAGGGCGAACAGATCGCGCTGGTTCTGAATACGCCGCCGTCATTTCACAATCCGAAATCGGTGCTGGTGACAGCGCTGCCGGCAGTCGAGGGGGCGCAGCCTCCGCCGCTGCATCCAGTGGATTCGAAGCAGAACTACTGCGTGGAGAAAAATTCGCTGGTGCTGGCCGTGGATGGCGCGCCGCTGGTGTTCTCGACCGGCTACACGCACGAGATGACGCTGCGGCTGAAGAAGAAGGATGGCAAGAGCATCGATGAGGTGGTGAAGCCGGACGCGGAGAAGGGCGGCCTGGAACTGGAGGCGAAGGACCTGAGCGCGAGCGATTTCGGGAACGCGATCGATGCGTCGCTGCATGGGTACTGGGGGTTTGAAAAATACGATGGGCCACAGTTTCGCCTCGAAAACACGCACGCGCAGCACTGGGAGCTGGCGGCGGCGGATCGCGAGGCGCTGATTGTGGGGCGCGAGGACACGATTCATCTCTCGACGGACGATGCGAGCTGCGTGGACACGATTCTGCTGAAGGATTCTGCGGACAAGGAACTGAAAGCGGACTGGAAGGTGACGGGCGTCGATGAGGTCGAGGTACAGCTGCCGCTGAAGGAGGCGCATCCGGGTCCTCTGCAGCTGGAGGTGAAGCAGTACGGGACGGTGACGGCGCAGACGATTCCGCTGCGCGCGTACGCGGCGGCTGGGCATCTGGACAGCTTCAGGCTGCATGCCGGCGATGCGCAGGGGGTGCTGAAGGGCAGCACGCTCGAGGATGTGGCGAACCTGACGCTGAACGGGGTGACGTTCACGCCGGGGAAAATCGATGCGACGATGGGCAGCGACGAGCTGCCGATGGTGGCGAAGGACGCAAAGGCTGCGGAAAAGCTGAAGCAGGGCGAATCCGGCATGGCGCAGGTGACGCTGACCGACGGCCGGACGATGACGGTGGATGTCGCGGTGGGCGCGCCGCGGCCGGGGGTTGCGCTGATCGGGAAGAGCGTGCAGGAGTCGGCGTCGAGCACGGGGAGCAATATTCAGCTGGCGAATCAGGACGAGCTGCCGCAGGATGCGAAGCTGACGTTCAGCGTGCGGGCGCAGTCGCCGGCGACGTTCCGGCGCGCGGAGCAGATTGAAGTGGCGACCGCGGACGAGGCGTTTTCGACGACGCTGAGCCTGGACAACGGCGGCATGACGCTGGAGAACGCGCAGGTGGCGCTGGCGACGCTGGATCCGGCGAAGTCGTTTGGAGGTTCGGCGTTTGGGCCGCTGAAGTTCCGCATTGTGGAGAACGGCACGGCGGGTGCCTGGCAGCCACTGGCGACGCTGGTGCGCCTGCCGGAGCTGCACGATCTGAAGTGCCCGGCGGGCGCCGACGAGCAATGCAGGCTGAGCGGATCGAATCTGTTTCTGGTGGATTCGGTGGCGAGCGATCCGGCGTTCGATCATCCGGTGGAAGTGCCGGACGGGTTTCCGGGCTACGTGCTGCCGGTGCCGCATCCGGAGGGTGGGCAGCTCTATGTGAAGTTGCGCGACGATCCCTCGGTGGTGAACCAGGTGACGCTGGCCGCGGAAAATCTGCTGCCGCCACCAGGCCAGGCGGCGCATCGTGGGACGCGGGCCGCGTATCACGAAGGCGAACCTGCGCCCGCGCCCGGGGCCTCAGGGCAGACGGGCGATGCTCCGCAGCCGGGTGCTCCGAAGGGGAGCGCCCCGGCAGATGGGTCCAAACCGGCTCCACAGCCGTCCACACCCCAACAGCCGTCGCAGCCGTCGACTCAGCCGCAAAGCGGGACGGGGCAGCCGCAGTAGGCCTGGTCTTCCCTCCACCCACGGCGAGGATCGCGTCTGCCATAATGGATCGCGGTTGCGGGTGCAGGAGGGCAAGGATGCGGGCGCAATGGAAACTCTGTTTGGTTCTGGTGTGTTGTGGAGCGAGCGCGCTGGCGCAGAAGCCGCTCGATATTCCTCCGGTGGCCACGCCGGCGCCAGCCCCGTCGTCGGTGCCGATGACGCTGGACGTGGTGGTGACGGACAAGGCGGGTCATGTGATCCGCGGGCTGAAGCAGGAAGATTTCACGCTGCTGGATAACAAGCAGCCGGCGACGATCCGTTCGTTTGCGGCGCACGATATCGAGACGCCCAATGACGATCCTCAGGCGCTGGTGCTGGTGATCGACGATGTGAACACGAATTTCAGCACCGTCAGCATCGCGCGCACGCAGATCGAGAACTTTGTGCGCAGAGACGGTGGGCATCTGGCGATTCCCACCGGGATCTTTATGCTGACGGACTCAGGCCTGAGCCAGGTGACGGAAATCTCGAGCGACGGCAATAAGCTGGCCGATGTGCTGCATCAGAAAGAAGGCTCCCTGCATGAGATTCCACGCTCGGCGGGGTTCTACGGCGGGGAAGAGCGAGTGGAGATCTCACTGAAAGCACTTGCGGGACTGGGAGACTATTTGGGCCACGCATCGGGCAGGAAGCTGGTGGTGTGGCTGGGACCGGGCTGGCCGATTTTCGATAATCCCAACGTGATCGTGAGCCCGCAACAGCAGCGGAATTTCTTCAGCACGATCGTGGGCATCACCAGCACGCTGCAGCAGGCGGGCATCACGTTGTACTCGATTGACCCGCTGGGAACGGCGGACGCGGCCAGCGATCGCACTTTTCTTTGGGAGAGCTTCCTGAAGCCGGTGACCAAGCCAACCAAGGCGGATCCGGGCGATCTGGCGCTGCAGGTTTTCGCGATGCATTCCGGGGGCACGGTGGTCTCCGGCAGCAATGACATCACGGGCGAGATTGAGAAGTGCGCGAACGACGCGTCGGCGTGGTATTCGATGACCTTCGATCCGCAACGGCCGGATGCCCCGAATACCTGGCACGATGTTGTGGTGAAGGTGGACAAGCCGGGCGTAAAGGTGCGCACGATCAACGGCTACTACGCGCAGCCGTAGCGACAGCCGGTAGCCGGTAGCTCGTAGCCCAAGCGGGCGCCGGTGCGATAGGGAATGATCGAAGGGCGGCGCGGCGGGACTGCGGGGGCCGACTCTGCTTACCAGATTCCTGGTAGCAGGCGCCAGCGGGTGACGGCTGTGAATTCGCGATAGCCGGGGAGTTCGCGCTGCAGGGTTCGATCCTCAAGTGCGGTGCGGACGATCAGGATGACGGCCATGATGCCGGCAAGGGCGAGCGCCCAGTTGGAGCCGAGGATCAACGCCACCGACAGATACATCAGGATCAAGCCGACATACATGGGATGGCGGACGAAACGGTAGGGCCCAGAGTGGACAACCTGGTGGCCGCGGTCGGATTGAATCCGAACCGAAGCTTCGGCCCAGGGATTCACGGCCATGGCCCACCCGATCAGCACGACGCAGAAGAGAAAGATAGCCAGGCCCGGAAAGAGAGTCCAGAAAGGCATGGGCGACCAGCGAAAACGAACCGCGTCGAGGGCTGCAATCGCAGGTTGGAGGATACTGAGAGGCAAATAGATGGCGAGGATGATCTTGTCGAAGAGTTTGGCGTCGTGACGCCGCCATTTAGAGCGTGCCGGGATGAGAGCGGGATTGATGCGCGAGACGATAAAACCCATGGTCAGCATGGTGACGCCATAGGTGATTGCGCAAATCCAGCCGCGGAGCCAGTGAATGGTGCCGGCCGAGACGAAGAGCAAGGCGATCCAAAACGCCATAAAGGCGAGGCCCTGGAGGAGGCGCAGGACGCCGGAGCCAGTGCGTTTCGCTTTTCCGGAGGCAGGCTGGGCCTGTAATGTTTCGGGCATGGTGCAGCTCTCCGATCCAGCGCCGGCGCGCGGCTTGTGCGGCCCGGCTATTACCTGCTTAGCGTGGGCGGCGCGTCTTGTGTGTGATCAGCAACACGGGGAGATTGCGAGGCAATCGGCACATATTCGGCAAACGATTACATATTGGTGTGGCCGGCACGCATTTCCTCGTTGAAAGTGGGGCGGGTGACGGCGAGGGCGGCGTCGAGCCTCGCACGATATTCGTCAGCGCGGGCGAGCAGCGAGGGCGTGGGGGAGGCGTATTCGCCGTCGAGGGTGAGCAGGCCCTGGCGCGAGAGGCCGGCAGCCATGCGGGAAAGCTCGTCCGCGGTGGTGTTCAGGTACTGCGCGTCGCGCGGGTCGGCGATCCAGACGGGCTGATTGGCGCCGAGAACGCCGGAGAGCCAGTAGACCTTGAGAGCGAGGAAATCCATGCGGCTCTGATCGTCAGTGTCGGTGAAGAAGAACTTCTTTTGCCAGCGGCTGTAGTAGCGCGTGGTGACGGGGACGGGTTGGCGATTACCGCTCTTGAGCAGCTCGAGCTGGCCACGGTCGAGCGTTTTGCGCACTGCGTTGTAGATGAAGGTTTCGGCGTAGGGCTGCTCGGGCGCCGGGACGATCTCCGCGAATGTAACGGTCATGCTGGCGGAAACCAGGGTGTGGAGCGGCGATGGTGTGCCATCTTCGAGATGGAGCGTGCCGTGGACGATGAATGTGTCGGCGCCGGAAGTGGAGCGATGAAACGGCCAGGCAAAGTCGCTGAAGCTGACGGGCAGGCCGGCGAGAGTGACATAGGCGTCGGGCCGCGGGTTGCGGAGTCGATTGGCGGCCTCGCACAGGTGGGTGGTCATCTCCGGCAGCAATTCGGGCTTGTGGAAGTCGAAGGCTTCGCTGAGCTCGAGCAGGAGGGTGCGCTCCGCAGGGGCTTCGGCGGTGGTGGCGAGGCGAAAGCGCGTGGTGGGATGGCCGTTGAAGTCGGATCCTGTATCGATGGAGAGGACGGTCAGACCGGCCTGCTGGGCTGCGGTCTGGAGATTGGCGACAAGGGTGGATTCGAGATGAGCGGTCATGTCTGTTTGCAAGTGTCAGGCCTGATTGTAGCGGCTGGGCGCGGGGAGCGAAACCAGGGTACGCCGGTAACGCTGAGAGTGCGGTTTGCGCGATATGCCCCCTGTGGGGGAGGGCACAATGGGTATCAGGTATGTATGCTCTTGAACGGCTGAGCACGGGGTGGGAGATAAGCCCAGACCGTGCCGCAACTTTTTGGGGCCTACCCCGTCTACATGGGATTACGCAGATTTGTAACAAGGGAGGCAGGTTTTCTGTGCACATTGTTCGCCGCACCGCCCTCGTGGCACTCGCATCGGTTGAACTGGTTGTACTGCTCGCGGCATTGACCAAACCCGCATACGGCTATGTGGATCCGGGCTCAGGTCTGCTGGCAGTTCAGGTGGGAGGGTCGATGCTGGCCGGAGGGCTGTTCATCCTGCGTTCCAAAATCCGGCGTCTGTTTGGGATGACCTCGAATGAAGGAAAGATCGAGGCAGAAAAGAGCGCACAACCCGAACCGAGTAAGTAACCGATGGCGACAGCCGAGCTCACGCTCGAGACCTTTCGTGATCCCGCTGGCTCCCTGCGCATCGCCGGGGATCGTGTTCTTCGCGAAGTCCATCCTGAGCATGCAAAGGCCGCGCTCCGATTCCTGCAGTCGAAGACGGCGCAGGAGTGGGTTGCGCAGGGACGGCTGATTGAAACCCGTTTCATCCCTCATGAAAATGGCGATCTGACCCTCGAGCATCCGCGGGTCTTCTTTCCTTCCTATCCGTGGGAGTGGACACCGAGCGCGTGGATTGCGGCGGCGGATCTGACTCTGGATCTGTGCGAGGGATTGCTGGACCAGGGGTTGATCCTGAAAGATGCGACGCCGCTGAATGTGTTGTTCCGTGGAACGCGGCCGGTTTTGGTGGACGTGCTGTCGGTCGAGGAGCGCGATCCGGCGAGCCCGCTGTGGCTGGCGTACGGGCAGTTCGTGCGGACGTTCCTGCTGCCGCTGGCGGCGTATCAGTATCTGGGATGGCCGCTGGTGGCGTCGATGCAGAAGCGCGACGGGTACGAACCGGCCGATCTGGCTCCGCACCTGAGCCGGTGGCAGCGGTGGCGGGAGCCGTTCCGCTCGCTGGTGACGCTGCCGCTGATGCTGGAAAAGAGCGGCGGAAAAGGAGCACAGAACACACGGGTGCGGCAGAGCGAGGATGTGGCGCTGGCCGTGCTGCGGCGTAACCTTCGCAGGCTGCGTGGACATTTGCGGCGTGTTGAGAAGGGGCTGCAGTCCGGGCAGCGCGCGTCGCGCTGGAGCGGGTATGCGTCCTCGGCCGACCACTACAGCGCTGAGGATCAGAAGTTGAAGCGGCAGTTTGTGCGGGATGCCCTGACCGCTGCGCAGCCAAAGCATGTCCTCGACCTGGGAGCGAACAGCGGGGTGTATTCGCGCATTGCGGCGGAGTGCGGCGCAAACGTCATGGCCTGGGATACGGATCTGCAGGCGACTGAGGAGAACTGGCGCGAGGCGCAGCGGCGGGACCTGGACGTTGCGCCGCTGATCGCGAATCCGGCACGGCCCACGCCGGCGGCGGGATGGCGCAATGCGGAGAACCTGGCGCTGCTGGATCGGTCGCGGGCACGTTTTGACTGTGTGATGATGCTGGGGCTGATCCATCATCTGCTGCTTTCGGAGCAAATCCCGCTGAAGGAGATTGCCGGGCTGCTGCGCGAGCTGACCACCAGCTGGGCGATTGTGGAGTGGGTGCCGGCGAGCGATCCGCGGTTTGCGGATCTGCTGCGCGGGCGCGAGGAACTCTACGGGCATCTGGACGAGGCCGCGTTTCTGAGCGCGGCGGAGAGCCACTTTACCGTTGTCCTGCGCGATGCACTGCCGAATGGCCGGGTCCTGTTTCTTCTGCAGGCCAGGTAAGGCGGGTGCGGGCGCAATCATGGGCAGGGCGCAGTTCGTGGGCGCGTTGCTGGCTGGAGGGCGCTGGAGCGGCCATATTGCTGGCGCCGGGGCTCCTGTGGACTGAACTTTCCCAAACGCACATCGATCAATATCACCGGCTCCTGCCGCTGACGACTGTGGCCCGGGCGCTGGCCGTGGATCTGGCCGCGCTTTCGCTGCTGGCGATGGTGGTGGTGCGCGTGCTGGAACGGCTGAGCGGCGCGGGAGACGGGGCCGAGGCCGGGGCGAATGAAAACCGCAGAAGTGCCGGCGCTCTGTTGTGGGCGCTGTGGTTTGGACTGCTGGCGGCGCGCGCGATCGCCGGCTTGATCGTTTCGCAGGTGCTGTGGTGGCGGCAGGTCACGACCGGGCGCGCATTTCTGGTGGTGGCGGGGCTGCTGCTGATTCTGTGGCTGGCGTCGCCGCACTGGTACGGGCTGGCGATTCGCGCGACGCGGTTTGGTTCGCTGCTGGTGGGGTTCTGCATTTTCTGGATGATTCCGGTGCTGGTGGCCGCGGGTCTTGCGCATCAACCGTGGGACCAGGCGGAATTCAAGAAGCCGCTGCCGGCGGCGACGGCGCCGCACCCGCGGGTGATCTGGCTGCTGTTCGATGAGATGTCGTACGACCAGGTATTCGTGCATCGCTACCCAGGGCTGGAGCTGCCGAATCTGGACAAGCTGCGCGGGGAGAGCGTGACGTTCTCCGATGTAGAGCCGGACGGGTTCTTTACCGAGGACGTGATCCCCTCGATTTTTCTCGGCGACCCCATCAATCGAGTGCGGGCCACGATCTCAGGACGGATGCTGTATCGGACCGCGAAACATACGCCGTGGCAACGATTCGACGGCAGCCGGACCCTCTTTGCCGATGCGCGGCGCGCGGGATGGACAACGGGCGCGATCGGCGAATTCAACCCCTATTGCCGCATTCTGCAGGGCCAGCTGGATTTCTGCTGGATGGGCCTGCCGCCGCTGCCGGATCATTTTTCGCGAGACAAGAGCACGCTGGAAAACGTGGCCGCACCGCTGGCGGCGGACTGGAATCGGCTCGTTCGGCAAAAGGCTGCGCCAGCGGTTGCGCGATCCGGGAATTCGCCGCTCGACGAACTGGGCGCGGTCCGCGCCGGTGACGCGCTGATTGGGGATCAGGCGATCGACCTGTGCTTCGTACACCTGCCGCTGCCGCACCCTCCCGGCCGTTACGACCGGAAGACGGGACGGATTGGGCCGGGCGGGAGCTATATCGACAACCTCGCGCTGTCGGACAGGATTCTCGGGCAGATGCTGGAGGAGGTTGCGGCCAGCGGCGCGGAGGAACGGACCACGGTGATCCTTTCCTCGGATCACAGCTGGCGGGTGGGCCTGTGGCGGGACAGTTACGGATGGACGAAGGAAGACGAGCTGGCGTCCGGGCATGGGCATTTCGATCCGCAACCGATGCTGATGGTGCGCTTCCCGGGAGAAACCGCGGCTGTGACGATTGGCCGGCCCGTGCCGCTGCTGGCGATCCACGACCTGGTGGAGCGAATGCTGGCGGGGGTTATGGGCGATCCGCAGCAGCTTGAGGCGTGGGCGGCGAAGCAGTAGCTAGGCTCGATTCAGAAAGAACGCCCTCACCTTCGCTCGTAACAGAAGGAACAGCAGAAGCGCGTCGATGAGAATTCCCGCAAGGCTTCTGGGCCAGTCTCGGGTGACGAGCAGACTCACGACAACGCCGAGCGCGTTCACGCCGAACAGTGCGATCGAGAGGAGCCAGGCCCAGAGGCGTCCGCGCAACAAGCCTGCGCCGGCTACAGCGGCCAGCACGCCCGCCAGAAGCAGAATGGTCGCTGTATGGCCGGCCTGTGCCGCGAAGGCCTCATGCGCCGCCGGGTTGAGATTCCACATCCTGTCCAGAGCAGTGCCGGGAACGAAGAGAGAGAAGCTGACGACCGTGGCGATGGCAGCCGCGGCAAACAACAGGACCGCAAGGGCAATTACTTCCGGCGGACGCTTCGTCATCGTCGGATAGCGGCCGCTCATGGGTGCAGAATCGGCGATTCGCCCGCGGGCAGCGCCCAGTGCGCCGAGGGACGCGCGACGGCGTACATCTGCTCCGCGATCTCGTCCATCATCGCCATGCGGTCGCCATTCTCTTCGTACAGATCGAAGTGGGTGCGGTTGTCGCGGTAGGTGAAGTGGGGGGCGGCGCCAAGACGGTTCAGAACGGCCTCGAATTTGTGGGCTGCGCCGTCGAGGTAGAAGGTGTCCGCAGTGCCAACGATGAGGTGAATCTTGCCTTTGAGGTCGCGTCCACGCGTGGCCCAGTTGGCTTCGACAATGTGCGCCAGATCGTAGTGATCGTGCCACCAGGCGACGACATCGGGATGGATTTCGCCGGTGTTGCGATCGAACATCTGCAGCGGCCGGCCATCGGCGCCGCGCGGCGAGAAGACCCACTCGAAGGAGGCGACCTGGCCGCCATACGAGCCGATCACGTCTTCCTGGCGCGTGAGTTCTTCGAAGGTCGCGACAACCTTCTGGTGATCGCGCACGATGGGATAAAGCGTGCCGTCGGGGCGGTGGTAAGCATTCCCGTGCGGAGCGTAGAGGTCGATGCCCGTAAAGTCGTGGAAGTCGCTGGGGTCGGGTGAGGTGGACCAGGTGCCTCCGAAGATCTTCGGATAGTTCACTTGCAACTGGAGGGTAGCCCATCCGCCGGAAGAGTGCCCATTCAGAAACCGGCCGCTTACTTTTGCATCCATCCGATATTTCGCTTCGATCCACGGGATGAATTCCGCAGTGAGGGCCTGGCCCCAGGGCCCGTTGTTCACCGAATCGGCGAATTCGTGCGTGCCGGTAGCAAGCGACTCGTCGAGGAAGATCCAGATCATGGGCGGCATCTTGCCGGCGTTCATGCGGCTGGCGGCCATGAGCGCGGAGGGACGGATGGTTTCGAGCTTCGCGCCGAAGCCGTGGGTCCAGTAGACGGTGGGGTAATGCTCGCGCGGATGGTCGGCGTAGCCCGGAGGCAGGACGACCCAGCCGCGGATGTGCGTTTCTCGTCCGGAGAACGCAGTGAGGGCGGGGCTGACGAAGTCGACTGGCGTGGTGGCCTTCTCGGCCGCGGCCAGCTCTGCGGGTTTCAACGGCAGCGGGCGTGGCGCAGGCGCCTCCATGACGTGGTTCAGTACAAAGGTGGGCTCGCTGCCGGAGCCAGGGGTCCAGTCAGCGAGGGGGACGACGGCGCTCTCCAGGTCGCCCGCTGCGGAACCGTCATAGGCGTAGGTGTGGCGGACGTCGAGGATGGCCTGGGCCTGCCAGGTGCCAGGCTTGATCGAAGAAAATGGCGCAGGAAACGCGGCGTTGTCGACGTCGACGTCGATGGAAGAGCCGGGTTGGAGTCCGGAAATTTCTTTCGCGGCGATAGAGGTCGCGGAGGGCCGGAACTCGTTCGCGCCGACGTGGGTTGCGCCGCTGCCGGGTTCGAGGAAGATGAGCAGGCGTCCTGTGGCGGGTTGCATGCCGGGGTCGAGCGTCACGCGAAAGAAGAGATGAGATGGAGTGTTGGTCTGGGCGCAGGCGAGAGCAACGAGGAACGGGAGGACGAGAAGACGGGCGGATTTCCTGAGGATCATCCCCGTGAGTCTACCAGTGGGCCGACCCAGCGGGGAACGAACGAAAGATGGAATTACGGGTACAGAATGCGCGCGGGACCGCCGTCGGGGCCGAGAACCTTAATCTTCTTGGCCAGACCCATCCAGCCCAGCAGGCGAATGCCCCAGTAATTGAAGTCGAGCTCATACCAGGCCATGCCGTGGCTGGCGGAGACGGGATGGGCGTGGTGGTTGTTGTGCCAGCCTTCGCCGCCGGTGATGAGCGCGACCCACCAGTTGTTGCGCGAATCGTCGCGCGTCTGGAAGCGGCGCGCGCCCCACATGTGCGTGGCGGAGTTGACCAGCCACGTCGAGTGGAGGCCGAGGGTGATGCGCAGGAAGATGCCCCACAGGAGCCAGGACCATCCGCCGATGAGGAACAGCGCAATGCCGACGACGGTGACGGGAACCCAGTGCCAGCGGCTGAGCCACACGTAGAACGGGTCGTTGGCGAGGTCCGGGACATACCGGGTGAGCAGCGGGTTGCGATTGCGCAGGGAGCCGTGGAGGATCCAGCCCATGTGCGACCACCATTTGCCGTCACGGGGCGAGTGCGGATCGCCGGGGCGATCGGTGAGCTGGTGATGCATGCGGTGCACGGCGACCCAGTAGATGGGGCCTCCCTGCAGGGCGAGCGTGGCGCAGAGCGCCATGGCGTATTCGACCCATTTCGGAGTGATGTAGCCGCGATGCGTGAGCAGGCGATGATAGCTCATGGCGATGCCGACATTCTGGCCGAGTACCCAGAGCACGGCGAAGACGGCGAGCGCGCTCCAGCTGAAGAAGAAGAGCGCGGCAATGGCGCCGATATGAAAGATGGTCAGAGTGACAGCGAAGATCATGTTGAGCTTTGCGGAGCGGGTTTGCTCGAGCGACTCGGAGTCGGCGCGAGCAGTATCGGCGGGGATCTCAACGAGGGTGGACATTGGGAACAATACTCCAGCTTTAACCTTAGCGGTAAGTGGCCCCGTTGCAGTGTAAGAGTTGCGTAATCGTGGGTGTGACGTCGCCCGGTTGCTTATGAGTTCGAGACTTCCACCGAGGCGCGCACCGCTTCGGGACGCGAGTTGTCGTCGTGGCGGCCAAAAATCATCTTGCCGGAGGTGGTCTGCAGGACTGAGGTGACGGCGATCTCGACGGAGCGGCCGATGAGGCGGCGGGCGTGGTCGACGACGACCATGGTGCCGTCATCGAGGTAGCCGACGCCCTGGTCGTACTCCTTGCCTTCTTTCATAATGACGACGCGCATTTTTTCGCCGGGGAGGACGACGGGGCGCAGCGAGTTGGCGAGGTCGTTGATGTTGAGCACGGAGACGCCGCGGACCTGAGCGACCTTGTTCAGGTTGAAATCGTTGGTGACGATTTTGGCTTCGAGGTGTTTGGCCAGCTCGATCAGCTTGAGATCGACTTCTTTCACGTGGGGAAAATCTTCTTCCGTGATCTGCACGACGATCTGCGCGTTGCCGCGCATACGCTGGAGGACATCGAGGCCGCGGCGGCCGCGCTGGCGCTTCGAGGAGTCGGAGGAGTCGGCAACCATCTGCAGTTCGCGCAGGACGAATTCCGGAACGACGAGGACCCCTTCGAGGAAGCCGGTCTCGGAGATGTCGGCGATGCGGCCATCGATGATGGCGCTGGTGTCGATCACTTTGATGTTGCGCTTGCCGGCGCGTTCGCCGGAGAAAAGGCCGCCGAGCGCCGCGAGGTTGAGGAGGTCGCCCTTGCTGGCGCCGACCACCAGGCCGATGTAGGTCATGAGCAGCAGCACAGCCAGCTGCAGGAGGCTGCGCGCACGGCCATCGGGCAGGCTGTTGCGGAGAACCAGAGAAAAGAGGAAGGCCCCGATGATACCGAGCAGGCTGCCGATGACGGCTCCAAAGAGACGCTTCAGGCTGAGCGCGCGCACGCGCAGCTCAAAGAGGATGATGAGCGCGGACAGGACGGCGCCGACGCCGGCGGCGGTCCACTGATTGATGCCGAAGGGGCGAAAGAACCAGCAAGCAGCCGAAAAAATAAGTATGAAGAGCAGACGAAGAGCAAATAAATCCATATGGCCCCCGACAACGAACGCCAGGCGACGCGGAAGGATTAGCTGGGGGAAACACAAAAGTCAGCATTGCCGGGCAAACGGAGTATACGCAGGGGCCAGGGGGCAGGCCAAGGCCACGATATTCACAGGGCAGCGAACGAAAAGTGTATTGACAGACGCACAAATGCGTGGCGAAATGCCTGGTTCCCGCGACAAAAGCGAGAGAAATGTTCGTGATCCACGAGCGAAAAAGGGCCTGCTCGGGGGCAAGCCAGCGGCCCGCCTTAGTACTTTGGTACCTTCGGGTCGATCTCGCTGGACCACGCGAGGATGCCGCCGGCGAGGTTGTGCAGTTTTTCAAAGCCGTTCTTCGCCAGAAATTCCGCGGCGCGCTGGCTGCGGCCGCCAGATTTGCACTGAACGACAATTTCCTGCGCTGTATTCAGTTCGTTCATGCGCTTCGGCAGATCGTTGAGCGGGATGAGATGTCCGCCGATCTGCGCGATCTGGTATTCGAAGGGTTCGCGGACGTCGAGGATAAAAAGATCGTCGCCCGCGTCGAGGCGGCGCTTCAGTTCCTTCACGGACATCTGAGGAATGCCATTCTGCATGGTGGCTGCTTTCTGTTCCGGGACGATGCCGCAGAACTGCTGGTAGTCAATCAATTGGGTCAGGGTGGGATGCGTGCCGCAGACGGGGCAGTCGGGATTTTTGCGCAGCTTCAGCTCGCGGAAGCGCATGTCGAGCGCATTGACCAGGAGCAGGCGGCCGATGAGCGGCTCGCCTTTGCCGAGGATGAACTTGATCACTTCGGTGGCCTGGATGATGCCGACGAGGCCGGGCAGGATGCCGAGCACGCCACCTTCCGCGCAGGAGGGGACGAGGCCCGGCGGCGGCGGTTCGGGATAGAGGCAGCGGTAGCAGGGACCCTGCTCGGTGGCGAAGACGCTGGCCTGACCTTCGAAGCGGAAGATGGAGCCGTAGGCGTTGGGCTTGCCGGTGAGCACGCAGGCGTCGTTGACGAGATAACGCGTGGGGAAATTGTCGGTGCCGTCGGCGACGATGTCGTAGTCGCGGATGATCTGCAGCGCATTCTGGCTGGTGAGCATGGTCTCGTGCTTGACGATCTTCATGAACGGATTCAGCGCCGTGAGCTTCTCGGCGGCGGAGTCGATTTTCGGCCGGCCCACGTCTTTCGTGCTGTGGATGATCTGGCGCTGCAGGTTGCTGGAGTCAACGACGTCGAAGTCGACCAGGCCGAGGGTCCCGATGCCGGCGGCAGCGAGGTAGAAGGCGAGCGGCGATCCGAGTCCGCCGGTGCCGACGCAGAGGACTTTGGCGGCCTTGAGCTTCTGCTGGCCCTCCATGCCGACTTCAGGCAGGATGAGGTGCCGCGAATAGCGGGCGATTTCGTCGTTGGAGAGCTGCGGGAGTGTGACGGGTTCGGTGGTGGTGGCCATGGGTCTTCCTTAAGGATGCGGCTGCGGGATAGCACGGTGCAAGTGCTGCCGGAGTTGCACCCGGAATACTCGCGCCGGAGGCGCCTCCGCCTGGACGGCTAGTCCCCGCCGGCGATGGAGGGGATGATGGACAGCGTGTCAGAGGGCCGAACCGAGCTTTCTTCGCGCTGGGGCAGGTAGCGGACGTCCTCGTCGTTGAGGTAAAGGTTGACGAAGGAGCGCAGTTTGCCGTCGGGGGTGTAGAGGTGCTTCTTGAACTCCGGATAGCGGGTGAGGAGCGCGGAGACGGCCTCGGAGATGGTGGCCGCGTCGACCGCGACGGCGGACTGGTTGGCGGTATAGACACGCAGGGGCGTGGGAATCTCGATGGTCATTTTGTTTCAATCCTCAATCAGGGTGCGGGGTTCCGGGGAGAACGAAGGGACGAGGCTGCGCTAGCGGCACGACGGGCGTCGTGCCATGGTACAGAGAGCGCACTGCCTCGAAGCTGAGAGGGGTCTGACCATGGACACTTCTATTTTGCCTCAAAACCCGGGCAATGTCTGCTTCAGCTCCGGTTCGAGGCCGGGATCGAGCTGGCCGGTGACGTCGATGGTTTCGTTCTGGAAGGCTTTGTCGTCGTCGGTGGTTCCGGTGAGCAGGAACGAATTGGTTTGCCGGGATGCGCCTTTTTCGACGGCGGTGATGACGTAGCTGCAGCCGATCCAGTGCGCTTCGGCGAAGTCGGTGGGCGACCACTGGGCGGGGTGGTCGGGATGGGAGTGGTAGAAGCCGACGATGTCGAGGCCGCGCTCGCGACCGGTGCGCTGGATCTTGACCAGCTCCTGGGGAGCGATGTGGTAGCGGTTGTGGGCAGAGTCGGTGCGCGTGTTGCCGGCGCGGATGGCATCCTCGACTTCGTTCACGGATCCGGCGTTTTCCGAAGTGAAGCGGCCGAGTAGTACGCCGCAGCACTCATCCGGCCAGGTCTGTTCGCCGTGCTCGCGGATCGCGTCGTAAACCTGCAGGCTCAGGCGGAGCACATCACTCCTCCCAGAACCGCTCGCTGAGGTATTTGTCGGCGGCGTCGGGCAGAATCGTAACAATGACAGCTTCTTTTCCGAGAGCGGCCTGTTCTTCCGCAATGCGCAGGCATGCGGCGACGGCGGCTGCGGCTGAAATTCCGACGAGCAGGCCCTCGGTGCGGGCGAGGCGCTTGGCCATGGCGTACGCGGTTTCGGTTTCGACTTCGATGTTGCGGTCGGCGAGTCTGGGATCGTAAATGGCCGGAACAATGGCCGTAGCCATGTGCTTCAGGCCTTCGAGGCCGTGGAAGGGCGAGTCGGGCTGCATGGAGATGCACTCGATGTTCGGGTTCGCTTCCTTCAGGCGGCGGGTGACACCCATGAAGGTGCCGGTGGTGCCGAGCCCGGCGACGAAGTGGGTGATCCGGCCGCCGGTCTGCTCGAGTATTTCGTTTGCCGTTCCCGTATAGTGCGCGCGCCAGTTGGCGGGGTTGCTGTACTGGTCGGCGTAGAAATATTGCGAGGCCCGATCCGAAGTGCGGGCGAGTTCGCGGGCTTTGCGGATGGCGCCGTCGGAGCTCTCGGCCGGGTCGGTCCATACAACCTCGGCTCCATATGCGTTGAGAATGCGCTTGCGTTCGGGAGAGACATTCGAGGGCATACAGAGCGTGACGGGGAAGGCGAGAGCTGCGCCGAGCATGGCGTAAGCGATGCCGGTATTGCCGCTGGTCGCGTCGAGGAGGCGAATACCGGGGCAAAGCTGCTCGCGCTGGAGGGCGTCGAGGACGATGGCGGCGGCGGCGCGGTCCTTGACGGAGCCACCGGGATTGGTCCACTCCGCTTTGCCGAGGATCTGAACACCGGGCAGCTCAGTCGTGAGGCGCTCCAGACGCACGAGGGGCGTGTTGCCGATGCGGTCGAGGAGGGTGGAGCCGGGTTTGGTTGCGGCCAGTGCAGCCATGGGTAAATTTCAATCCGTTACCAACGGAACCAGCCGCAAATTGCAGCCGGTGCGTGGTTGTGCGACCCTTGCAACAAGGGCTGCAGCTACTGTTCAGTGTAGCGGGTGGCCCGATTTCCGGGGAAACAGCCACCATGCTCAAACAGCCGCGACAACGCACGTGGGACGAGGTTCTGAGCGAACTGCGCCGTCTTCAATTCGATGTTCAGGACGTTCCGGGGGACGCAAATCAGCGGCGCATCGGCAAGTATGGCTGTGCCATTGTGCTCGAAAAGGTACAGAACGAGGCTGGTTTGCGCGCGGCGGTGCGGCCGGGGGTGGTGATCGGCGGCGAGATTGCGGAACTCGTGGATCGGGGCTTTCAGAAGTTTTTCCGGACGAGCAAGGCGGAGTTTCCGGCGACCGCGGATCGGCTGCAGACGCTGCATCGGTTTGAAGATGAGATACGGGAAGTCACCGGCAGGGCGACGCTCTACAACGAGGCGCTGGGCACCACGAGCGATGCGTACCTGTACGACCGGGTGAAGGGGCGCGACCTGCCGGAGAGCGAGCGCCCGGTGCCGGCCTGGGATCGGCCGCCGCATAGCTAATTCGCAGAAAAAAGAGAACGCATTCGCTTCAGGGCGCGTCTATGCAAGCATGCGATTTCGCCTGCACTGCCTGCCGTTTTTCGGTTTTGGGGTGTTGTCTGCCTGCTGGATGTTCGCCCTGATCGTGCTGCCGCAGACGGCGAGCAACCGCAGGGCACCGGGAACGGCAACGCGCTATTCCGACCAGGGCGCGATCCCGATGCCCGACGACCGGGCCGACGACTCCTACGCAATCTATTCGAAGCTGATGCCGGGCGAGGAATTCGCGAGCATGGCTCCGGAGCTGAACGCGCGGTGGGCGATTGCCGCGATCACCGTGAATGAAAGGGACCGCAACCCGGCGGTTCCTCCGCAAGGCGAGCTGAAGCCGCCGCCGGAGAATCCGCGCGGATTTCAGGAGGCGGTCGAGGATTACGCGGCGAACCGGAATGTGCGCGTGCAGCTGACGAAGGATCCGTTTCAGCTGAGCCATGCATTCTCGCTGCTGCGTCCGGATGAAGTGGCAGCGTTGCGCGCTTCCAGGGCCGCGGCGCAGGTGAGCTCGGAGACGCAGTCGCAGTGGGCGGGCTATGCGGGTGTGACGTTCTTCAGCGAAGTGTATTTCGACAGCAAGCACCGGGCGGCACTGGTTTACATGAACGACTGGTGCGCGCACCTGTGCGCCACGGGGAGTTGGGTATACCTCGAGAAGCACGGCGGGCAGTGGGTGCGGCGCTCGGGCGTGACGGTGCCGGGGGCGTAGCGCAACGATTCATTTCCCTCGTGCGCGCTCGCGCTGCAATTCGCGCCACAGTTCGCTTTTGGAGACGCCGCGTTCGCGGGCGATACGCTTGAGCGCATCTTTTTCGGTCAGGTCTTCGGATTTTTCGAGCTTCGCGAGGTGGGCTTGCAGGCTGCTCGGGGGGTTAGCAGCGGTTGCTGAGAGCGGATGGGCGTCGAGAAGCAGCACCATCTCGCCGCGAATACTTTCCCGTGCGGCCAACTGGTTCCGGACGTCCTGAACCGTGCTGCGAAGGAATTCCTCATGGAGCTTGGTCAGCTCGCGCGCGAGGACGACCCGGCAGTCCGGGCCCCAAATCATTTCGACGTCAGCCAGGGTATCGGCGATGCGATGCGGAGCCTCGTAGAACACCAGCGTCGTCGGCCGAGACAGTCCCGCGGCCAGGTCTTCGAGAGCGGTGCGGCGCGCTCCGGCTTTCGGGGGAAGGAATCCAACGAAAGAAAACTGCTCCGTGCTGAGCCCTGAAGCGACAAGCGCGGCGAGAAGAGCGCTGGCGCCAGGGATCGGATAAACGGGAATTCCTGCAGCGATGGCCGCGGCAGCGAGCACCATGCCAGGATCGGAAATGCCTGGGGTTCCCGCATCGGAAACGACGGCGATGCGCGCGCCGTTCTTCAGCTCTGCGATGAGCTGACCGCTGCGTTCTGCCTCGTTGTGCTCGTGGCTGCTGATGGTGGGCGTGGCGATGCTGTAGCGGTCGAGCAGCTTGCGGGTATGGCGGGTGTCCTCGCAGGCGATGCGATCGGCGGAGCGCAGGACGCGCAGCGCGCGCAGGGTGATGTCTTCGAGGTTTCCGATGGGCGTGGCGACGAGATAGAGGCCGGGGGCGAGAGGTTCGTCAGTCACTGTTCGTTGTCGGCGCGTTCGATGCGGCGATACTCGGCGAGCAGGCCCATGCTGCTGCTCAGGTTTTGCCAGGTAACGATGCCGACGATGCGTCCGCTTTCGGCGACGGGAATGAGGGAGAGGCGACCGCTGCCGATGCGGCGAATCAGCGCGCCGAGGGAGTCGTCGGGCTGCGCGACCTGGAAGGCGCGCGACATGATGGCCTGGATGTATCCGTTGCCGCCATGGCGCAGCGCCTGGATGATGCCCTGGCGGGAGACGACGCCGACGAGCGCCGCACCGCGGACCACGGGAAAGTCATCCTGGAGGCTGTGGATGGCTTTGTAGAGTGCGTCGGAGAGCGTGTCGGAGGGGGAAAGCGTGTCAAAGTCGGTGAGCATGACGTCGCGCATACGTACGGTTTCGACCACGGACTGGAAGAGCACGCCCTGATCTTCAAGCTGGGCGCCGATAAAGACGAAGAATCCACCCATGATGAGCCAGGGGCTGACGGCGGCCGCGAGATGGGTGTTGGGAATAGCCAGGAGCGCGAGGCCGGCGACGACGGCGCCGATGCCCAGCATCTGGCCGAGGCCGGAGGCGGAGCGGGTGGCCTGGGCCACGCCCCGGGTGCGCGAGATTCCGCTGCGCACGAGGCGGCCGGCGTCGAGCGGGTAGGCGGGAATGAAATTGATGAGCGCCAGGGCCACGTTGAGCCACACGATGGAGCGCATGAGATGCGCGGCTGTGACCAGGGGCAGGGTGACGATGGGGACTTGCGAGGTGGCGCCTTCAATGAGCGCGGCGACCAGGGCGGCGAAGGTGAGATTGGCGATAGGGCCGGCAAGTGTCAAAGCCCACTGCGTCGAGCCCTCCACGGCGCGCTCCGCCATTTCCGGGCTGGAATAGGAAAAGAGGCCGCCGATGGGAAGCAAAAGAATGCTGCGCACGGCGAGACCGTGCCAGGCCGCGGTCATGGCGCGCGCGGCTTCGCGTCCGAGCACCGCGCCGAACAGCAGGAACCACAAAAAGATGCCACGCCAGGCGGAGATGCCGGAAAAATTCGTTGAGAGCAAACAGAAGAGGAGCAGGAGAAGAAAGAAATAGTGGATGCGCAGGTGCACGCCAAACCAGCGTCCGAGCGGCAATGACCAGGCGCGCATCTCGATGTCCCTTGCCGTTATTGTAGAGGGTCGGCAGATTTTGCCAGGGAGAAAGAGATGCGAGTGATTGCCGGCGAGTACCGGTCGCGGGTTTTGCATGCGCCGCGCGGGCTGGACACACGACCGACCAGCGATCGCCTGCGGGAGACGCTGTTCAACGTGCTGGCGCCGAGGATCGAGGGGGCCGTCTTCCTGGATCTTTATGCCGGATCGGGCGCGGTGGGCATTGAGGCGACCAGCCGGGGGGCGCGCGAGGCGATTTTTGTCGAACAGGCGGAGGCTGCGTTGCGCGTCATCCGCAGCAACCTGGCCGCGCTTCGAATCCAGGGGAATTATGCGCTGGAGCCGCGCAGCGTGAGCGCCGGACTGCGGCGACTGGCAGAGGCGGGACGCCAGGCGGATCTGGTGTTTTTGGACCCGCCGTACGCGCGGGTCGACGAATATGCGGTGACACTCAATCTGCTGGGAGGGGAGTGCAGCGGCGTGTTGGCGCCGGACGCCCTGGTGGTCGCCGAACACGAGAAGCGGCGTGAGCTGGACAAGCGGTACGGGCGGCTGGTTCGGTACCGGGTCCTGAAGCAGGGCGATGCGGCGCTGAGCTTCTACGAGTCTCAGCCGGAATGAGGATCGGTGCGCTGTCCCGTGTGCAGGTCGATGGTGAAGGGGAGCTCGCGGTCGGTTTGCAAATCCCACCCGAAGCCGTGCAGCTCGTTACCGTGAGTCCCGACGATGCGCAGACCTTCTGAGGAAAGGCGCGGGCTTTGCCACTCCGCGCCGTTCGCGCCCCAGGCCATCAGCGTGTAGTGGCCGACGAAGAGCAGCAGATTGTGCTTTGTCACCGGCCACACTTCCAGGACCGGGCGCACGTGAGCGAACTGCGCCGGGTCGAGCGTGTTGACAATGTACCCATAGCCGCCGGAAATGGCGCACAGGTCGTCGACATTCGGGCAACTCCAGAGGCCGCAGGGCGCGGCCGAATCGGCAAATCCAAGGGCAAAGGTGGCGAGGAATTTCCCGCCCTTGCCCGCAGGGCGGACCATGACTTCGAGCGCGCCTCGCTCCACTTCTTCGGCTTCACGCGGATAGGTGAAGCAGCGCAGAGGCTTGATGAGCGGCCTCTTCGGCAGGACCTCGGCATCCCAGGAGTGCGGGAAGGCGAGGGTCACGGGCCGGGATGGAAGTGCAGGATCCATTCCAGTTGTTCCGGCGTGTCCGGGACGGGGAATCCACGGGCGCGTTCGATTTTTTGCAAGGCCTGGCTGGCATCCCAGCCGAGCGCAATCATCACCGAAGCGATCAGGACAGTAGCACGGCCGATGCAGCCGCGGCAGTGAGCGCCAACACGTTTGCCGTCTCGGACCTGATCGCGGAGATTGGCGACCAGCGCGTGAAAAGAGGCGAGGTCCGACGGTGTGCATCGGTCGAGGATCGGGTACGCGATGAATTTCATTCCCAACTGCTCGGCAATTTTGCCTTCGCCGGCGAGGCCCAGATCTTCATTGTCGTCGGCCGTAAGCAGCGAGACAAGAACGTCGATGCCGGCTTCCCTGACCAGTTCGAGATCGGCCTGCAGACCCTCATCGCCGCGCGGGCGCAGGACGATGGCAAGGCGTGAGGGATTGGCTTCTTCGATCCAAAGGACCGTCTTCATCGTCCCCCGCCCATGAATTGTTCGATGCGTTCGCGGACGCTCAGAACGTGGACAGGCAGATCGAGGCGACTGCCCTCTTCAACGATGGGGATGAACCTGTCGAATTCCGGTCCGGAGTGCGATCCGGTGAGCGCGATGCGGACGGGGTGAAATAGGTCCTTGCCCTTCGCCCCGGTTTCCGTTTTGATTTCGTTCATCCACGCCCTGAACAGCTCTGGCGTGATCGGGCCGGAATGCGCGGCAACGCGCGCGGCAAAGGCGGCGAGAACTTTTTGCGATGCTTCGGTCGCCAGCAATGCGGCGTTCTCGTCATTGGCGCGGGCCGCCGCAGGGCTGAAGCGAAAGACGAACGCAGCCTTCACGGGCAACTCGTCAAGCTGGTTAACCGCAGGCAGAAACAGAGCCAGCAGCTTGCCGAACCATGCTTCGACCGAAGCGGTAGTGACCTGCCAGATGGCATTGTGGGAAGGGAGCAGGCCCGCGCTGACGAAATGGGACCACGCGAGCTCGGCAATCCGCTCCGGGTCGGCGGCTTTGAGGTAATGCCGGTTGAGCCAGTGCAGCTTTTCCCAATCGAAGATTGCGGGCGAGGCGGTGACGCGCTCGATGCGGAACTCGTGGACCAGCTCCTCAAGCGAAAAAAGCTCGCGTGTGCCGCCCTCCGCGCCCCAGCCGAGCAACGCGAGGTAGTTCACGAGCGCTTCGGGCAGAATGCCCATGGCGCGAAAGCTGGCAACGGAAGTGGCGCCGTGGCGTTTCGACAGCCGCTCGCGATCGCTGCCCAGGATCGTGGAGAGGTGCGCGAACTCCGGCGGCTTCCAGCCGAAAGCCTCGTAAATCGCAACCTGTTTCGGCGTGTTCGAGATGTGATCGTCGCCGCGGATGACGTGGGTGATCTCCATGAGCGCGTCGTCGAGGGTGACGACATAGTTGTAGACAGGCATGCCCGAGGAGCGGACGAGGATCGGATCGCTGATCGTCTCGTTGGGGAACTCGACAGCGCCGCGCACCAGGTCGTGGAAGCGCAGCGGGTGGTCAGGGATGCGCAGGCGCACGGCGAACGGTTCGCCGGCGGCAGCGCGCGCAACGGATTCAGTGTCAGAGACGGCGCGGCAGCGTCCGGAATAGACCTGAGGACGATGCGCCGCGGCGGCTTCATGACGTTCCGCCTCCAGCTCCTCCGCGGTGCAGAAGCAACGGTAGGCTTTGCCTTCGGCGAGCAGGCGATCGGTGTGCTCGCGATAAATGCCGAGCCGCTCCGACTGCCGGTACGGCGCATGCGGGCCTTCGACGCCTGGGCCCTCGTCCCAGTCGAGGCGGAGCCACAACAAATCCTCCATGAGCTGGGTTTCGTGGCGCATCTCGCTGCGGTCGAGGTCGGTGTCTTCGATGCGCAGCAGGAAGGCCCCGCCCGTATGTCGCGCGAAGAGCCAGTTGTAGAGCGCGGTGCGCGCATTTCCTACGTGAAGAAAGCCGGTAGGCGAGGGTGCGAAGCGAACACGAGGCAGTTTGTCAGGCATGACCGGAGTCAAGTTCGATCTTATGGAAGCAGCAGGCGTGCGACAACTTTTCAGCGCAAAAGAACTAAACTAGCTGGTTTCTATTGGAAGTAGTCGGTAGGGCTTATGTCTCTCCGCTCCATTCAACATTTCGGAAACAATTCGGCCCCCAGGTCATCGGTAAAGAAAGTAGGGGGCTCTGCAATCATTCTATCTTTGCCGCTGGCCGCGATGCTGGCTGCATGCGGATCATCGACGCCGCCTCAAACCGGTTCTCCGACCGGCCCACCCACGTCGGGAACGCCGGATCAGCGCGCCGACGCCCTACTGGCGCAGATGACGCAGGCACAGAAGCTGCAGATGGTGGCTGGCGGGGTGGCGAACGATCCCAGTCTGAATTACAGCTTTCCGCGAGGCGCCGGTGGCTGGATTCCGGGCATTCCGCAACTCAGCATTCCGGCTCTGTATTTCGCCGATGGCAGCGTGGGCGTGGGCAATGGCGTAGGACCCGCCACAGCCTTGCCGTCTTCGATCGCCAGCGCCGCCGGGTGGGATACGCAGGCCGCGGTTCAATACGGCACGGTGATCGGGACCGAGCTGAGCGACTACGGCATCGACGTCAACCTGGGTGGCAACACGAATCTGATGGGGCGCGAGCCGCGCGACGGCCGGACGTTCGAGACCAAAGGTGAGGATCCGATTCTGGCCGGGAAGATTGCCGCCGCGCATCTGGAGGGCGTACAGGCGCAGCATGTGATCGCCGATATCAAGCACTACGCCTATAACGACCAGGAGACGGGACGCACCACGGCGAACGCGATCATCGACGAGCGGGGCGGGCGGGAGAGCGACCTGCTGGCGTTCGAAATCGGCGTGAAAGACGCGAACGTGCAGTCGGTGATGTGCTCCTACAACCTGACCGGCGGCACGTACAACTGCGAGAACTCGCACCTGCTGACGGATATTCTGAAAACCGACTGGGGCTTTACCGGCTTTGTCATGTCGGACTGGCTGGCGACACACAGCACGGTCAACGCGGCCAATGCGGGCCTGGATCAGGAGCAGCCCGACCAGGAATATTTTGGGTCGCTGGGGACGGCGATCCAGAACGGGCGGGTACCGCAGTCGCGGCTGGACAACATGGCGCATCGCGTTTTGCGCGCCATGTTCCAGGTGGGGCTTTTCGATGATCCGCCGACGATCCAGCCCATTCCCGCGGCGGCCGACGCAGCCATCGCCCAACAGGTGGAGGAAAGCGGAGCGGTGCTGCTGAAAAACAGCAATGGGGCTCTGCCGCTCAGCGCGGGGGTGCAGTCCATCGCCGTCATCGGCTCCCATGCGGACGTGGCCGTGCTCTCCGGCGGCGGATCGGCGCAGGTGCAGCCTGTCGGAGGGCCCGCGCTGACCAGTGGCAATCCATGCCCACCGTGCTGGTCGGAAGTGGTGTGGGATCCATCGTCGCCGATGAAGGCAATCGAAGGCATGGCGCCGGGAGCGCATGTGCAGTTCGCCGATGGCAGCAACGCCACTGCCGCGGCGGCACTGGCCGCGTCATCGCAGGTGGCCGTCGTCTTCGTGAGCCAGTGGGAGAGCGAGGGCATGGATCTGCCCAGTCTCAACCTGACGGACCTGACCGACGCTACGCCCATCGATCAGGATGCTCTGGTGAGCGCGGTGGCAGCGGCTAATCCGCATACGATCGTCGTGATCGAGAGCGGCGGACCTGTGGTGATGCCGTGGCTCAGCCAGGTGGGGGCCGTGCTGGAGGCGTGGTATCCGGGGCAGAGCGGCGGCCCGGCGATCGCCGATCTGCTCTTCGGCAAGACGAATCCGTCGGGCAAGTTGCCCATCACGTTTCCCGCCAGCGTGGCGCAGCTGCCGCGGCCGACGATTCCCACGCCACCGGACAGTACGACACCGTTTGAGGTGAATTATTTTGAGGGATTCAATGTTGGCTACAAGTGGTACGACTCCCAGGGACTGACGCCCTTATTTCCGTTTGGGTTCGGGCTGTCGTACACGACGTTTTCCCTCGCTAACTCAGCGATCGTGAACAATCTCTCCTCGACGAGCAACCCGAATATACAGGTAACGTTGACGGTTACGAATACCGGGGCGGTGAGCGGCGCGGAGGTCGCACAGGTCTATCTGGGATTGCCGGCGAGCACCGGTGAGCCGCCGCATCGGCTGGTGGGTTGGCAAAAGGTGACGCTGCAGCCTTGGGCATCACAGGCGGTCACGATCGAGGTGGATGAGAACGACTCCTCCCATCCTTTGTCGTATTGGGACGAGACATCGGGCGCGTGGACAGTGGCACCGGGCCAATACACCGTTTATCTCGGAGACTCCGTCGGTGCGCTGACAATGGTGGGGACGTTCACGGTTGGTTCCTGACGCCGTCACCGCATTTTCGGAATTTACGACGCCATCCCCAGTCCTACAAGATTCGCAGCGGCAATGATGACGATCATCCCGGTCCAGAGGAGTCGTACCGGTTTGCCCTGAGCGCCGCGCCATTCACCGAGAGCCAGGCCGACGATGCCGCCGAAGAGCACGTAGAGGCTCATGTGCAGCATCCAGTTAACGAAGCTGAGATGGACGGGGATGTTCGCCGCGCCCCACGCGTAAAAGAAAAACTGGAGATACCACATGATGCCGCCGGAGGCCGCCAGGGAGCTGTTCAGCAGTAACGTCGATCGGGTCTGCGACCAGTCGCGGCGGAGAGAGATGTCTTTGCGATACGCGAGACGTGTGAAGCAATAGGCGAAATTCACCAGCGCTCCGCCGCCTATGATGATGACGTAGCTGGGCAGCGCCGCATAGAGCGGTTCGACGCCCACATGCTGCGCGGCTGCGGCGATCGGCTTTGCTGCGTCGATGGCGAAGGACATCCCCGACGAGAAAATGCCGCACATGACAGCGAGCAGGAGGCCTTTGCCCAGGTTAAATTCCTCAGTTCGTTTTCCCAGGCGCAATTCCTTCTGATGGCCGGCCCAGGAGACGATGGCGATCCCCACCAGCGCTAGTCCGACTCCGGACATTGTGAAGAGACCGCTGCGGCTGGTGAAGAGATAGACGAGTTGCCCATGCAGGAGGGGAGGAACGAGCGTGCCGACGACCAGCGTGACCCCGATGGCCACCCCGATGCCGAGCGACATGCCGAGATAGCGCATGGTGAGGCCGTAGTTCACATTGCCGATGCCCCACATGCAGCCGAAGAGAAAAGTCCTGGCAAAGACGCCGGTTTCGATGCCTGCGTAGAAGCCGTGAAAATCCGGAAGCAGGATCAGGCTGACGATCAGCGGCAGCAGGACCCAGGAGAAAACGCCGGCGACCGCCCAGGTGGTTTCCCAGGACCACTTCTTCACCTTCTCGATGGGCGCATAGAAAGACGCAGCGGAAGCGGCGCCGACCATATGCCATCCGATTCCGCCAAGAATGGCAGAGGACATTGCGACTCCTTTCCTGGCCTAAACGATCCGGACTTCGGCGAGCACGGAGACTTTATCGGCGATCGACTGGGGCTGGAGCGGGCCCGAAGGCTGCTCGATCCGCGCCCATTGTAGGGCGAAATTGCCAAGCGTGGAGCTTTCGACGGAGCAGCGCCTGACCGGCAGGCCGGTGGCTGCAGAGGTGAGCGCGTTGAGATATTCGTTCTGGCTACCGCCGCCGACCACGCAGATGTGGCGCGGCCGGTGCGCGGTCATCTCCTCGATTTCGCGCAGCAGAACGCCATAGCGATGCGCGAGGCTGTGAAAAATGAGGCTGGCGTAATGCGGGGCCGCTTCGCATCCGGCAGGCAACGGAGCGAGGCTTTGCCGTCTGCGCTGATCGTTGATGCGCGCCGTCATGTTGCCCGGTGGGAGCAGAGCGGGGTCGTCGAGGTCGAGCGGGTGGTCCGGGGCGGGCAGGCGCTGCGCCTCTTCGATCAGTTGCGCGATGCTCCATCGTCGATCGGAGTCCCAGGTGTTCATGCATTGCCGCAGTAGCCACATCCCGGGGATGCCGCGATGGAAGAGGATGCCGCCGTCCGCGGCGCCGAGATTGGTGAATCCGCGGGAATACGATTCGTGGCTGCGCAGGTTGTGGGCCAGCGGCACGCCCACGAGTGACCACGTGCCGGAGCTGATGTAGGCCCAGCCGCCGGGGCGCTCCGGGATTCCGGCGATCGCGGAGGCCGTGTCATGACAGGCGGGTGCGATGAGCTGCGTTCTCGCGAATGCCGGGAGCTGGCGCAGATCGTCGCGTGGCGGCCCGAGAGCGGTTCCCGGCGAAACCAGCTTCGGTGCGGCGGTGAGGTCCAGGCCCAGGGCCTGGAAAACCTCCCCCGACCATTGGCGCGTCTCCGCGCCGACGAGTCCGGTGTGCGTCGCGTTGGTGTACTCAGCGACGCGCGGAGCGCCGAGCCAGTGCAGGATGTACTCCGGCAGATTGACCCACGGCGCGGAGTTTGCGCCGCCACTGCTTTTGTCCGCATAGAGCTGATAGAGAGTGTTGATGGGCTGAATCTGCACGCCGGTCTGGCCATAGAGAGAGGTGGCGGGAACGACGGCATGGACCGCCTTGAACGCGGCCTGCGTGCGCTGGTCGCGATAGCAGAAGGGCGGCGCAAGCGGCCTCCCGGACTCGTCGAGGCGCACGTAATCGACCGCCCAGCCGGTAACGCCGATGCTCGCGACGCCCTCCGGCGCCAGCTCCGCGCAGGCGCGAAGACCGCGGTCCAGCTCGCTGCAAATGCGATCGAGGTTCCAGCGCAGCCCGCCGGAGCCATGATCCTCGGGGCCATTTTCGAAGCGGCGGACCATGGAGATGCGCGGATGGCCGGCTTGCCATTTCAGCAGAGAGACACGGCAGCTCTCCGCCCCGAGGTCGATGGCGATGAGGGCCGGTTTCTCGGGGTCGGAACTACGGCTCACCGCAGGAACGCCTCGGGCAAACCGCCGTCGACGGGAATCAAGTGTCCCGTGGTGCAACGGGTGTGTGAACCGGCGAGGAAGAGAATGGCGCGGGCGCAGTCGTCCGGCTCGATGGGCTGATGCGTGAGCGTGCGATTCGCGTAGTAGCCCGCCAGCAGGTCGCGCAGCTGATCGTCAGTCGCCGATGCATCGAAGGTGATTCCGTACTTGGTCAGCGATGCGATGACGCGGTCGCGCGGAAACATGGTCGAGCCCTTGACGACCGTCGCCGGACTGATGCCGTTCACGCGCACGCGTGGCGCAAGCGAAACCGCCAGCTCACGAATCAGATGACTCAGGGCCGCCTTGCTCACGTCGTAAGCTTCGCTGCCACGCTTGGGAACCACGGCGTTGGCGGAACTGGTGAGCACGATGCTGCCGTCGAGTTGTTCGGCGCCGAACAGCTTCGCGGCTTCTTCCGCAAGCAGATAATTCGCCGTCACGTTGAGGGCGAGCGTCGTAGCCCACATCCCGTCGTCGATCGCGCCCTGCGGCGAGGAGGGGAAGATGGCCGCTGTGTTGATGAGAATGTCGAGTCCGCCGAAGTGGGCTACGGTGTCGCGCAGCGCCACCGCGATCGAGTTGCGATCGCGAATATCGACGGCCGTGGCGACGATGGCTTCTTTGCCTGCGGTTGCGCGAGCCTCTTGCGCTACCCTTTCAGCACCGGCGCCGTCACGGTCGGCAATCATGACGTGCGCTCCGCGCTCGGCCGCCAGCAGAGCAGTGGCGCGGCCGATGCCGCTGGCTCCGCCGACGATCAGCGCGATCCTGCGGCTGAGTTCCTTCTCCGGAGGTTGGCGGCGAATCTTCGCGTCTTCCAGCACCCAGTACTCGATGCGGAACGCTTCCGCGGCGGGCAGCGCGACATAGTTGGTGTAGACCTCGAAAGCTTCGCAGGGAGCGGCGGCTCCGGCCTGCGGCACATCCCTGACGACCGTTGCACCGGCGAGCGCGCTTGCGCCCTCCATCACGTGAATAGCGTTGGTGTAGAACTCGCCGACGACGCGCGACTCCGTCTTGCTCTTGCCAAAGGAAAACATGCCGATGCCGGGGATCAGCACCACGGCGGGATTGGGATCGCGCATGGCTGGAGACGACGGGACTTTGTGCTGGTCGTAGTACGCGGCGTATTCCGCGCGATAGGTTTCGAGGGCTGTCTTGATCTTCGTTTGCAGCGTGGCGACGTTGTCCGCGGCCGCCGCCGGAACAAACAGCGGGCGAATCTTGGTGCGGATAAAGTGATCGGGGCAGCTGGTGCCGAGATGCGCCAGGGCCGCACCGTCCTTTGAATTTACGAAGCGCATCACATCCGCGGAATCAGTCCAGCTTCCGATCATTCGCCTCTGTCCGGAAACGAGTCCGCGCACGAAGGGCAGCAGATCCAGGGCCAGGTCCTTGCGATTCTCGCGAGCTGTCAGCGTCGCGCCACCAAAGATCGCAGCTCCGTTGCGCTCGATATGCTCCTGAACGAACTGGCCGAGATGATCGATCATGGTCAGGGTGTTCAGATAGCATTCGCGCTGCGCTTCGCCCCAGGTGAAGAGGCCGTGGCCACCAAGCACGATTCCATCGCAGCCCGGATTCTGAAGGACGGTGCGGCGCATCATCATGGCCAGCTCAAAACCAGGGCGCTGCCACGGCACCCACACAAGGGAGTGCTCGAAAGTGCGATTGAACTCCTCCATCTTTTCCTTGCCGTTGGCGGCCGCTGCCATGGCGATGGCCCAGTCCGGATGCAGATGATCCACGTGGCGAAAAGGAAGGAAACCGTGCAGGGGTGTATCGATCGAGGCGACGGTGGGGTTCACTCCGAACGTGCAAAGCGGGTACAGATCCACAACCGCGTCTTCCTCGGCCACGCCTTTGTACTGCAATTCGATGGCGAGCAGTTTGTCGAGATAGAGCGTGGCAAAACCGGCGCGTTTAATGCTGCCCAGATCGCCGCCGCTGCCTTTGACCCATAGTACGTCGGTCCTTTGCCCGGTCAGTGGATCGGGCTGCTCGACTTTAGAACTTGTATTTCCGCCGCCGAAGTTGGTAATGCGCAGATCGGCTCCCAGCAGATTGGAGCGATAGCGCAGCAACTCGGGCTCATCGAGGTTCGTGGCTGTTTTTTCATCCCACAGGTCCTGCAAGTAGCGCAGGGCAGTTAGCGTTTTCATTGAGGCACCGTCCCAACTGATGAAATAGCGATATCAACAGGACAATTATTTCCAGTTTTTAATCCAAGAACGACTTATACGGAGTGGAAATGGGTGAAGTTATCAGGCATAAGTGGCCACGGAGCACACATTCCGCTCCCTGCGCTCGCTCCGGATGCGCTCCACGTAGCCGCTTGCGCGCAGGGCCGCGAGGGGATCGGCCGGGAGACCCCGCGAAGAGCGCCACTCCTGAACCACAGGCCGCACGTCGAACCAGAATCCCTCCCGAAGGCACTCTTCCGCTTCGACCAGGCGGCATTCGTCCTGCAGGGTCGCCAGCCGTTCGCGGTCGACGACCGCGGCTTTCGCGAAAAGTTCCTGGGCCGTGCAGACCGTCTGCACCATCGCCTCCAATTTTCCCTTCAGATTGTGGCTTTGATCGATCATGAACGCGGTCGACGCCATGCTGGTGCTGTCAGAGAGAAGCTCGTGAAAGATCCGGAAAACCTGATACGGATCGATAGAGCCGAGGGTCAGGTCGTCGTCGGCGTAACGGCGGTCATTGAAGTGGAAGCCGCCCAGCATTTTCTCCCGAAGCAGCCACGCCACGATCTGCTCGATGTTCTGGCCATGATAATGATGTCCGGTGTCGACCAGCACGCACGCTTTTGGCCCCGCCTGGCGCGCGATCAGCAGCGCCATACCCCAGTCGGCAAGGTCGGTGTGATAAAAGGCCGGCTCGAACGGCTTGTACTCCACCAGCAGCCTCTGATCGTCGCCCAGGCTTGCGTGCACCTCCGCGAGCGCTTCGGCCATCCATTCGATACGCCGCCGGATACTCTGCGTGCCGGGGTAATTCGAGCCATCGGCGAGCCACACAGAGATGTCGCGCGAACGAAGCGCCTTCGCGATGGCCACGGATTCCAGCAGATGATCGATCGCCATCCGGCGAATTCCAGGATCGGGATTGCAGATCGATCCAAACTTGTAACTCTGGCTCTCGAACAAATTGGGGTTGATGGATCCGGCACGAACGCCAGTCTGGGCTGCCAGATCCAGGATCTTGTTCGCGTCGCGGAGGTCACCCGGCAAATCCCAGGCCACATGCAGTGCGAGGGTAGGTGTGGCGCCGGTGAGCGCGTTCACCTGTGCGGCGTCGGCAAACTTCTCCTCGATGGTGGCCGCGGCCTCGAGCTGCAGAAACTTGCCGAAGCGGGTTCCCGTGTTGGCAAATCCCCAGGAGGGAAGCTCAATCCGCAGCGAATCGAGCGCCTGAATTATGCGGTCACGGTGCGCGCTCAATGTCTGATTCCCCTCGTTGAAAATTAGATCCCAGTTAGAATCCGCCCAGCCGCATGATACTCCTGGAATCGGATGGGCAAAAAGAAGAATGTGGTTGCCGGCGAAACGCATCCCAGGAAGGCCAGGAAAGGCTGGAGAGATACGAGAGGAGCGCGATGTATGAAGCGAGTGTGTTTCCTGTTCAAGGTTCGAGCTGGCAAGATGGACGAATACCGGCGGCGTCACCAGCAGGTGTGGCCGGAGATGCTGGACGCGCTGCGCGCCACCGGCTGGAGCAACTACTCGCTTTTCCTGCACCCCGATGGCCTGCTGATTGGCTATCTCGAGACTCCGGACTTTGAGCGGGCGCGTGCCGCCATGCAGGAGCATCCGGTGAACGCGAGATGGCAGGCGGAAATGGCGCCGTTCTTCGAATCGCTCGAGCTGGGGGCCGCCGACGCGAGCATGGCGCCTCTGGAGGAAGTGTTCCACCTCGATTGAAGAGAGACGACGCGTTCGGGCTCACGGCTGGTGTTTCGTCGCCCGCCGTGGATGATGCGAGGAGAGCTCCTCGACCTGGCCTCCTGCCAGCAGAAACGCGCCTACCCCATACGTGTAACTCGAAGAGGGCAGATAATGCGCGGGTGCCGCGCCGGTCTGTTGAATGTTGCCCAGCCGCCCGTCCGCATAAATCTGTCCGACGAGTCCACGCCACGCTTTGGCGATGACCGGCTGGTAAGTCGCGCGATCGAGCACGCCGTGATTCACACCCCACGCCAGGGCAAAGGTGATCAGAGCGGAACCAGAGGTCTCCGGCTGCGGATAATCCGCTGGGTCGAGCAGATTCGAGTGCCACAGGCCGGTTTCCGGATCCTGCAGCGTGGCAGCGGCTGCCGCCATCTCCCGCAACTGCGTTTCATATTTTGCGCGGCTGGGTCGATCCTTTGGCACGTAGTCCAGGGTGCGCGCAATGCCGCCCATCACCCAGCCATTGCCGCGCGACCAGAAGATCGGATTGCCGCGTTCATCGGTTTTGTGCAGGAAGGTGACGTCGCGGAAATAGAGATGCCGCTGCGGATCGTAGAGCAGGTCCGACGTTTCCCACCAGTGCTTGTCGATGTAATCGAGATACTGCGCATCGTGCGTGGCCGCGTACATGCGCGACCAGACCGGCGGCGCCATGAACAGCGCGTCGCACCACCACCACGGAATTTGCGCTTGCCCCTCGGGAATGCGCGCCGCTCCGCCGGCCAGCAGATCGTCGAGCGCCGCCTTTGTGGGTGCGATCTTCTCCGGTGCGGGTTTCAACAAATACAGCTCGAGCCAGGTCTGGCCGACGCTCTGATCGTCGGCGTTGGGATGCTCGGAACGCAACTGCCATTGAAACTTTTGCGCCATCGCCTCCATCGCGTCACGATAGCGCGAGTCGTCGAGCGCCGGCGACGCCGCCATAAAGCCGGTGTACAGCACGCTCCACGTCCAGATGCGGTCGAAGTACGGCTGCGACCAGGCCAGCTCCCAGTCAGCAACTTTGCGTGTCGCGGCGCGCACGTCGGCCGGGCGCAATGATCCGGAAAGCTTCGCCCTGGGGCCGGGATCGGCGGGAGCGTCGCCGAAATGGCGGTTGATGTCGCCATCGATGCCTTTCTGATCCTGTGGCGAGATGGCCTGGGCGGCGGCCGGAGTTTGCGCGAGCAGCGGCGTGGCCGCCAGCAGTGCGGCAGCCAGGAGGAGCCTTTGCATCGCGGTTCCCATCCTTTTGCGCGAAGTCATTGGGTCGAATTCCCTTCCGATGCGGTGATCTCGTTTGCGGGGACGATGAGCAGCGGTCCCAGAATTCCCGAGGGCAGAGGTTCCAGATGATCCATATCCTGGGACGCGAAGCGCTTACCGTAGCACAGCCAGAGCAGCCGGTAATCCGTGGAAGCGCGTCCTGCGAGCTCGTTGATGGCCGTATTGGCGACGACAATCTTCAGTTCATTGGAGCCCGCGTGCAGAAACGGCCCGACCTTCAGCGAGAAGGGCGGATGCCACACCGATCCGGCCAGCTTGCCATTCACATAGACGATGGCGGCGTCGCGCAATGGAGCGTCGAACCAGGTGCGCATGCCGGGCAGGTTGAGCTTCGCTCGCTCGACGGGCGTCCCCACGCCGAAATCGAGAACAGCCGAGCCGGCGGTCGCACCGTTCTGCGGAATATCGACGGAGCGTCGATACGTAACAGTGCCGGAGTAGTATTTGCCGGTCTCGTCGTCGGCCCAGGAATGCAGCGTCTGCATCGTGTCGCTGACGCCTGTCTTGTCGAATGTGACTTGCCAGTCGTGAATCAGGTCGATGGGATCGAAATATGTAACTGTCGGCTGCACTTTTCCGGGCTGGGCGTGATCCGTGAAGACCACAACGCGCGACTCATAGGGAGCAAGCGCCACTTTCAGCACGGGACCACTGCCGGCGCGCGAACTCGTTCCGCTGAATGGATCCCACCATTCGGCTCCCCGCTTTTCGGTGCGGAAGGTTGCGGTAAAGTTGTGCGGGCGATTGCCGGTATTTGCGATGAAGTAGATGTCAGCCTCAGGAAGCCGGCGATGAATGAACCCAACCTCCGGCGTCGCTGGTTCAATCGCCACATCGGGCTTCAGAAATCCGGCGATCGCCGCGCCGAGGTCGGAAGTGTTCGCGACCAGCTTTGCGTTCTTCGCATCCGGGGCGAAAAGTTCGCGTGAGAGTTCTCGAATGGCGGCGGTATCCCGCGGAGATTCCAGAAATCCCGGCGCGCGCGAAGGCAGACTTTGTGTTGCAAGCACCACCCCGCCGCCTCGCGCGTAGTCGGCGATCCTGCGCCAGGTTGCCAGCGGCAGGCGCTCGATATTCGGGATCACCAGAACCGCGTAGTGAATGCCGACGCGATCGATCGCCGCCGAGTCGATGAAGTCGAAGTTGTAACCGGCGTCGAGGATCGCGGGCACGAGTTCCGGCCCCAGCAACTCGGGCATCTGATCGCTGACGGTCGCCTCGCCTGGACGGAAGCGCGCCTGTGCGTCTTCCTCCGGCAGCAAAACGGCAATGTCGTTGGCGGGTTTGCCCTGGCGCAGCAACCAGCTCATACGGGTCAGGTAGCCGGTCACCTCGGGCATCACCATCCACCAGGGATTGTGGTTGTTGAAGACAGCGGCGGCGTAAAAGGAATATCCGGGTTCGCCCGCGGATGGCGGTGAGTAAGGCCATCCGTGGCCCATCAGCTGATTGATGCCCTGCAGGAAAAAGGTGTCCGCCTCGGCCTTCATGTCCAGCGGTGTCGCGCGGAATGCCGGCGAATGCAGCCAGGTCCACGTCTCCGACGAGGTGATCGGCCGGCCGTAGACGTGGCTGGCCGATGTCGCCCACCGTGTGTACGAAAACGGCCCGTGCCACTGCGAGCCTTCGCCTTCGGGCAAATCGACGCGGGCGTTGCTGGAGAGCGTGACAGCCGGAATGCCGTAGCTCTGCGAACGAAACTGAGTGTGGTGCGCGCGCGCCCACAAGTTGATCGCTCCGAGATAATTCTCGTCGATCAGTTCCGCCAGCGTGCGGCCCCAGTCGTAACGCAGGTCGACAGCTTCCGGCCCCGTTCCGCCGATCATTTCCGGCAGATGCGGCGTCAAATCGTAACCGCGGCGGTTGCGAAATTCGGTGAGGAAGTCCGGGGTCCAGTCGGATTCGTACACTTCGAGGCTGTCGCTGAAGACGGAATACGGAGGATGGTCGCCAAAGGCACGCACCAGTGGCTCGGCCACATTCTTCAGGTGATCCTGAACCGCCTGGGCGCTGAAATGGTCAATGACAAAACCCTCGGCCCCATATGCCGGGCGCTTCACTTGCTGACCGGTGCGGCTGGAAATGAAGAACAGCGCAACCTGAGGCCCGTTCAGCCCTGAGGCCAGGATCAGCCGGCCATTGTTAATTCGTCCGACCTGCTGCGCGTGCCTCGCATCGTAATGCTCGGTCGTTCCCGCCGCGACGAAAGCCGCGAGCAGCTCTTCGCCGTTCTCGAGAGACGGTGCCGCAACAGAATCCTCGCCGGAAGAAACCGGAACGGCTACGACGCGCAGGCGCCCAGCCGCTTCCGTCACTGGAACCCAGGCTCCTCCGTAGGGCCAACCGCTGCCGAGAGTGATACTGACGCGCATGCCGAGGCTGCGGCCGGTCTCCGCGGCGAAGCCGACCATTTTGAGGAATTCCGGCGAGAGAAATTTCATGTTGCGGAATCCCGTCTGCGGATCGTCCAGCGCCAGCGGATAAACGGGCTGAATCTCCACACCACCGATGCCACCGGCTTTCATCGTCTGCAACTCGCGTGCCAGCTCGTCGGGCTCGACGGCGGGCCCAAACCACCACCAGCGCATCATCGGGCGAGCGTCGGAAGGAGGTGACTCGAAGCCACGGCGCAGAGCGACGAGCGAATCTCCGGATGTTGCGATCGAAGATGGCGGCTCGTTGCTCCGCTGGCTTGAAGCGGCGGGAGCCAGTGCGAGGCAGGCCACCATCACGCAGCCGATGATTCGAAGGAAGCCACTCATCGATAGGTAAAACCCCGACAGCGGTCCATCCTACGCCGCCTGCGTTCCCGAGTGGGAGGCCGAGGGAGCGACCAGAGTCACGGCCATCACTGGAACGTAACGTTGCCTCCGGCCGCCTTGATGATGGACGATCCGTCGCTTGCCTGCACAGTGACTTTTTCGCCAGAGACGTCGGCGTTGCTGATATCCAGGCCGTGCTGCGCTTCGATCCTGACGTTCTTCAGGATCAGGCCGCGAATCGGGGCCTCAGGCAATCCCGCGATGGCGCCGGCGGAAACGATATCCGTGGCTGTTACATTTTCCAGCGTGATGTCGTGAAAATGAGGAGTCAGCCGGGTGACGGGCTGCGCCGGATCCGGATCAGGCGGCAGGATCTTTGGGTAATACTCACTGATGATGATGGCGTTCTTCACGTTTTTCATGTCGATATCGCGGAAGGTCAGCGAGCTCACGTCATTGCCGCGATCGCGATTGGCCTTGATGCGGATACCGTTGTCTGTTCCGTCAAAGTGAATGCGCTCGGCGCGAATGTTCCGCGCACCACCCGCGATTTCGCTGCCCACCGAGAGGCCGTGTCCATGCAGAAACGTGCAATCGGTGATGGTGATGTCGCGGCTCGGATCGTCGGGGCCCTGCGAGTTCGCCTTTCCTGATTTGATGGCAACGTCGTCGTCACCGACATCCGCATAGACGTGATCGATGAGGACGTGGGACGAAGAGAACGGATCGATAGCGTCCGTGTTAGGCGAATGCTGAGGGGCCAGGACCTTGATATTCCGAATCGTCACGTCGTCGGAGTAGTAAGGAACCAGTTGCCACATCGGCGAATTCTGGATAGTCACGCCCTCGACCAGCACGTGCCGGCAGTGGTCGAAGACCACCAGCCGCGGCCTCGTGTGGTCAGACCCCATGACGCCGTGATCGCCGAAAGCCCGCGCTTCCTGCCACCAGCTTTCTCCGGCTCCGTCGATCACGCCTTCGCCCGTAATGGACACGTTCGTCGCATCGGTCGCACTCACCAGCGACTGCCGGCCGGGCGCACGAAATTCGGTTTTGGCTGGGTAGTCCTGATGATCGGAGGTGCCGAGCAGCGTCGCGCCCTTATCGAGCTCGAGAGTGATATTGCTCTTCAGGACGATGGGCGCGCTGAGCCACGTGCCTGCGCTGAGCCGCACGGTGCCGCCTCCATGCTGTTCGCAGGCATCGATGGTGGCCTGAATGGCAGCGGTGTCTTTGGAAACGCCATCGACCTTCGCACCGTAAGAATGCGGATTGCAGGTTGTCGATGACGACAGGGCGCTCGCTGGAGACGCCATCGAGACAGCCGTCAACGCGAGCCCTGCAAGCAGCCATGAGAAAAGCGATTTGAATCGAATCACGAGGTTTCCTCACCAGCGAGCAAGTCAGATTGCGAAGCCAATGATACGCTGGAACGGGCCCCAGTGGTCATACCACTGGGGCTCAAATCCGATTTGCAATCGAGACATTCTTTCTGCAAGGATCGTGCCGCTATGAATTCTATCCAGTCGAATCGTCGGGAACTTCTTCGCGTGGGTACCCTGGGTCTGGGCGCTGTCGTCGGCTCCATCGTTCCCGACGTACATGCTGCTTCTCACGCGCCGTCGCCTGCACCGGCACCGGGAATCTTCGACGTCCGCACCTATGGCGCCGTGGGCGATGGCAAGACCGTCGACACCCCCGCCATCAACAAAGCCATCGACGCGGCAGCGGCCGCAGGCGGGGGCACGGTGGTTTTCGCCGCGGGAACATGGCTGAGCTTTTCGATTCATCTGAAGAGTCACGTTGGGCTCTATCTTGCGCAGGGCGCGACCATCGTCGCCGCGGATTCGCCGCTGCCCGGCGGCGCCACCGGCTATAACGGCGGGACCTACGATGCGGCCGAGCCCAATACCCCGTGGGAGGACTACCAGGATTATGGTCACAATCACTGGCACAACTCGCTGATCTGGGGCGAAGGCATCACCGATATCAGCATCACCGGGCCGGGCACGATCTACGGCAAGGGCCTCAGCTTTGGCGCCAACCGCGTCGCGCGGGGGAACTACCCCATCTATGTTGCCGAGCAAGCCGGCGCGGGCAACAAGAGTATCGCGCTGAAGAACTGCCACAATGTGCTGCTGCGCGACTTCTCCATCCTGAAGGGCGGCCACTTCGGCCTCCTGCTGACGGGCGTTGATAACCTGACCATCGACAACCTCACCATCGACACCGACCGCGACGGAATGGACATCGACTGCTGCCGCAACGTGCACGTCTCCAACTGCACGGTGAACTCACCGTGGGACGACGGAATTTGCCCGAAGAGCAGTTACGCCCTGGGCTACGCCAGAGCGACCGAAAATGTGACGATCACCAACTGTTACGTGACCGGCGATTATGAGTTGGGCAGCGTTCTCGACGGCACGTTCAAGCGATTCGCTCCGGATGCGCGCGTGGGACGCACAGGACGCATCAAGTGCGGGACGGAATCGAACGGCGGCTTTAAGAACATCACGATTTCCAACTGCGTTTTCGACGCCTGCAACGGGCTCGCGCTGGAAAGCGAGGATGGCGCGCTCTGCGAAGACATCGCGATTTCGAACATCACCATGCGCGACATCGTAACCGGGCCCATCTTCGTGCGGCTCGGTGCTCGCCTGCGCGGCCCAAAGGAAACCACCAAAGTCGGCACGATGCGCCGAATCCTCATCAGCAACCTGACAAGCTATAACGCGCATTTCAGGCTCTGTTCCATCCTCAGCGGGATCCCCGATTACGCGATCGAAGACGTCAAGCTGTCCGACATTTACCAACATTCGCTCGGCGGCGCATCGCTGGATGCCGTTGGCCTGCGGCCGCCGGAGTTCGAAAACAAGTATCCGGATCCCGGCATGTTCGGGCCGATGCCATCTCAGGGATTCTTCTTGCGCCACATCCGGAATCTCGAAGTCAGCCATGTGGAGGTCGCCGCAGCGTCCCCCGATCCGCGACCGAGCTTCTATCTGACCGGAGTGGATCGCGCCGACTTCATCGCCGTCACCGCGCCGACGGGAGTCTCCGCGTTTCATCTGGATCAGGTGAAGGACCTGCGCATTCTGCTGAGCCGTGCGGCGAAGGATACACAACTGGACAGCGCCGACAATCAAACCCTTTAACCGGACAAGGGGGCAGGGTTTTCATTTCCCGCGGTCGCCACCCGATCCGCAAATTGAATCGCGCGTGGTCTGACCAACCAGCCGCGCGGCCGCCTCTTCGACGAGGGCCGGGAGATCGGGCGGACGGTGTATTCGTGACACAATTGCGGACAGAGGACCGAGTTCCCCCTGGACTGGAAACGATTGCAGCGGGGTGGAGATCCGGGGGCGCCCCTGCCCGGTTTTGAGTCGGTCCAGGAACAAAAGATGGATCGGCAAAGCCAAGAAACAAGAGGCTCTGGCAGAACCGAACCGCTTGCGTTGAGTCGGCAAAAAGTAGCTCCCCGCACCCGTTCCGTCAATCCCCTCGGAGGATCGGCCGACGCTTGCCCCTTGACAGGTCCATTCTGGCTCCACGATACTGGTGCGGTTTTTGAGACAGGTCAGACCTCTTCGCACACAAAATGCAATCGGCAGTTCTTTGGAGGCTTCTATGAGGAACACACGCTCCAACGCAATGGCAATCCCTGGGCGCTGGTTGGGCGCCTGTTGTCTCGCGACGCTGGTGCTGTTCGCCACCCTGGGCAAAGCGCAGATCGCCGGAACCGCCAACGTACAGGGCACCGTACTGGATGCCTCCGGAGCCGTGGTCCAGAATGCAGCGATCACCATCACCGATGTAGCGACGCAGGGACAGCACCACACCAGGAGCGGCAGCGCCGGGTTCTATGTCTTCCCTGGCCTGCCTACGGGCACCTACACCCTGCGCATCACGGCTACCGGATTCAAGACTTACGAGCAGACGAATATCGTGCTCGAAGTCGGCAGCAGCATCGCTATCAATGCCAGCCTTCAGGTGGGGGCGGCGAGCACCGAAGTGCAGGTCCATTCGGATAGTCTGGCCCTGCAGACTGAGGATCCTTCATTCAAGCAGACCGTCGACGAGAAGGACATTACGGAGATGCCGCTGAACTCCACCAGCCGGCAGATCACGGGCCTGCTGACCGTTTCGGGAGGATCGAGTACTGCGCCCGGCAACGACTTTACCGGCAGCAAGTACTCGTACCAGACCATCTCCATCTCGATCGCGGGCGGCAACGGGAACACTACGCTGTGGCGCCTCGACGGCGGCGATAACCAGGACTACATGGCCAACGGCAACCTCCCGTTCCCGTTCCCCGATGCGGTCAGCCAGTTCAGCGTTGAATCGACCGTGCTCGGCGCGGGAGACGGCGAGCATACCGGCGGTTATGTGAACGCCGTAACCCGCTCCGGGACCAACACCTACCATGGCACAGCGTTCGAGTTCATCCGCAACAACTACCTCGACGCGACGAACTTCTATTCCGTTTCGCCGGATACCCTGCACCAGAACGAATACGGCGGCACCTTCGGCGGCAGAATCATCCGCGACAAGCTTTTCGCCTTTGCCGGGTACCAGCACCTGAAGGCCGATCAAAGCCAGTCCAGCACAGAAGCCTTTGTGCCTACGGCGGCGAACCTGGCCGGCGATTTTTCCGTGACCGATGGACCCACCTGCGAGGCATCGAAGAAATTCGTGCAGCTGGTGGACCCGCTGACCGGCGCCACGCTGGCGGGAGACAAATACTCCGCTCCTCCCGCCTATATCAAGCAATCGCTGGCGCTCGATGGTTATCTGCCAAAAATCGACCCGGCTGTGGACACCCAGAATTGCGGGCTTGTCTCCTACTCCATCCCGTCCGCGACCTTCGATAACGAATTTGTCACCCGGGTCGACTACACCATCAACGCGAAGAACAACCTGTACGGCCGGTATTTCATCGACGGGTATCAGTTCCCGGCCTACTTTTCCCCCAGCAACATCCTCATCACCACGCAGTCGGGGAACATCGAGCGGACGCAGTCTTTGACGCTTGGCTGGATCGACGCATTCAGTCCGAACTTCGTGAACGCGGCGCACGCTACGGTTCTGCGCCGCGTGGACAATCGCGGCTATGCCGCCAATGACATCAACGCCGGCACCCTCGGCGTTTCTATGTATCTGCCCATCCCCAACGGTCTGCAAATCACGGAAGGCAAATTCACCATCGGCGGCGGGACCAACTCGGTTGCCCATTTCAACGACAACACGCTGGCCATCGACGATGATGTGACCGTGGTGCGTGGGAAGCACCAGATCATCTGGGGCGGGGAGTGGGTCCAGAACGAGCTGAATATCTCCAACGGGTACGAGTCCAACGGGACCTTCACGTTCAATGGTGAATACAGCGGAAGCGGGCCCAATGGCGGCAGCGTGATCGGCGATCAGAGCCTCGACTTTCTGTGGGGCACGCTGAGCGCCTTCCAGCAGAGCAAGCAGCAACAGAACGCGCTGCGTGGACCGATTCCCAGCCTTTATGCCCAGGACACATTCCACGCTTCGCCGCGCCTGACCCTGGTGGGCGGAGTGCGCTGGGGGCCAAATTTCATGCCCACGGACTACTTCAATCGCGGCAGCGTTTTCAACGAAGCCGATTTCCTCAACAACACCATCAACACCGTCTACCCCAACGCCCCCGCCGGCATTCTGTTCTACGGGGATAAGGGCGTGACCCGAGGGTTCACGCAGAACTCGCCATGGCAGTTTTCGCCTAACCTCGCGGTGTCGTGGGATCCATTTGGCTCGGGTAAGACAGTGATCCGCGCAGGCGCCGAGCTGGCCTACGACAAACCAAATTTCTTCACCGGCCAGCGCACCAACCAGAATCCTCCGTTTGCTACCGCCATCAGCAATACCCAAACGTCGGGATCCGGACCATTGTCCTTCGGCGCTCCCTGGTCGGTGGGTTCCATTACCACCAGTCCATTTCCCCAGCCGGTGATCCCCACTCCGTCGCAGGCAACCTTCTACGCTCAGTCCCAGTACATCTTCATGCCCAGCCAGTTCCACCCGGCCTACACCATGCAGTGGACGCTCAGCGTTCAGCGTGATCTCAGCCATGGCTGGCAGGCACAGGTCGACTACATCGGGAACCGGACCGTGCACGATCCTATGGGCACCCCACTGAGCCCGGCGGTCTTCATCCCCGGAGTATGGGGGGCGGGCGGCACCGGCTGCGCCGGCATCGTAACGACCGGGCCGGCAGCGGTAAAACCCGGCGCTGCGGGAACGAATTGCTCGACGACCAAGAACCAGAACTCACGCTTTGCGCTGACGATTGCGAACGCTGCTCAGGGCAACCAGATCATAGGCGGCGGCGCCGGCTCGGTCATCGTCAATGACGTGGGCTTCGCCAGCTACAACGGTATGGTGGCCACCCTCCAGCACCGGCTTTCGTCGACCTTCAGCCTGCTGGCGAACTATACCTGGTCGAAGTGCCTGGACATCGCCGACGGCCAGGGCGATATTGCGGCGGGCCTCTATCAAAATCCCAACAACCCCAGGGGAGACTGGGGGCCGTGCGGTTTCGACTATCGCGACATCGAGAACTTCGTCATTGTTGCGCGCAGCAACTTCAGGGATCTCCCCCGCGCTGAGCGGCTGCTCATCGATAACTGGGAGTTTGCTCCGCTGGTGCACATCACCACCGGGGCCGCGGTCAACGTAACTTCCGCAGTGGATAACTCCCTCACCGACGAGGGCCAGGATCGCCCGAATCGGGTGGCTGGAGTGAGTCCTTATGCCGAAGTGAAATTCTCCAGGGCCAGTGGCGAGGCGAACCGGGAGTATCTTAACCCAGCCGCTTTCGCTCAGGTGACGGCGCCGTGCGGTTCCAGTACCAATGGATGCGCGGAAGTGGGAACGTTCGGGGATGTCAGCCGGAACGCATTTCGGACGCCTCCTTACTTCCAGTTCGATGCTCAGGTTTCGCGGCTGTTTCCGTTGCACGAACGGCTGAATCTCGATCTCCGGCTGGAAGCCTTCAATGTGCTGAACCACCCGGATTTCGGTAGCCCAACAACCGGCTTTTCGTCTTCCACTTTCGGCCAGATCTCATCGACCGCCGGCGGCAATGCCGCCAGAGTCTTTCAGGGAAGCGTGAAGCTCATCTTCTAGCCAGGCCGACTCCTGGAACTCAGGGAGCTCGCCGAGCTCCCTGAGTTCCGTTGCTCCTAGAGAACGATGATCGTGAACGTCGCCGTGCTCTTGATTCCGACGGCGTTCGTGTACGTAACCACGTAGACGTCGTAGCCAAAACCCAGCGGAATGTTGTTGATCTGCCGCGAGGTGGACGTGTAACCATTGGGCCCGGTCCAGCTCCACGAACCGCCGGTGAGCGGTTGCGGGCCCAGGTTCACCGAACTCCCCAGGAACACGATGGTGGAGTTGCCGGAGGTCCAGGCTCCGTTACCCACCTGGATATAAGGAACGATCGTCGAGGGAGCGATGCTGATCGTAAAGGTCTGCGTGCTCTTCACGCCGGCCGGATTGGTGTACGTAGCCACGAAGACGTTCGTGGCCAAAGTTAACGGAATGCTGTTGATCTGCCGCGAAGTGGAAGTGAACCCGCCTGGCCCCGTCCAGCTCCACGAACCGCCAGTCAGCGGCTGCGGACCCAGATTCACCAGGTCGGTGAGTTGCACCGTCGCGCTGGCGGTCGTCTGCCAGGCTCCGCCGTTCACCTCGAGATAAGGAGTGATGGCGGTCGGAGCCACAGTGATCGTGAACGTCTGTGTGCTCTTCGCGCCGGCCGGGTTGGTGTAGGTCGCGACAAAGACATTCGTCGGCAAAGTCAGCGGGATGCTGTTGATCTGCCGCGCAGTGGAACTGTAACCATTGGGACCGGTCCAGCTCCACGAACCGCCAGTCAGCGGTTGCGGACCCAGGTTCACGGAGTCACTGTATTGCACCGTGGCGCTGCCGGTGGTCTGCCACGCTCCGCCGTTCACCTCGATGTAAGGAACGATCGGGGTGGGAGGGGCGTTCGCCGTCACGCTCACGGATCCCACCACCGTGGTGTAATCCGCGCTGACAGTCGGCGTAAAGGTCACGCTCTGCGAAGAAGTTCCCGAAGGCGGAGCCGTGGTCGACGTGGTGAAGGCAAAACTGCCAGGCACGGAGGCCACACCGCCTGTCAGCGTTGACGAGGCCAGCGTCTGCCCAACCGTGATGGCGCTGGCTGTCGGCCACGTTGACACCGTAGGCGTCACCTTGACGACCGCCAGATTCCCCGTGGCAGTGCTGGGACCGAAGGACCCTCCGATGTCCGAGTAGGTCACGCTGACGGTATACGTGTTTGCCGCCAGACCCTGCGGCAGCGGGTAGGATACGGTGGCGACGCCACTGCTGTTCACCGTCCCGACAGCCGTAACCACCGCACCCGATGAGTACTGCACGGTGAAGGTCACCTGTCCAGCGGTTGCGGGCTTTCCACCGCTCGTAACCGTCGCCGACAAGTTCACACTGGTGCTCAGCGTCGTAGCCGAAGCAGCGGCGGGCGTTGTCGAAGTCGCCGCGCCCTGGGGATTAACCGTGAGCTGGGCCGGACCGGCGGTCAGTGTGTTGGCGCCGACAACCGGAATGCTCACCGAAAGCGAATCTGTCGGTGCGCTGGCCTGGTTGACTTGAAGAGTAAAGGTCGCGCCCGTGCCGCCGACGGTGCTTGAGGTCAGCCCGGTCGCCGTTCCGGTTCCGCTGAAGCTCAGCGTTACTGGCACGCCGCCGATGTTCTGGCCGTTTTCCATCACCGATACGATGACCGGCGGCGCAGTCCCCGGCGTGTTCGCGTTGCCGACGTAGGGCGCTCCAACAAACTGCGCTGAGGTGTAATTCGTCTGCACCGCGCCAGCGTCGACGCACGGAGCTGTTGCCGAATATCCCGTATAGGTGGTGTTCTCGTTGGCAAATCCGCGCTGGTCGGTAGTCACGAACAGCGGAATGTAGGCTGCAGAGCCACCGCAGATGGCCGAACTGCCAGGTTGCGGCAGGACGGTCTGCGTTGGCCCGCCATAGGAACCCAGAACCGCAAGTTTCGTAGCCCCGACGACGTTGCCTTTGCCGGTTGCCGGACATCCTGTGCCCGAGCACTCGGTCGTGGCGTCGAGAATGCTGTTGGTCACTGCCAGTGCACCGCTGTTGAAGATGCCGCTGCCCGTGCCGGTATTGCCCGCGAACGTGCTGTTGACCGCCGTCAATATGGCGCCGCTGGCATTGTAGATTCCGCCGCTCGCGGTGGCAGTATTGCCTGCGACGGTGCTGTAGGTCATCGTCAGCGCGCCTGTGTTGTAGATCGCGCTGCCGCTGCCGGCCTTGTTCGTTGCGAATGTGCTGTCACTCACCAGCATCGAGCCGCCGTTGTTGATAGCGCCGCCGTTACCGGTGGCGGAGTTGCTGCTCAGGATGCTGTTGCTGAGCGTCAGCATTCCACCCGTGTTGTCGATGCCGCCACCGGACGCGGTCGTTTTCCCGCCGGTGATGGTCAGCCCGGAGATGTCGACGGTTCCGCCAGCGATATTCAGGATCGGGTAAGTGCCGGCCCCCGAGACCGACAGCAGATTGGCTCCCGGCCCCATGATGTCGACGCTGCCCGTCGTGCTGATGCTGGGAAGAGATCCACCCAGGGCGATGGTGCCGCTGAGACCCGAGGCAAAGTCGATATCGCCGTTGCCATCCGCCAACGCGGTATTGATCGCGTCGCGCAGCGTGCAGGTCGCTCCGCAAGTCGTAATGGTCGACCCGGCATCGTCCGCGGCGGTGTTCACCGTCAGATAGTTCGCCTGTACAGATCCAGCATCGGCCAGACCTGCTCCGCACGAGATGTCCACTCCAAAGCCGCGTTGGTCGGCGCCAGGAAAGTTCGATGACGAGCTGACGCAGTGCGCCGCGCTTCCGGGCAGTGGTGGCATGGTTGGCGTCGGCCCGCCATAGTATCCCAGCGAAGCCAGTTTCAGATTCGCCAGTGTCGCAACGACGTTGCCATTTTGGCCGTTCACCGGGCAATCGCTCGGAGTGGCCGTGGTGACGCACGCCGCGCCCGTCGTTGGAACGTCCAAAATGCTGTTGGTAACCACCATCGTCGTCGGCGGAGAAAGCGCCGGATTGCCGTCGTTGTAGATCGATGTGCCGTCATTGGGCCCGAATACCGCCGTGTTGGCCACGAAGGTGCTGTTCTTCACGGTAAGCGTCCCGCTGGTGAAGGTCACGGCCCCGGAGAACGCTGCATAATTCCCCGTGAAAAGGCTGTCCGTGATCGACAAGCCGCTGAGACTGTAGACGGCGCTGCCGTCGTTCGCAATGTTGCCCGCGAACGTGCTGCCTTTGATGTTCAGTGTGCCGATGTTGGTGATAGCGCCGCCCAGACCATTGTCCGTTGTCGTGTTCTGGGAATAATTGCCATTAAAGAAGCAGTCATTCACGGTCAGCGATCCGCTGTTGTTCAGGATCGCTGCGCCTTCGCCCGCCAGAGACGGTTGCCCGGTGGTGTTGTTCGCGAAGACCATGTGATCCACGGTCAGCGTTGCCCCGACGTTGTATATGGCCCCGCCGTAAGACGGCATCAGCCCGGTGGCCACTACTGTGTTGTTCGCATTGGCCAGAGTCAGCCCGGAAATCGTCACCGTCGTCGCGGCCGTGCCGGACACATAGAACTGCTGATACCCGCCCGAGATGGTCAGTGCATTCGCGCCCGGGCCCACGATGTTGGTGCTGGTCGTGATAATGGGCAACACGAAATTCAGCGTGTTGGTCCCCTTCACTGAGAACTTGATGGTGCTGCCGGGATCGGCCAGCGCCGCGGTAATCGCGTCACGCAGCGTGCAGCTGGATCCCGTCCCGTTGGCGGGGCAGTGCGACGCGGTCCCGGTGAGCGTAGTGGGAGTGCCACTGTAGTCGTCCGTGTTCACCGTCACCGTGTAGGTGTCCGATGCCAAAGCCGCGGTTGCGGGCGCCAGACACAGCGGCGCGAGCCAAACGCAATTAGCCAGGAAAATGGAGAAGATACGGAACCGTGTGGAACAGCGACTGGAATTCAGAGAACCATTGGCAGACATAGCAGGAGCCCTCGGCAATTGGAATTAGTGTTTGGCGCCCGCACCATTGCAGGCGGTTTTTCGATTTCCCTCCGAAACGCAGAGGAAGCGCCGGCAAGTCCCGGCCACAACGCTTGAAAAGGATCAGCTTCGACGTACCTTAGTGTGCAATCCTGAGCGGGTCAACGAATCTTTGGTCGCTTCGTCGAGGGCACTGCGGAACCCCATTTTGAGTCACTTTGGTGGCAGTTACTGGTGGGCCATAGCAAAGGCGGAGAAGTCCTTTGCCTGCTGGATGGCGCCATCCGATCGGTGTCCGCAGTGGAGACCGACGGTGCCTTAGGGTGTCACCAAGGGGGGAGATGCGTGGTCCCCCGGATGGGGGAGTCGGTCGGAGAAGCCGGTGGCCCCGTAATCAAATCGTAACGAAGATTGCTCCGTCTTCGACCGCAAGTTCGATGCCCGCGGCTTTGGCGGCTTCCTGAAGTGCCGCATTCAGCATGACCACCGGATCGGTACTCACCTCCAGCCGGCGCATCAGGCCTTCGCCTTTTTTGCCGCCTGCGGAGAAGACGATTTTCAGTCCGCGGCGCTTGCATTTGACTGGCGTCCCGTCTTCCAGCTTCACGTTCATCGGCTTGATGTACGCGTCTACGTAGTGAACGCCAATGCCGGACTTGTCGTCGGTGTGCTGCGGAAGCTTGTCCAGAGCCGCCGCGCTGACATCGCAAAGTTTGACTTTCACGCGCGGCTCCGCTGGAGTTCCATTCCCTTCGATTCCAGAAACTCGTCCATGACTTTTCTGAACGCGCGGATGTGCTCCGGCGTGCTGCCGCAGCAGGCTCCGACGATATTCGCGCCGGCCTCCAACAGCGGCATCAGGCCCCGCACCATCTGATCCGGCGTCTCGTCGTAGACCACTTTCATATCCACCAGTCTGGGCTGTCCCGCATTCGGCTGCACCATCACCGGCAGGCTGGTCGCGCTCTTATAGCGCTCCACCGCCGTCAGCGCGCGCTGCATATCCATCCTGGTGCCGCAGTTCAGGGCCACGATGTGCGCGCCGTGCTCCTCCATGAAGGCGGCCGCGCGTTCGGGTTCGATCCCCATCATGGTGCGAAAGGTCGAGCCGTCGAGAGTGACATCGTACGCCATCGATCCGATAATGCACGGCGCGCCCGCCTGCTGAGCCGCCTGGATTCCGATCAGCAGTTCCTCCAGCGAGGTCTGAGTCTCAATAATGATGGCGTCCGCGCCGCCTTCCACCAGAGCCGCAGCCTGTTCTTCGAACGCGCTGCGCACCCGGGCTTCGCTGAAGTCGCCGTAGGGCTCCAGCAGGCCGCCAAACGGTCCGATGTCGCCAATTACGTAACCGTCTCTGTTGCCAAAGGCCTGACGCGTGATCTCAACGCCCGTCTTGTTGATGACCGCCACGTGGTCTCCCTCGGAGTGGCGCGTGCGCATGATGCGCGATCCGCCAAAAGTGTTGGTCAGGATGCACTCCGACCCGGCTTCCGCATAGCGCTGTTGGATCGCAAGCACCCGCTCCGGATGCGTGAGATTCCAGGCCTCGCCGCAATTGCCCTGTTCCAGGCCGGCGATCATCAGCTGCGTTCCCATCGCGCCGTCGCACAGCAGCGGCCGCTCCCGGATCGCGTCCTGCAGAAGTTTCGTCATCGTTCCTCGGCTTCCTGCGCCAGCTCTCTTTGCACCAACGCGTAGTGAATCGTTTCGAACACCAGGCCCCATTTGTGATTGCGGCTGGACGCATCGCAAAAGCACCCCGCACCGCTGAGCTCGCGCCGCCACGACAATACGGCGTTCAGCCGCTCTCCGTGCAGCGGTTTCTCGCGGTCAATGGATCCCATCAGGCGCGTGGGGTCTTCGATGTACTGGCACATGAAAGTGTGGCCGGTATCGCCGGGGACTGGCGCGCAATGCTGCTCCCGGATCGGATACCCCTCCGACCTCGGGCCCAGCTTCACGTTGTAGTGAAACGTCAACGGCCGCCCCATGTTGGTGCAGGTGGTTCCGTCATAGCGGAACACCGCGTCGAGCGACCCATCCTGATGAATGTCCATGGAGAGACGCTCCTCGGCCCAACGCTTCAGGGCTTTTCGGTTCACGCTGTACTCGGCGTCTTCGTCCAGCACCGTCATCCGCGCCGTCACCTGCTCGGTGTTCGAGCGCGGAGCCCGCCGGTACGGCGCGCGCCGGTACTGGCAGGGGCCAAAGGAACAGCTTTCGCACGGAACCAGACCGGTGAGCCTGCGCAGGCGCTCGGTGTGATGCGTCAGGCCGAAGACTGCCAGCAGCGTTTTCCTGGGGCGCAGCATGCCGGAGTCGAGCGCATCCACGCAGGAGGGGAAAGGCTCTCTGCGCGTCCGCTTCATCAGCTCCAGCAATTGCGGCTGTTCCGCCACGTCCCACTCGGGATACCCTGGGCTGTAGTGGGGCAACACCGCCATCTCATGTTGCTCCGCCCAGTCACAGAGTCGCGCCCCGGTCGCCGTGGTCAAATGCTCAACGACCGCGGAAGCATACATCTCGAGGAAGAAATATTCGTCGGGCTTTTCGTCCGCCCAGCGCCGCCGCGCTTCTTCCTCGGCTTCCGGACCGGCGCCCACGGCGACCAGAATCACGCTGTGCGCTTCTGCTTGCCGCAGCGTGCTCTCCAGCCGTTTGCTCACGAATGGCAGTCCATCAATATAGATAGAGTCGCCGGCGAGTTCGAAGGTCTCCGCCTGACGCGCATAGAACCACGGCCGTCCGTTCTCCGCATACCAGTCCCGCGCCTGCTCCGCCAAGTCCAGCGCCCTGCCTTCGAGCACAAAGCCGCGCGGATAACCGAGCAGACGCACGTACTCCTCCGGCAACACATTCAGCTCGGGAAGCGTGCTGGCCAGCTCGATGCTCTCCGCTACCTCGCGCATGGCATCGGCTCCACGGGCTTGAACTGGCAGCCCTCCACGAAAAAGTCGAAGAAGCTCGGGTGGGTTTCGAGCCGGCAGTGCTGCACCTTCTTCACCAGCTCTTCCAGCTCCCGGCGCTTCGTGATGGACAGCAGCAAGAGGGTCGCGCCTTCGATCGCAGTATTGCCGGCTTGCACGATCTTTGCGGAATCGAGGCTCGGCACCAGTCCAATGCGCTTCGAAGCTTCCACGCTGAGATGCCGCCCGAACCCTCCGGCCAGATAAAACACGTCGATGTCGTCGAAGTCGATGCCGTAGCTCGAGAAGACCACATGCAGTCCCGCAACGTTCGCCCCCTTGGCCTGCGCCAGCTCGCTGACGTCGCTCTCCAGCAGAAAAATGTCACGGTCTTGACCGCGCCCTTGCGCGTGGTACAGCGTGACGCGCGGGGCGCCGTCTTCAAAGCGGCCCTTATCGTTCATGCGGCCTGTGCGCAGCAGCTCGCTCAGTACATCCACCAGCCCCGAACCGCAAATGCCTTCCGGCGGCACATCGCCGATCACGCCGAGACGAAAAGTTCCATCGTCGACGATCGCCACTTCTTCAATCGCCCCGTCCAGAGCCGGCATGCCGCAAGTGATCGCTCCACCCTCGAAGGCCGGACCCGCGGGACAGGACGCGGCGACGATGCCGTGCTTGTTGCCGACAATCAGTTCGGTGTTCGTGCCGATGTCCATGATGGCGATCAGCCGCTCTTCGTGCGCCAGATCCACTGCCAGCATCGCGGCCGCCGCGTCCGCGCCCACGTGGCCGCTGATGATCGGCGCGCCGTACACACGCGCCTTGGGATGAATCGGCAGCAGGCTGCGCAGCCCTGTCTGCACCAGGCTCGTCGTCGTGCGCTTGCCTTCGGCCATTTCAATTTCCGTGATCGACCGGTACGGCGTTTGCCCGATCGTATACACGCTCTGCCGAAAGAACAGATCCCGCATCGTTGAGTTGCCCACGACCACCATCTCGTAGATGGTCTTCGGATCCACAGGAAACTTTTCAATCGCGTGGGTCAGGTAGCCGGCCAGCGTACGCAGCAGCAGTCTTCCCGGGTGATCCGTGTCGTACGCAATGCGCGACATCACCTCCGACCCGCCGAAACGCTGCGGATTCTCGAACGAGGTGTCCGCGATCAACTCGCCGCTTTCGAGGTCGAGCAGGCGCAGGACGATCGTTGTCGTCCCCAGGTCCATGGCGAGCCCATGGATCGGCCCTGTGGAGCGTTCCACTTCAACGCCATCAATCAGGATGCGATCGCCATCGCGCGTGACCGCGGGGTTCAGCACGAATGGCTGGCTGCTCACTGGCAGTCCCAGTGCGTGGCGCTCGATGCGCATGTGTCCTCGCCGCATCGTATGGCAGCGAACCTGCCCGCTGGCGCCGGTCACAAATGTCTGGCACGATAGGCGAAACTTTCCCTTCAGATGCCGCTCCGGCTCGGTCATAGCCGAAAGCGCGCTCATCCCCTCCACGACTTCCACCATGCACTCTCTGCACTTGCCCTGCTTGCGGCACGACGTGGGAACATCGATGCCCAGGCTCTCGGCGTGCTCGAACAGCGACTGCCCGCTCCTCGCTTCGATGGATTCCCCGTTGATGGTGAGAGTGACGGCCATTTTCCGTGGAGTCTTACCAGCCCTTCGCTTCGAGTTCCGCTTTCAGTGCTTCCGCGACCTCGCGCGCCGAACCCACGCGTTCCTCTTCCTCGCTCCATTTCCACTGGGCCAGGTAGTCGTCGGCGGCCTGCAGCCCTCGCTTCGCGGCGAGGATATCGATCTGTTGCATGAATCTCTCATCCAGCATCACCGTGACGTCATCCGCATCGTCCTCGGCCTTGATCTGCGTGGGGATTTCCTGCCAGTAGAGAATCCTGTATGTTGCCACTCCGTTACACCTGTGCCGCCAGCCGCAAAAATAAATCCACCGCGGCGGAAGCGTTCGCGCCGTACCCATCGGCGCCGATCTCGTCGGCGAACATCTGGCTGATGGGCGCCCCGCCGACTGCCATCTTGATGTGAGTCAGTCCCGCCGCGTTAAACCCATCGATCACGGTCTTCATGTACATCATGGTCGTCGTCAGCAGCGCGCTCATGCCGATGATGGTCGGCTTGCACCTCTCGGCCGCTGCCATGAATTTATCCAGACTCTGATCCACGCCGATGTCGTGCAGCTCGAAGCCCGCGCCCTCCGCCATCATCCCCACCAGATTTTTGCCGATGTCGTGCAGGTCGCCGCGCACCGTGCCCATCAGTAAAACGCCTTTGGGTTTGGTGGTGCTGTCCTTCGAGGTCAGCAGCGGCTTCAGCACCGCCATCCCCGCCTTCATCGCCCGCGCCGCGATCAGCACTTCCGGCACGTACAGCACATTGTGCTTAAAGTCCTCGCCCACCACGCTCATGCCCGCGATCAAACCCTCGTTCAGCACCTCTTGCACTGTCCGCCCCTCGGCGAGCGCCTCCTTCGTCATCCGCTCCACCTGGCCGGCGTTCCCCTCGTACAGGTGCTGGTTCATCAGGGCATAATCGGGCATCGATCCTCTTCCTTAGCGAGCGCTGGCAGTCGCGTTCGCACTGCGCTTCGCATTGAATTCCTCAAGAGCCTCCAGCATCGCCACGATATTCTCGCGCGGCATGCCGGGGCTGGTGCCGCCGCCGACCGAGAGAATGATCCCCTCGCCGCCGGAACCCTCCAGTACTTCGAGCGTTTCATCTCTCACCTCTTCCGGTGTGCCGCGCACGCCAATCTCCAGCGGATTAACGTTCCCCATCAGGCACATCCGATCGCCCACGCGCCGCTTCACCTCAGCGATGTGCCGCTGTTTGCCCCAGTTCAGCACGTTGAATCCCGTGTCCGGCAGGTGGTCGAGACACGCATCGACCTCCGCATCGTTGTGGTACACCTTCACCCAGTCCTTCGGAAACGCATCGCAGATGCGCTTTAAATAGGGATGAGCAAACTCCAGGTAATGCTCTTCGTTGATGAACCCAACGATGTCGTCGAGGATGAAGATGCTCTCGACCGTATCGCCCATAACCTTTTGCTGCGCCTTGAGCCAGTCGATGATCACCCGCGTGCATAGGTCGATCAGTTTGTGCGCCCCCGCGGGATTCTCCACCAGATCGATCATGAAATTCGTGGTGCCCCGCACAAATCCCGCCGTGCACAACGGCCCGCGCGACGTGACCATGGGCAAAATGTAACCTGCATCGAGGATCCGCTGCCGCGCCATGCCGATCCGGTGCAGCGTCAGCCCGGCAAACCCGTCGGCCTCCACTTCGTAATCGGGAAACTGATCCATATCCTCGAGGTGGTAGAGGGTGTGGTATTCGCTGGGAGTATTGTCCTGCCAGAATTTGATCTTTGCCCCCAGCACTGACGGCTCCGCCGCCATCCCGTACTCCATCCACCACGAAGGGATGAAGATGATGTCCGGAAACTCACGCATGATCTTCAGGTTCGATTGAAACCACAGCTCCGGATCGAGGAAATAATCCAGATGCTTAATGCCGAGGTACCCAGGAATCCATGGGCTGTCGACAATCAGCGCCATCGGGATCTTGTCCATCTTTTCGCGGCGGGCGGCTCGCTTAAACGTTTCCCACTGTTCCGGCAGCATAGTTTTTCCTCCTGGTCACCCTGAGCACACACAACCTTTGACCAGATCAGAACTTGTCCGAGGGCTGACAGCTGCGCCGCCGGGAATGCGAAAGCGCTGCGCACACTGTAAGGCCCCGCTCATGGATCGGGGATATTGTTTACCATAACAACTAATTCTCTCAAGATCAAAGATAAAGCGCCGGACCTGGATGGCTCCGGACATCGCTTAACCTGCTGATTCTATGGAATATGTTGCACCCGCAGGGCGAGGCTGACCGGGCCGCCGGGCGGGGTTCCAGGGCGGCCAAACGGGTTCACATGATTCAGCCCGGAAACAGGCGGACGAGGCGATCGATGGAGTTTTGCCACATTTCTTGCTGCCACGACCAGTCCGAGGCTGAGGAAATCCCCCGGTGGTGGAGCTCCACAATCGTGCTGCTGAAGTTGCCATTCAGCCGCACATAGACCAGGCTCTCAGGCGCCGCCCAGTCGCCAGCCATCGTCCAGGTGAAAAGCATCTTGCGCCGCCGGCAGATGCGATAGGTTCCGCGGATGATCAGGTCCCGCCGTCCGCGCCGGTAATGATCCAGCCGGTAGCCGTTCTGTTGCCGCCACGCCACCAGATAACTCTCCGCATCGTCGCCGGGAAGAGTTATCCAGGTCTCGAGGTATTCAGGCTTTGTTAAAGCCTGAAAAATGCGGGTCGCGTCGGTAGGAACGGTAAATCGGATCGCGATCCTTAACGCATCCCCTAACTCCTGATCGGGACCGCCAAAGTACCTCGTCAACTTCCTGTCCGTCGTGCACTCGGTGTTCATCATGGGGGAGTCTCTTCCCGCGAACTGAAGCAAGTGCGAGCCCAGACGAGGCCACAACCAGGGTTTTGTGACGGAGGCTCGATACATGGGACGGACCGTCACCACCTCAGGACAGTTCTCGGATTCATCGCTGACAGGCGTCCCGCCTCCGGCTGCGCTTATGCGCTCCCTGGAATTAGCGCGGTTCGCTCTCTGCTTTTTCGTATTCTGGGACGGAGGGGCGTTCCGGCGCGGCGAAATGCGGGTTGTTCAGGGTGAATCGATGAACCGGGGGAGAGATGGAGCGCCGTCGCGAAATTCGCGATCCAGAAATCGGAATCCGGCCTATTGATGGACCAGCCGCTGAATCCGCGATCGATAACTGCGGCTCATGGAAACCTTTTGGCCGTTAACCAGCATGACCGCGGCCTCGCCCTCTGCATCCATCCTGACTTCCTTCACATATTGCAGGTTCACGATGGAGGAGCGATGGACGCGGAGGAACACCCGCGGGTCCAGCCGCTCCTCCAGGTGGGCCATCGTCTCGCGCAGCAGGTGCGTCTCATCCGACGTGGAGATGCGCACATAGTTCTCCTCTGCCGCAATCCAGCGGATTTCCGAAACCGGCAGAAACAGAACGCGCCCCTTCGATTTGAAGACAATGCGCGTCGTGTACCGGCCCGACTCGCCGTCCCCCGCTCCATTGGAGGCGCCGCCATTGGCGTGCTGGCGAATCCGCCCGAGAGCGGATCGCAGCCGTTCGGGAGTGAACGGTTTGAGCAAATAGTCCACAGCACGGACCTCGAAGGCGCGCGACGCGTACTGATCGTAGGCGGTGGTGAAGACGATGCGCGGCATGATCAGTTCCTTATGAGACGAAAGCGCGTCGATTACGTCAAAACCGTCCATGTCGGGCAGGCGAATATCGAGAAAAACCAAATCGGGCCGAGCGGCGCGGACCAGTTCGATCGTCTCCGCCGCCGTCGCGCACTCCCCCACCACCTCGCAGTCGGGTTCGTCACGCAGGAAGATGCGCAGCTTTTGCCGCGCCAGAACCTCGTCATCGGCCAGTACAACGTGGATCGTCATACGTCAAATCGTGCAGCTTCTTGTGTGCCGTTCTGTTCCAGCTGTAAGGGCAGCGCGATCGTCACATTCACGCGGCCCGAGCCCATCTCACGAACCGAAAGCGAACCGCGCTCGCCGTAATGCAGCTGCAGGCGATCTCTCACGTTCGCCAGTCCGACCCCCCGCCGCGGCAGCTCTCCACGTTCCAGATCGAGGCCCTTGCCACTATTGACGACGCTCATCCTCATTCGTTTGCCGTCCCTGCGGATATCGATCGAGAGCTCTCCCTCGCCGGCACACCGGGAAAGGCCGTGGACATAGGCGTTCTCGACGATCGGCTGCAGGATCAATGCCGGAACCAGAGCGTCGTGCAACTCCGGTTCAACCAGAACTCGCTGCTGTACTCTTCCCGCGTAGCGCTGCTGCTGCATCGCCATATAGATTTCGATGAACTCCATCTCTTTGCGCAACGGAACCAGCTGCACCTCGCCCCGTTCGAGCGTCATACGCAGCAGGCTGCTCAGTTGTTCCAGCATCTGGTCCGCCGCGTTGACATCGGTGCGCATGAGACTGGAGATGCTGTTCATGGCGTTGAAGAGGAAATGCGGATTCAGCTGCATGCGCAGCGCGGTCATCCTCGCCTGCACCAGCTGCACCTGCAACCGCGCCGCCGCCGTCTCCTTCTCGCGAAACTGCTGGTAGTAGGCCACCCCGCGCAGGAACAGGAACGCGCACCAGAAAATCGCCATGCTGTCGACGAACTCCGCACCCAGCTGGAAACTCAGCCGGTGCCAGTAATCCATGGGTGGCCGATCCACCGGCACCCTGGGAAAAAACATGACCCAGATCATCTCCTCCAGAATGCTGGTGGCGATGCTGAGCGGAAGCGCGCGCGTAAGCAGCGATACGATATTTGCCTGCACGATAAAGGGCCGCAGGAATCGCCACATCAGCCAGCAAATTGCGCCCCAGATGAGAAACTGCATCCCCCACATTTCGATCAGAAACAGCACGCTGATCCTGTAACCCCAGCGGTGCGCGTTCATCCATTCCTGCAGCGCGAACAAGATCCCGACCAGCACCGAAGCACTGATGAGGATCAGCGGATGCATGAAGAACGCTTGCTCGGGTTCGTGTCTATCTGCGGATGGAGTCACTTCGTTCGCTCGTCATCCTCCTGATGCGGTGAGACCCGGCCTCGACGCGGCCAGGTTTTTAAGAGGGCGGTACCGTGGTCAGCTGGCCGGCGTGGATGCCCTCCCCGGGAGTCACGATGGCCAGTACGGGAGGGCATGCACCTGAGACAACGGGCGGTACGTGCGGGATAGCGGCTCGGTTCCCCTGTTCGGGAGTTGGTCCCCAAGCCTGCACCGTTCGTCACAAGTTTCGAAGCGGTCCTTTTATTGGGAAGCGATGAAAAAGGTCCGCGCGAGCGAACCCGGGTGTTCGAACTCGGACGCTTCAGTCCGGTTTTGGGCACCCACCATTGCCGCAGCCAGCGTGACCTCCACGCCAGCCAACCTGTTTTCAGCAGCTTGCCCTCGCTCGCAGTTTGGCCCTGAACGGGCTCTCCTGTTGGAAAGCAACACTGGCCCAGCAGTGCTGAAGGAACGATGCATCAGCGCTCGCGCCTGGAAATTAAGGAGGCACGATGGTACTCCGGACTGTCCTGGCCGATGACGAGCCGCTCGCGCGGCGGAAGTTACGGCAGATGCTTGGCGAAATCCCAGGAGTAGAGGTAGTTGGCGAGGGCGCCTCAGCCTGTGAAGTTCTCGACGTTGTACGCGAAACTGCGCCGCAACTGCTCTTCCTCGACATTTGTATGCCCGGTTTGGACGGCTTCACGCTGCTCGATCAGCTCAACGCATTGGCGGGTCCCGCCGCGCCCCGCGTCATTTTCACGACCGCCTGGGATACCTATGCGCTCCGCGCCTTCGAAATGAATGCAGTGGACTACCTGCTCAAGCCCTTTACGGCGGAGCGGCTCCGGACCGCGGTCACACGGGCCATCGAAGAGATCGGCGCGGCTGGAAAGCCTGCCGTCCGCCGCGAAGACCAGAGCCACAATGGCGGCAAATACACCACGCGCATGGTATTCAAGTCGCGCGGTCGGATTCTCTTTCTTCCCGTTACCGATATTCGCTGGATCGCCGCGGAAGAAAACTACGTGCGCATCTGCACCAGGACCGAAAACCACCTGCTCCGCCAGACGATGGCCGACCTCGAGGGGAAACTCGATCCTGCGATGTTCGCCCGCGTTCACCGTTCCGCGATTGTCAATCTGCACTACGTCAAAGAGGTCCGCACTGAATCCCGCGGCGACTTTGCCGTTCTTCTGGTCAACGGGCAAAGAGTTCCGATGAGCCGCAGCTATCATGCGCGCATTCTCCAGTCCTTCCAAACCGCGGGAGCGCACGTAGCGTAACGGCAATGCCTGAGAAAGTCACCCATCCCGCAATCGGACGGAAATTCACACCTCCTACGAAGATTTTCGTTGACAAGTACGAACGCCTTCGTATATTGTCGCGAACATGAAACGAAACCGGCATCCCTTGCCCCGGCCAACCGAAGGAGAACTCGAACTCCTCAGCATCCTGTGGGAGCGCGGTCCCTCCACGGTTCGCGATCTGCATCAGGAAGTCAGCAGCAAACGCGCTCTCGGTTATACCTCCGTGCTCAAGCTGCTCCAGATCATGACGGAAAAGGGACTGGTGGAGCGCGAAGAGGCGGGGAAGGCCCACATCTATCGCACCGCCGCGGCCCAGCACGAAACCCAGGATCAGCTCGTCCGCGACATCAGCGAGCGCCTGTTTTCCGGCTCGGCCGCGCAGCTGGCCATGCACGCCCTGGCCATGGAGCCGGTGAACGACAGGGAACTGGAAGAACTTCGCAATCTCATCGAGCAAAAGAGGCATCGCCAATGACACACCACTGGGAAGCTCTCGGATGGACGCTGGTCCATTTCCTCTGGCAGGGCGCGGCCGTCGCGATCGTCTACAGAATGGCCGATCGTGCTCTGGCGCGCCACAGCGCCAACGCTCGCTACGTGCTCGCTCTGGCCGCGCTGCTCGGTATGCTGGCCGTCTCCGTCACCACCCTCGCGTACGAGGAGGCCAGCTACTATCAGTCCACTCCGCGAACCGGCGCCGCAGCGCCCCACTTTGCTCTCGCAGCCCAGCCGGTGGCCGCGCCCCTGTCGGAAACCGCCCGCCCGCTCCAGTCCGCATCCCTCGACCCCATGTCGCTGCAACATTTCATGCCGTATCTGGATACGCTCTGGCTCGCCGGCGTCCTCTTCCTCTCCTTGCGCGCCCTCGGTGGATGGTGGCTCATTCGCCGCCTGCGCCGGCGCACGTACCAGCGCGCCCCGCACACGCTGCTCCTCCGCCTCGATGTTCTCCGCCGCCAGATGGGAATCCGCCGGCTCGTCGATCTGCGCCTCTCCGAACGCATCGCGAGCCCCTTCACGGCTGGCGTACTTCGCCCCTGGATTCTGTTGCCGGTTACCGCGCTCACCGGCCTGAGTTCCGAACAGCTGGAAGTCGTGCTCTTCCATGAGCTCGCTCACATTCGCCGCGCCGACTATCTCTGGAACCTTTTGCAGACCATGGTTGAGACGCTCTTCTTCTTCCATCCGGCCGTTTGGTGGATCAGCCGCCGCGTCCGTGAAGAAAGAGAACTCAGCTGCGACGATATCGCCGTGAAGAACTGCTCCGATCCGGCTCTGTATGCGTCCGCGCTGCTGCGCATTGAAGAAGAGCGGCGCAGCCGCCTGCAGCTGGCCATGGCCCTCGATGGCCATCAATCGCGCGCCGGTCTCCGCGCCCGCGTCCTGCGTATTCTCGGGACCACCGAGGCGCGGCCCCGCGGTTTTCGCCCCGTCTCTTTTGCCGGAATCGCAGCCGCGCTGATCGTCTTTCTGTGCCCGCTGCCGAAAGTCTTTGCCAGTTTTCGCGCGATCCCCAAAGTTGCCACTTCCATTGCTCCCATCGCGAGCAACGTCGTGCACAAGGCCATCCATCCCATACTGCAGGCCGCGGTACCCACGCCCAAACCCAGCGCCGACGTCCCACCACCCGCGCCGAACGAGGACCAGCAGAACGCATCCCCAGAACCGGCGCAGAACGCCGAACCAAAAACCGAGGGCCACTCTGACTACATCGACGAGATGCGCGCCGCCGGCTACGACGTCGACCTCGACAAGTACATCGCGATGAAAGTTCAGGGCATCACGCCCGCCTACGCTGCGGAGATGTCCAAAGAATTCGGCGCCAAACTTTCCGCGGACACGCTCATCGCCCTTAAGGTCCAGGATATCGCGGCCGACTACATCGCCAAAATGCGCGCCGCCGGCTTCGACGTCGACGCAAGCAAATTCATCGCCATGCGCGTGCAGGACATCACCCCCGAATACGCCGCCGAAATGGCCAAAGCCACCGGCGAAACCAAACTCTCCGCGGACAGGCTCATCGCGATGAAGGTCCAGGACCTCACCCCCGACTACATCGCCAGAATGCATGCCGCGGGCTACGATGCCGATCCCGGCAAACTCATTGCCATGCGGGTGCAGGACATCACGCCCGAGTATGCCGACGCCATGGCCAAGGTCGGCTTCGGCAAACCGACGGTTGATCAGCTGATTGCGCTGAAGGTGCAGGACGTGACTCCCGAGTACGCAGCCAAACTGCACGCCGACGGCATCGAGGCCTCGAGCTTCGACGACCTCATCAAGTACCGCATCTTCAACGTCTCCCCTGAATTCGTCGCCGGGATGAAATCCGCGGGCTTCGACTCCATCCCTGCGAAGAAGCTGGTCGAGCTGCGCGTGCAAAATGTAACGCCGGAATTCGCAAAGGGGATCAGAGCCCAGTTCCCTGACGCTACCGTCGACGATCTGGTCAAAATGCGCGTCTTCAACATCGACGAAGCCTTCATCGCGTCCGCTAGAAACCACGGCTTCGCCCCCCTGACCATCGAGAAGCTGGTCAAGCTGCGCATCTCCGGCATTCTCGATGACGCGGACCAGAAAAAGGAGAGCCAGCCGTGAGCCTTCGCCCATTCCTCCTCGCAGCCCTGCTCCTGTTTGCCGGCAGCCATCTGTTCTCTGCTCAGGATCAGTTGCAGACCCTGCACGGGCACTGCAGCATCGCGCCCTCCACCATGCCCGGCCGTGTGCAGTTTCGGATGGAAGACGGCGACTGCGATGACTCAGGCCGCCATTGCCACAACCATGACAGCGACGAGATGCCGCTGAGCAACTTCACTGGCCTCGCCCTCGCCGACTTCGAGCGCGAAGGTGCTCACATCGAAGCGAAAATTGTAGCCGAAGCCGGCACAATCACCTGTGCGGGCGAAGTCCACGGCCTCGCCCTTACCGGCGACTACACTTTTCTCCCGGATCCAGCGTTCGTCGAACGCATGGGGAAGCTCGGCTTCACCGGCTTCAGTTCCGAAAAGCTGGAAGCCTTCACGCTCTTCCGCATCGAGACGTCGTGGGTGCAATCGTTGCTGGAGGCCGGCGTCACTGACATGGACACCGGCAAGATCCTCGCCCTCCGCATCTTCAAAATCGACGCGCCTTTCGTCAAAGAGATGGCCGCTCTGGGCTATCCCCACCTCTCCGCCGAGAAACTCATCGCCTTCGGCGTTCAGGGGGTTAACGCAGATGAAGTCAAGCAATATCGCGCCCTCGGCTATCAACCCAACGCCGACGAGCTGATTCAAATGCGCATTTTCAAAGTCACTCCTGAATTTATCCAGCGCATGCACGACCGGGGCCTCGGCAACCTCACCATCAGCAAGCTGGTGCAGATTCGTATCTTCAAACTTGCCGATTGATCGCCCGGCCTGCGCGAACGCAGCAGCCCCGTTAGATCCTTTCCGGCGCCGCGGCCGTTAGCTCAATCGAAACCGTCTGCGATCCCAAACGCGGATGTTTTGCCGTCAGACGCACCGTACCCGCCTGCTCCTGCGCGCGTATCCAGACAGCCCCCGTTCCTCCAATGAGCGAAAACGGATTGTCGCCGATCAGCTCGGCCGGCCCCTCCCGCGCGAAAACGACGGGATCGTCCGCGTAAGGGCGCGGCGCGCCGAACTCATCGGTCACGCGCATCACAACGCGCGTCGTGTCGGCCCCGTCCGCGGTCAGGGCGCGGTCATCCGGCAGCAGAACGAATTTGCTGTCGACGCCGCGGCCCGAGAGCGTTTTCGAGATGACCGTCTTGCCCCCGATGATTCCCTCGATCCGCAAATCGCCCCATCCGGCGCGATAGCTGTGCATATCGAAAATGAACGGCGGATAAGTCAAGTGCGGGAATTGCTCGCGATCCGGGCCAGTCTCCGCGAGCAGCTTCCAGGGATTCCCCTCGATGCTGCCCGCGCGCGAGAACAGCTTGAGGGTTTCGCAATTGGAGCAGATGACCGCCTTCGTGAAGCCCACCGATTCATCGCCGCGCGCCCAGTGGAACGCAGGCTCCAGCACGACCTCTTCAGCCGGGTCGCACTGCGATCGATAGAAACCGCCCGCCGCCTTTAGTTCGCGAAAAATATCCGCCACGCCGTGATAACAGATGCGGTCGCCTGAACCGAAATTGGCATGAGTGTTGTAGTCGAACGCGCACCAGCCAATGCCTCCCGCATACTGCGGATCCGACGCGAGCTGGTCGTGAATGCGCGCATGGCGCAGCGTGTGTTCGCGCTGGCGCTCATCGTCGTCGGTGGTCTTGGTCGGAAAGGTGTGCCCAACAAACTCGGTGTTCAGGTAACGCGGATGATTCGGCGGCTTCAGCGGAATACCGAAGTCATTCATGGTGAAGACGTCTTCCAGAAATTCCGATGCCTGGAAATTTCTGATGCCGCCGGTTTGCCGGGTCATGTCCAGCGCGTGCGCCAGCGCGTTGGTGCTGGCGTAGAAGTCGTGATCGTCCCTCGATTCGTTGATGCGCACGCCCCACAGCACCACCGACGGGTGGTTCCAGTCGCGCCGGATCATGCGCCCCACATTATCGACAGCCACCTGCTTCCATTCCTCGTCGCCGATGTGCTGCCAGCCGGGGATCTCCTCCAGCACCAGCAGCCCGACCTCGTCGCAGCAGTCCAGAAAGTGGCGCGACTGCGGGTAATGCGAGGTGCGGACGATATTGCAGTGCAGAACATTGCGCAGAATCTTCGCGTCCTGCCGTTGCCCTCGCGCCGGCATCGCCTGCCCTACAAACGGAAACGTCTGATGCCGGTCCAGTCCGCGCAGCTTGACGATCTTTCCATTGAGCGAAAACCCGTGGTCCGTAAACGTCGCTTCGCGGAAGCCGATGCGGCGGGAATCCTCATCGACGACGTGTCCGGCACGAAGCAGGCGGACGTGGACCGTGTAGAGATGGGGATGCTGCAAATCCCAGAGCTGCACGCCGCTCAGACCTGTTAGCGAGATCGTTTGCCGCGCGGGATCGCTGGTGGTCTCCTCGCTGGCATAAACCGTAGCCTGCACCGGTCCGCTGGGCTGACTCGTGCTTGCAGACAAGGACGCATTCTCCGCAACCGGCTGTCTGCCTGTGGCGATGACATGCTCCCCATCGCGCAGCTCGACTTCGAGTTCCAGCCCACTCTGCGCCTCTCCTGCCAGAAAGCAATCCACGTCGAGTGAAGGGCTGCCCGTCAGAACATCGCGGGCACGCGCGAAGACGTTATCAGTATAAGTGGACGGGACGATGCGAAGGGAAACCTCGCGGTAAATTCCCCCGAACGTCATGTAGTCGATCTCATACCCGAACGGAGGAATATCCGGCCGTTCGGTGGAGTCGACCTGCACGCAAAGCACGTTCTCGCCATCGGCGTGCAGGTGCGGCGTCAGCTCAAACGAGAACGGAGTGTACCCGCCCTTGTACTCGCCCAGAGCCACGCCGTTGATCCACACCGTCGACGCGGTCATCGCGCCTTCAAAGTCGACAAACACGCGCTTGCCCCTCGCGCTTGCCGGCAGCCGAAATCGCCGCCGATACGTGGAGACGAACTCGTATTCCTTATCGTCGAAGCTGTGCCAGGGCAGCCGCACATTGGTATGCGGGATGACGACGCGGCTAAAGCCCGAGTCATCGAATCCCGGCGCCGAAGCGCCCTCCAGCCTTCCAGGGTGGTAACGCCAGTTGCGGTTCATCGCCAGAACCGATCGGCCCCGGACCGTATCCTGCGCGCCGCCCTCGCCGGCCAGCGCCGCCTTGCCGTGAACCGCTGCCGCTGCCAGCAGGCCTCCCGTGCCCCTGATAAAGTCTCGTCGATCCATTTTCGGGTTCCTCTGGAAAGCTCGGCTTTCTGCTCTTTCCACTGCCCGAATAGTCTAAGCTGGCGGATCGGTTTCGTCTCAGTCCCCGCGCCGTGCGTGGGCCGACCTATGCAGGAGGCCCGAAACGCACGATGTAGTTCGAGAAGTCGGTGACCCAAAGAGCGCCATCCGGTCCAGTGATGATTTCGCTGGGTTGGCCCGCTGCTGCTGGCGCAGGAATGTCGAACGAAGATAGCTCTTCCGTCTGGTTAAACTGCCCCATAACGCCGACCGATCCCGTATATCCGGCGAACCACATCGCCTGGTCCGGACCGACCGCAATATTGTTCCACGAGATATTCCACAGCGTCATGTCTCCCGCGGTTGTGATTCTGCCCAGTCCGGCGGGAGCTCCCGTAAACCATAGCGCACCGTCGGCGCCGACGATGATTGCCAATGGATTGGGGACGAAGCCGAGCGTGTCGGGAACCGGAAATTCAGTCAGTTGCCCAGACGTTGTAACTCGTCCAATTTTGCTGCTTTCGGTAAACCACAACGCTCCGTCCGGACCGGCGACCATGCTCCAGGGTTTGGAGGCTGGCGTCGGCACGGAATACTCCGTGACCGCGCCTGAAGTCGTGATGCGCGCGACTTTGTTGCCGGCGCTTTCGGTGAACCACAGAGCGCCGTCCGATCCGGCCGCGATATCTTCCGGAGAAGATCCCCCTGTTGGGATGCGGTACTCGGTGACCGCGCCTGATGTCGCGATCCGGCCTATTTGATTTGCATTGGTCTCAGTGAACCACAGGGCCCCGTCCGGTCCCGCCGCAATTCCATTGGGCGCCGCGGATACCGTGGGAACCCGATACTCGCTGATCGCCCCGGACGTCGTGACTCTCCCGATTTGATTCGCGTAATACTCCGTGAACCACAGCGCGCCGTCGGGTCCGGTCACGATGTTGGCTGGGCCGCTGTTGGCCGTCGGAATCGGATACTCCGAGAACGTAAATTGCGAAACATCGACGTTGCCCGGTGCGTTGGCAACAGCGAAAACATTCACGCCATCGACGGCTGGCAGCTTCGATGCTGTGGCGGGTGCCGCGTAGCCCTGTGCTACCAGCAGCGCACTAATCTGGCCGGCATTGGCGGGAGCGATCCATTCCGACTCTCCATTGATATTGATCGTGGTGCTGGTCAGCGGCTGGACATAGTACGCGTTGGTGTAGGCGTAGACGACGACGGCTTTCCCCGCGGTCGGTCCTGTAACCTGACCGAACACCACCTGCGTAGTGCTCTGATAGATATCGGCCCCGGCCGGGTTGACCGTCGACGAGAATTGCGTCACCTGGTCGATCCGAATGCCGGGTGCTGTCCCCGACCATGCCGGAAAGGTATACGTGGGAGGAGCCGGCTGCATGGAGACGGCAACGCCCGTCCTCTCGCCGAAGACGTAGCTGTTGTTCGTCTGCCCGCCGGTCATGCCGCTGCCGTTGCCGCCCCCGCCGCAGCCCGCAAAACAGATTGCAACAACCAGCACCGCAAGCAACCTGACTGCCCTGTCTGTTTTCATTTCGTTCCTCCCCGTATCGATGGCCCACGACCCATGTGCTCTCACCACTCAGGCACGTACCGAAGAACTCAGCGATCGAACTTCTTCCCCCGGCACTGCCTCCGCTGATCGACCGGCGACAGGACGCCGCGGCCTGCGCCCGGGGCCATTCGCCAAACGCGTGCGAACGAAATGTTCCGGACCGCCAGTCTTCAACGCGAAGCGCCAGCCGCGCTGCGGGTTGTATTCGACGAAGCTGCCATATTTCCCCAGCTTTCCGCGTAGCTGATACACCAGCTGCGACACAAACTGTGCGCGGTACGTCTTTTTGGTGATCGACTGCAGATATTCGAGAATCTCCGCTTTGCTGCGGTGCCCAACCAGCTCGTCCTGAGGCTCCGGGGTTGCCTGGGCGAGGAACAGCAGCAAGTGACCCACTAAACGTGGCAGCTGGAGAGGCTCCTGGAAGTCGATTCTGAACTCCCAGGAATCGTCCCGTTGCTTTACGGCTTCAAGATGTCTGGCGACGTTCGCGGACTCGGTCTTCACGCTCGGGATCCATCGCGCCTGGTCGACTCTGGAATCCCTGGCTTTGTCCGCGTTCGCAGGATCGGCGAGAAGCCTGGCGATGCAATGTGCCTTTTCCTGCAAATCCTCCGCCAGCTCACGCGCCGCGTCAGCTCTCGCGGAGAGGTTGATGTTGATTCGCTGGAGCTTGCCCAATTCCAGGGAAACGTCCTTTAAGGCTTTGAGAACGGCGTCGTCATCTACGTGGATGATCGATTCCATCTTCCCCTCCGTACAGACCCGCCGACCCACTGGAAGCGGATCAGATCGCGACTGCTCGCAGAGGGAACGCACTTTGCAGGCAGCCCCGGTTACCCCCTCAGGCAACGCGAGCACGATAGCTCGGTTGCCTTTCGAATTGGGAAAGGGTTTTGCTGGAGGAGGATCGCTCCGGCGAGACAGCCCTAACCCATTTATTTTGAATCCTCGACCCGCCCAATGGAGGCGACCCGACGCCGGTTGGAGGCCCAGCCCTCCGAGCCCCCGCTAAGCCGCGCAAGCGCCTCGCGTTACGTGCTCGGAGCTGCGAGAATCGTCTCAATGCGGCAGCCTGCGGGCAGTTTGACGGAGTCCGCGCTCACTGTGATATTCAGCCCGTGGCGCTGGAGGTGATCGCGAAAGAAGCTGGCCGCTTTGTCTCGAGTGGGGCGGTAATTATTGTCCGGCCAGGCTCGAGCGTCGGAAATCAGTTCTTCGATGGGAATCTCCGTGCGCGATTCCAGGAAACATTTCGCACAGACGGCGACGACCGCGGCATTGTCCTTCGGACTGAAGTCCATTTCGTCATCGTCAAACAGCAAATAGCGAACTTCCCCGGCATGCGTCAGGAGCCCCGAATCTGTCGCGAGGGCCACGCGCGAGGGAGCCTTCAATAAGTTTCGACTCCTGTGCAGGAACAGCGACTTCACCACGGGGGTGGGACTCCAGGGTCGTGCGGGCTTGTGCACGAGCCCTGAAACCTCGAGCAGGGCCTCAAAGCGCGTGGACCTGTCCAGGGTTTCCAAACCGGCTTTTCGAGCGAATCCTTCTCTGCTTTTCCGGGTCCAGTCGAAGCTGGCAATCCAGCGCGCCGCACCGATCGTGCCCAGGCCGCTGGCGCCGGCAATCACCAGGACGACGACATCGCGACCCCCAAACCGGATCGTGAATCTTTGTACGATCGCATAGTCGTGACGATTGGCCCCTTGCTCCACCGTGTTATATCGAAGCGGACCAGCTTTAGGACGATTCTGCGTCACGCAGAAAAAATCCGTCCTCTCGCCAGTCTCGGGCAGCACGTGTGACCGGTCTGCCCTCTCGCCAGTCTCGGGCGGCGACACGATTGAAAACCGAAGATCCGCCGGGAATTGCTCGATGATCCTGCAGTTCCTGAACATCAGGGGCCGCCCGATAAAACAGACTCCCTGCGCCTGATCCAGCCCGGCATCGCCCCAGTCGGGGTGCTCGTGCGGCACGTGCCGGAATTTCGTCTGCGGATACCGGTCCGACGGCAGCAGCCGCGCGATCTCCACCTGCGCCTGCACGTCGCGAATGTATTGGTTGTCGCACACACTCAAAACCAGCGAGCTTTGGGTTCCCGCCCGCGCGTCCTTACGGACATGCGAGAAAGGCTCAAAGAGCCAGTCCGAGAGCTTCTCCGAAGATTTCTCCGTGGGCTTCTCGCCGGCAGCAACGCCTCCGAGCGCATAGACCGCGGAGAGCGAGAGTATTGCATACGCACGGAGGTCCTGATCCTTTTCCGCCAGCACCAGATCCTCCAGCGTCCTGATTTCCTCCCGGGTGAACCGTTGAACCTCATGCCTCGCGGGCAATGATCGCCAATACTTCTTTTTGGTCTCCGCATCGTTCGCCTGCAGGTGCTTGCACAGTCTGGTGAAATCCAGATCTACCATTCTTGATCCACCTCACGTCTCCGAAGTAGTCAGGATTATTCCATAGAAAAAGTCGCAAATGACGGACAAATTCGCAGGCCGCTTGCTGCCACGTGATCGGGAGTGTTTGCGATGGATGCTGTTCTCTTTTATCTCGAAGCAGATCAGCTTCCTGGCGGTGCGGAGGTCGGCCCGATCGCGAGGTGATCGATCCTCGCGTTGGTTTCCATGCCAGCATTAGCTGCAGGCGCGAGGTTCGTTTTGCCAGTGGCAGGACTCTTGTTTGGCGTGGAAACGGAATATGCCGTCGCGGGTCTCCGGCCCAGCGGCGAGGCTATGGGACGTGAGGAAATCGTCCGCTCTCTGATGGATGCTGCGCGCCAGCGTCTCGTCTGGGCGCCCGACTCGCACCCCGGCGCCGGCATGTTCCTGCAGAATGCGTCCCGTCTGTACGTGGACTGTGGTTTGCATCCTGAACTGGCATCGGCCGAGTGCGCCAATCCGTGGGACGCGGTTCGCCACATTGAGGCGGGTCACAGGATTCTCGCTGAACTGGCTTCCTCCGTCGAGGCCGACAGCGCGCCCGGCACAGAGGTCCTCTGTTTTCGGACCAACGTCGATCTCAGTGGCACACGCGCCACCTGGGCATGTCACGAGAATTACCTCCACAGCCGGCCTCAGAGCCAGCTCCAGTCCCAGATGATCCCCCACCTGGTCACGCGCGTGATTTACACCGGGGCCGGTGGCTTCCATCCCTTCTCTCAGGGACTGGAATTCACGCTCTCTCCCCGCATGGCTCACTTCGAATGCGTGGTCACCGAAAACTCAACGCGCGATCGCGGACTATGGCACACGAAGTCCGAACCGCTTTGCGACGGCTACAAGCGTCTCCATGTGCTGTGCGGGGAAAGCCAGTGTTCTGAAACCGCGACCTTCCTCAAGATCGGAGCCACGGCGCTCGTCACCGCCATGTCCGATGCTGGGCTGAAACCGGGAAGCGCCGTTCAGCTGGCCGACCCGCTCGAAGCTCTGAGAATTGTCACCGGAGATCCGACCTGCAGGAAAAAGCTCCGCATGACCGGCGGAGAGGAGCGAACCGCCATCGGTATACAGCGCCATTACCTCGAAATGGCGGAAGCTCACGCCGGTCACGCCTGCATGCCCGCGTGGACCTCCGATGTCTGCCGCCGTTGGCGCTCCGTCCTTGACCTTCTCGAGGGCGCTCCAGACTCCGTCAGTCAGACCCTGGACTGGGGAATCAAATGGGCTCTGTACAAGAATCATGCCCGCAACCTCGGGATTCGCTGGGATGTCCTTCCGATTTTGAACCAGGCGGCCGCCCTGCTGGCGACGCAGGTGCTCCCCGATACCCCTGACGCTTCCGAGAGCTTGCCGATTGTCAGGTCGGCCAGACGGTCAGCTCGATCCCCGGATGAGTCCTCCGGGGCGGAACCGCTCCTGCATTCCCACGGCCTCGAGCGGAGCGACCTCGACAATCTCCTGGCACGGCGCCAGGAATTTTTCGCGCTCGAAACCCGCTTCGGCCAGCTCGGCCCCAGAGGCATATTTCATACTCTCGATGCTGCCGCGGTTCTCAGCCACCGCATTCCCGGAGTGGACAATATCGATCACGCTGTTACTAACCCTCCCGCGGGAAGCAGGGCCTCGATTCGCGGCCAGGTGATCCGGCGTCTGGCCAGCGTGTCCCATTTGCAGTGCACCTGGGAGGAAATCGTCGATTACCGGGAAAGACGGGTTCTCGACTTATCCGATCCCTTTGCGCAGGAGGAGTCGTGGCGGCCGCTGGCGGAAATCGACAGCGACGATGTCACAGAACCAAACCCGCATGCGCGCAGAGAGGCCGCCTTGAGCCGCTATCTGCAGAGAGACTTCACCGGCGCCGAGGAGCTGCTGCGCGGCTGCGTGGCCGAGGAGTTTGAGCTGCCCAGCACCTTCTGCCACCTCACCCGTGTTCTGCTCATGATGAATCGGGACGGAGAAGCGCGCGAAGAGACCAACCATGCCTGGGAGCGTCGCGAGCATGCGCCTCCCTATGTCGTGGCCCGCACCTTGTTCCTTCAGTGCCTGTTCGCGATACTGGACGGAGCCGAGTTCTCCGCCGTGGTGGGTCAGATTAAATCCGTTCTCCGTCGATCGGCAGCTCAGTCGGAATGGACCGTTCGTCCCATGCTCGATCACTTGCAGGCACGCCTGGGCGAACCCAATTACAGTTTTCTCCGGGCGCTCGCCGATGCGCTCTCCAACCCGAGCGCGGCGCCTCGCCTCAACGACTTTCCCCAGTGGGTTGACGCGCCCGCAGTCACCGGAGCGGACGCGCTCCGTCCTTCGGACGACCCGGATGGCCCATTCCAAACCTGGGATGATTCCGATCGGAACGACCTCGACGGCGATATTCCCTTCTAGCTCCCCGCGCAATATTTCTTCTGACCAAAAACAGCCGCACGCGAGACCGATCAACGGCCACGCGCACGGCCCTCAGCAACTGAAATGTTCTGCCTACTCGCCGCTCTGCTGCCGGCCGGCTCGCACAAAAGCCTCCGAGTTGCCCCTGGACAGGGCGCTTCGGATCGCTGCGTCGCCGGCGGCGAGAAGTTGATTGCCTTGCGAGCGAAATTGCTGCAGCCGGCCATTGTCACCGGAATCGTTGTCGCCATCTGCCTGGCGGCGGGGTTCATCGTTGGTCCGTTCAAGAAAACGCATGGTGTCCTCTCCTGTCGATTAGTTTGCTGTCAAAACCTGCGGGGATGCCGCCTGGCCGCTCGATAGCTCTCTCAGCCCGTCAATCAGGTCAGAGAAGTCGGTGCAGGCATCGAAGACCGGCTGAGCCTCGGCTTTTGTGAAAGCGAGAGGGTCTTCCAGATCGATCGTGCGGTACGACGGCCAGGCATACCGGCCACGGATTCTGAACGTCATCCTGTCCCAGTCCACACTGTCGACCTCGACGCCTTCGCTGGCTGCGCGCCGCAGCAGCATAGCCCTCGTCCACGCCCGTGTGTCCTCGGGTGGATTCGTCGCGAAGTGCTCGATGCGCTCCGGCGTCACCAACTGCTCCGCAAAGCCGCTTTCTTCGTAGGCCCTGTACAAACCATCGTTGTCCAGGCTGCTATAAAGCATGTCGATGACCTTAACTTCCGGCGAGTCCCATTCCAGCTCGGGACTCTGCTCCATCGCCCGCTCGATCGCCATCAGCTTCATCACCCAGTCCAGGCGAGGCGCCAGAGCCATCAGATCGCCCTTTTCAAACTTGACAAGCGTGTCTTCCCACAGCGCGATGATGTCGTCGGCGCGCGGCACCACGTCCTCAAAAACTCCCTGGGCAGCGTGCCGCTTCACGTCCTCCAGGAACGCCCGCTGCAGCTCGAGGGCTGTAAAGCGCTCACCTCCGATCAGCCGCGCGCTCGCCTTCAAAGTCGGATCGCTGTAATCCTGAAGCGCCACCAGCGGATCGTCGAGAATGAGTCGCGCATTCACAAGACCCAGCTCAAGCAGCGTGAGGATCAGCTGCATAATTCCTGTGCGAAGCAGCGCGGAACCGTGCGCCAGCGCGCTGTCAAAGAAGATCACGTGCAGTCGCGCTGCTGCGGCCCATGGTTCTCCTGCTCTGGGAAAGCCGCAAAGAGACTCGTCCCTGGAATTTACAATGGGGCGCTCGAAGGTCGTCTGCGGACCCTGCAGGATTTCAAAAAAGTCCGCGCGCTGGCTGATCTGGTACGGCGTCGGCGGCCGGTGGTTTTCGGAACCCACTTTCCCCTGCCCAGTTACAAGGATGCTGGAAATTTGCAGCGACGCCAGATACTGAAGATAGTGCGGTCTCCGCCGGAAAATGTCATCGAAAGTCCGCCGGCTAATCAGGAAATTCAGGTGGCTCCCGTAAGAGTGACCCAGCCCATCGCTGTTATTCACCAGAACCTGAATCCGCTGATGGTGCGGCCTGTCCTCATTCGCCCGCTCGAGAGCCGATCTCACGATTCTGAGCATTCCGTGCCATGCCGCAACCTGGTCGTAAGCGCTCAGGATCTCGGGCAAACACGCCTCGCAATGATCCAGGTCGATGTACCCGCAGCCTCCTGTACTCGCAAGGTAGCGCCGAGACACATCCTGCGGGTTGTAGCCCCAGCCCACGGCCGTGGGACTCTCGCTGTGAACATTGCGCGCCGCGGGAGCCGTATAGGTTGATCCCGACCATCCGCTATACGAATAAGAATCCCGCCGCCGCGGAAAGCCATCGATTTCCGCCAGCAATGCCTGCGAAGCCTCGTACCCGGAGCCGGCAGGATGGTCGACATCCACGATAAAGTTACCCAGCTCGATATCCGCACCGCATAACTTAGGCAGAGCGGGAGCATTCCATTTAGTCGACTTTCCGGTCATGTCAGGCCGCCTCGATCTGATAACGGTGTGGATGGTTGATCTTTCGCTCGATCAGGTCGACGCGAACGACATCGATATCCTGCGGCAGATCCGGCAGGTAGTTGCGGGCGTTGTGCGGCTTCAGCGATCCCGGCGCGGCGAGGAAAAACTCGCATACCGCGGCGTTCACGTCCGCGGAACACACTCCCGCTGAGCCTCCTTCGGCCTCCCGGATGCAGGCCCGCTCCAGAGCCGCCTGGGCGATGGATTCAAGATGCGCCCCGCTCACCAGATCGGCGGCCCGCACCATGCGCCGCTTGCCGTCGCGCAGCGTCAGGTTGGCCAGCTCCGTTTCGGCGCTCTGCGCGAAGAGCTGCGCCACTGCCATGTCGAGCAGCGCTTCGCGCGCTGCGGCCGGCCCCTCGCCATTAGCCGCGTACGGAATGTCCGCTGGCATATGACGTCCCAGAATCGCGCGGGCTGCCTTCCGCTTCGGCCGGGGGAAGTGCAGAACGAGATCGCCGAGCCTTCCCGGCCGCAGGAGGGCCGGATCGAGCGAATCCAGCCTATTGGTAGCCGCCAGGATGACAATGTTGTTTCCCAGATTCTCGAGGCCATCGACCTCGGCCATAAAAGCATTCAGCATGCGGTCGTCGATGCGATGAGATTCCCCGCGGCTGGCCCCGATCGCGTCGATTTCATCCCAGAACATAACGACGGGGACCTCCGGCTCCGCTGTCGCAGCTTCGCGGGCAATCCGAAAGATCTCGCGATAATTTTGTTCCGTCGCGCCGTACCACATGGAGTTCATTGCGCCTGGCTTTACATTGATGAAGCGCGAGCGCCCACTTTGCGATAGCCCGGCAAGCCAGTTACACGTGGATCGAGCTACTTTGGTCTTGCCGGTGCCCGGCGGTCCTGCCATCAGGACTGACCGCTTCCGCGGCAGCTTGTACTTCGTGGTCATTCCCGGCTGGAAGATATGAAGAGCCATCAGCCGCTTTAACTGGTCGATCTCCATTTCGAGTCCGCCAATCTCCTCAAACGAGTCGGCTGGAGTTTCTTCAAGGAAGTATTCGTCGCCCTTCGAAGCTTCGACTTTCTCCAGAGCAAGGCCGGCGGTGGGGTTGAACCGTACGCCGTCCCCTGCCTTCAGACCCTCGTCGCAAAGCGCCGGTTTGGGCACAACCACTATCTCCTGGTCGCGGGATCGAAGCACCAGCCGGCCATCCGCGAGACTGCGGCTGTAAGTCGCCACTTCCCCGGTAAGGAAGACAGGAGTATTCGATCTCGAAACCAGGCAGTTGCGCTCGTGACTCAGGAACACCTCGTCCCCCGGCCTCAGTTGCTCCGCTGGAACGCCCTCTCCGACTCGAACCACGCGGTGATCGCTGCCCGTTTGCACGATCGCCCCCTCCACCTCGGGCGTGCTGGCATGACCCACGAACACCGCCGGGAAATACGGCGGCTCGGTCAGGTTCTCGATCAGTTGCCGCAGCTCACCGTGTTCTTCCTGAACCGAAGAGATCGTCCGATGCAGCCCCTCGATCCGGCCAAGCAGAATGCGATCGATCTCTGCGGCATTGTCTGTTCCGTGTTTGCGCAGGTGGGCGAGCACCGCCAGACGCTCGTCGAGAGACATCGTGCTCTCGCCGCGCTCGATGAACTCCTGCAGCATATCCATGCTGCCGTTCGTGGCTTCTTCTTCCGTCTTACGCGCCATGCGAGCTGTCCTCCAAAATGTAGAATCCCCTCGGCTGTGTAATACCCCTTCGGTTGCCGAACATACTGAAACTCAGGTCGAAGGCCGTATCGTTCGCCACCATCGCGATGCTGTAGGCCCGCGGAAATGCCGCCCGCATCACCGCCTTGTCATCGGCGGAAAAGAAATCTCTGGCAAGACTGCACTTCCTTTGCGCCTCCGGCGTGCAGGCTTTGCTGCGGCACCATTCGAAAACCGGATGACTGTGGAAATATCCCAGGTAGACCTCGCCGCGCCGGCGCAGCCGCAGCGCTGCGTCCACCGCCGTCCATGTCTCCGGTGTGAATGTCAGCTTCACGTTGCTGCCGCTGGTGTGTTCGGCCGGAATCTGCGCCGTCACTTCGATGAAAATCTCCGCCGCACTCAAATCCCGCCACAGCTTGCCGATCAGAATGCTGCCCGTTTCTGTCCCCTTATGCGCGCGCGTCTGCGCTGCCGCCTGTTCCAGCACCTGCGCGGAGACAAATACCGGCAGATCGTCGGCATCGATCACCCCCTCCGGCCTGGCCCGCGCCAGAAAAGTCTCGATCGAGCCCTCCTGCATCGGCAATCCCGGCGATGCATTGGTCACTCGCAGTCCGGCGGCGGCCGGCGGTTCCGTCGCGCCAGGATGTGCAACCACGATGTACGTAAATACCTCGCCCTCGCGGAGCTTCTTCTGTTCGACAAAAACGGATGCGACGGTTCCCGCAAACTCTTTGAAATAGGTATTCGGGAAATCCCACCCGACCGGCTCGCGCCCCGGCCGTGCAATCTCCACGCGAAATCCGCGGCAATACGGCTCCCCATACTTCGTTTCCCAGATAGGAAGTATGGACGCGCTCTCATCTTCCAGTTCGGGGGCCAGTTCTCCCGTTCGCTGGAAATTTAGGCGCGTCCATTCGTGCACCGGCTCCCAATCGCACTGGGCCAATGCGGTTCCAGCATTGGTCCCGTCCTCTGCGAAGAGGGTCAGCGCAAAGCGATAGGGAAAGGTCAACATTGTTTCGGTGTCCTTGTCGGCATTCCCGCGGTTAGCACAGCCCAGCGTCGATGTTTGGCTGCAAAGTCAACTTGTCCCGCCGCTCCAGTGCATCCCCGATGCGTTCGGAAGCATGCAAATGCCTCCCCTCGCGCTCCAGCCGTGCGTGATAAGTCAGTGGAGCCCCGCTGGTGTTCTGGCGGGGGAGATTCATGCGTGGAAGCACCTCGTTGATCAACTCACCCACGGTGTTAGCGGCGGGCGCGTTCGCAACAGAAAAAACTTTCTGTCCCGATACGTCGCTGATCTCCAGCTCGATTTCTTCAGTAAGTTCGGCTTTACCCATAGAGTTAGTTCTCCTTTTCGTCGATTGTTTGGTAGTTGTTTGAGAAATCTCTGGCCGCCAGGTAACAACGAGCCGCCGCTTCGTTCAGCAATAGGTTGGCTTCCCGCGCGCACACGCGGTATGCCAAAGAAAGTGCCGCCAGGCTGTGATCAATCTCCTCCATCACCGGCGCGGATGGAACGCCGACCTGGAGCCCGAAGATTTCCTGCTCTCCCCGTTGCACGCCATAGGCGCGAACCAGACGCAGCGCGCCGGTGGCCGTTAGCAGGAAGACAGCGAGTGACTGACGAGCAGCCCCCGTCGTTGCATTTAGCCGAGCCAGCTCCACATTCACAGCAAGACCGGCTCCCGCCGCGTGGATCCGTGCGGGAGGCAAAGACTCCGCATCGAGCTCCACGGAAAGATCGCCCGGCCCGCGCTCCGTGCAGGTCCACGCGCTCTCCCGCAGTAATTCAGCCACTCCCGCAACCGAGGCCTCCCCGCCGCGCTCCGCAACCGGAACCCCATCCGACTCCACCGGCTTCAGAATCCGAACACCGTGGTGGAATCCGTCCAGCGCACTCCGAATTCTGCGGTAGAGCTGCGCCTCATCCACAACCGCAATATCGGCTCGCATATCGAGACCGTGGCTCTTCGCGTCAAGCGCGAACTTGACGCCGCCGGCCAGCGAGTCATTGCCGAACAGAGCCCGCTCCAGAGAACTCGTGCACGCCTGAGTCGCCCCGGCGGAGCATGCGAGGTGAAGGAAGCCTTCCCCCAGCGATGCTTCCATCGGAAGCCGCGCGCCGTTCTGCGCCACGCAGTGCCAGCGCCACGGCCCGTCCTGCTTCACCTGCTCAAAGCATCGGTCGAGAACGCGTAATGTCGCGGCGGCAGTTTCGCTGGCAAAAGTCATAGCGGCTTCATCTCCAGGTTGAGCGATCTCCGTTTCAACGGGCGACGGTCAACAGGAAAGCGGTGCTGGTTCTGTCGCGCCCACGCGCATGCGGTTTTGTTCAGGCTGTCGTTCTCCCGCGGATTGAACTTGTGCCAGGTGAGAATTTCGTACACCTGATACAAAATGTCGACCAGCGCCGTTCCGGGCGTGAGCCGCCCGATACAGATCAGCGGAAGCTCCATGCTCACGTTGGGGTGCCACACCCCCGGCGTGAAAAGACGCAGCATCTCAAACGGGTCGGCACGGCGAAGATAGTCGGGCGGGAAAAATATGCCCACCGCAAACTCGCTCGCCTCCCTGATCTCACCGTCCTCGCCACGCACCAGCCCATTGCAGCGAAATTCCGCGATGAAATGTGGCGGCGCCATCGGTGGAACATGCAGCCGCAGCAAATCGCTCGCCTCCGCCAGCGCCATTCCCTCCTCCATCTGGCGCGCCAGGAAGCTTGCATAAATTTGATCGCCATGGCCGATCCGTCCGTCCGCGCTCATGCTGCCTCCACAAGCAGGCGATGCCGCTCCCCGCTGCTCACAATGTCTCCGGCGCGCAATCCCACCTGTGCCAGCGTGAGCCCCCTGTACTCGCTGGCCAGTGTGGAGTCGAGGCACTCCCGCGCGCCGAACCCGTCCGACGCCATGCGCCGATTGCACGCCGCGCAGCGCGCCAGCGGCCGATTGAGCCGCAGCCCGTTCTCCCTGCGGCCGCACCCCGGGCACACCAGCCCCGAGACAAACCGATGTCCCTCCACCCGCACGCTGCCGAGCGCGCCCACAGCCTGTGCGAGGGTCGTAGCTTCCGGCGGGCTGATCCACGGCTCGACGGCCCAGATTCCGTGATCGAATCGGCAGTTGGGATTTCTCCGCTCCGCCGTCACCTGGACGACATGATGCTCCGCATCCAGAACCACCTGCCGCGAGAGGACCGAAGCATCCGCATCGCCGCTCAGAATCTTCGCGACCTGGATCGCTGTCAGGGACGCCGCCAATGCGCCCAGCGCGGAAGACGCCATGCTGGGAAATGCGCCGCTTTCGGCGCCGCAAAGGTACTCCTGCTCCAGAATCGCGTACTCACCGTCATCCCACGAGCACTCCAGGCAAGGCGACTCCTGCGAAGGAGCATAGGCATTCACGCGCACCAGATTCTGGCTGCCCAGCACTCCGCAATCGACCCAGGGTGTGCCGCCCATCCTCCAGGCAATTTCGTTCAGGTGTTGTCGTGCGGCCTTGCTGTCCAAACAACTCACAAAAAGGTCGCACCGCAGCAGGCCGCGAGGCGCGTTCTCAATCCGCTCCTGAATCGCCGCTACATCGAGATCTGGACGAATGCGCCGCAACCTCGCAGCCTGCGCCACAACCTTGGGCTCCCCGACGTCGCCACTCTCGATGTTCTGCACCGCCAGATTCGCGCGCTCGTAAATATCCGGATCCACCAGCGTGATCCGCGCAACGCCCGGCATGCGCGCCAGATGAGGCAGCAGATGCGAGCCCGTGTTTCCGCCCGCGCCCGCGACGACGATATGCCCCCTCGCCATCAGTCCTCCTCCGGAACCCACGAGAATCCGGCGTCGAGGTCCGTCGGTTTCCCGCAGCTGCAGGTTTCGGCATAGGTCCAGCAGGGAAGCTCGGCGGTTTGGTGGTACCAGATTCCGCAGTTCGGGCAGTAAACACCCGGCGCGCCCGGCTCGATCGGCTGGCGGCATCGGCCGCAGAACACCGTCCGCTCCGCCCCAGGAAACTCTTCGACCGTCGCCAGCAATTCACGCGAGAAAAAGTATCGGGGCCCGCCCTCAATGCGGATCTCGTCGCGCTCCCCAAGGACGCACAAGCCCGCGGGAGGAACGCGGCCGTTGATGCGGACCCCCGACTTCTGTGAGGCGACCAGCGCCCAAACTGGAGACCCGCCCGCATCCGCGCTGATGAGCCACGCTGCCTCGTCACCGGACCGGCCGACGAGAGTCTCGCCCACAGCGACACGAGGAATTTCCGAAGCCGCGAGGGCAAATTGTCGCCCGGTCAGCTTCCTCGCATCCCACCCGGCGTCGCCCTGGATCCACAGATGCGCCATAAAACCTCATCCTCCGCTAATGAATTCTCAGGCCGGTTTCCAATGCCGCCTGGAATCACTCCGTCGATTCCTGTCCGGGTGCTGAGGGCAAAAAGGATGACGGCGTAGACAATCCATCGCGAACACCATCGCTCACGCGCAACGGCGCTTCCTCCCCGAGGGATCCTGTGTGATTCCATTGCCCGGGCAGATGGTCGAGTCGGTTCGTGAGGTAGAATTCGAACGCCGCTCGCTCGCCGCACCATCACGTGATAGCGACGGGTGGATTCAAGCTGTCGCAGGTGCTTCGCTGGATGTACGCACCACGACCACCTGTCTTGGTTTCCGGTGCCCGATAGCGAGATACTTTGCGGTCGCAGAGAACAATTACGACAGCTGTACGGTAGGAAGTCCCGGCGGGGAGATCACGTTCGAGATTCACCTTTCACGCCGCGACGGCGAAGTTTCCGTCCGGAACCGCCCCGAAGTCATTTCTTAAAGCTCTCCGCACATTCAACAATTCCAGGCGTGCGTGTATCCTCGATTTGCAAACATCGATTCGAACCATCCGGGCCTGGGAAAGTCGTCCACGGGAGATAACACTATGTCATCGAAGCCGCTCGTCCTCGCAGCCCTCGCCGTTCTGCTTCCCTTCTCCACCCTCGCCCGCGCTCAGGACAGTGGACCGTACAAGGTGCTCAGAATCCAACTCGTCGGAGGCGATGGCGGATTCGATTACGTCACCGCCGACCCCGACGGCCGCAACCTTTATGTTGCGCGGTCCGGCCCCGCCGGTCACATTGGTGTGTTTAACCTCGACACCCTGGCGCAAGTGGGAGACATTCCCGACGTCAGCGCACACGGCGGGGCGGTCGACACCGCAACCGGCCACGGATTCGCAACCTCGAAGCCGGTCACGATGTTCGACGCAAAGACCTTTGCGATTCTGAAGAAGATCGACGTGCAGGGCAATCCGGACGGCTATCTGAACGACGCTTACAACCACCACTTCTACATCCTCAGCCACTCGGAACCGAACATCACCGTTCTCGACGACAAGGATGGCTCGATTCTCGGCACCATCGACATCGGCGGCGCGCCCGAGCAGGCTGCCACCGACGGCCAGGGCAGAATCTATGTCGACATCGAAGACAAGGCAGCCATTGCGGTGATCGACGCGAACACCATGAAGATGGTCGGCCGCTACGACCTTTCGAGCCGGGGCGCAGGTTGCGCCGGGCTTGCACTGGATGCGAAAAACGAGATCCTTTTCGCTGCGTGCCGCGAGAAGAACAATATGGTCATCCTGTCGGCGACCGACGGCCATATCATCACCGATCTGCCCACCGGCGTGGGATGCGACGGCGCAACCTTCGATCCGGCCACCATGGAAGCCTTCACCTCCCAGGGCGATGGCACGTTGACGGTGGTGAAGGAGGATTCGCCCACAAGCTTCCGCGTCGAGCAGACGGTGGCGACGCCGGCGCGGGCCAAAACGCTGACTCTGGATCCGAAGACCAACCAGATTTTTCTCATCACCGCCGAGTACGGGCCGATCCCAGCCGCACCGGCCCAGCCAGCCCCTCTGCCTCCAGGAGCCCCGGACTGGATGCGTCGCCCTCGCCCGCCGATGATTCCGCACTCCTTCCAGATCCTCGTAGTCGGCAAATGATCCACGAAGCGAAAGCCCCGCTTGATCGTGAAGTAGCTCCCTTCAACGCGCTCCTCACAGGCCCGCATCATCGCCAGCCAGGGACGACCTTCTCCTCCCGGCAGGTTGGCCCGGATCTCGATCTTTCAGACCCGGGATTGCGCGAAGCGCCCGCTTTTGCCTCCTGATCCTGCCACCATCGCCTTGCAAACCGCGACCGCACAACCGAACCCCCGCCTTCCCGCCCAAAACTCCTGGAAATCCCCCAAACCCCTGAATGTGGAAAAATTGTCAAGAGGCGCGCCTCCAAACCGAAGTAATGACCCCTCATTCCACACCACTTCCACCACAATACGCTCGAAGATATTTGGCCGGTTTTCGTGCTGGGCTTGGTATCCTGATAATAGGGGGCAAAGAAAGAATTTTCCCCCTTTGCAGTTCTAAGAGTGGAGAAGTGTAGCTCTGCCGGCTTCGTGCCCGCAGGGCTTTTCTGTTGGGCACAACAGAATTTTTCTCTTGCGCGCAAAGGAAGGCGAATCCCGCTATGCGGAACGGAGGAGGGTAATACCTGATTTACGGTACCGAATCACCACAATGGAATCAACAACTTGCCAGTACCCTGGGGGGAGGGGGGTGGGGGGCGGCTGCAGGCTACAGGCTACCGGCTACAGGCTCCTTCGGAGACAGGCTCAGAAAGTCATAAAGCGCCTCCACGCCGGGATCCAGCTTCTTCTGCTGCGCGAGTTGCGCCTCGCGCAGCACCTGCAGCTCCTCGCGCGCTTCCGCCAGCTCGCCGGCGATCCAGTGCGCGCGCGCGCGCTGAAAAGCCAGATCCTCGCGACGTTCTTCACGCCGATTCTCGGGCAGATTGGAAATTTGCAGCTTCTCATTGGCGAGTTTCGCCAGGCTCATCATGCGCGCCGTTTGCCGCGTCTCTGCCAGGCAGTCGAAGAGGATGCGCAGCGCCTCGAACCATCCGCGCCAGTTGTCGCATTTCACGAAGCGGTTCGCCGCTTCCACCGCCAGATCGATGGCTTCGGTATACCGTGATCCAGCCTTTGCCAAACGCGCTTCGGTCGTCGTCGCATACGCCAGCGCGACGCGCATGCCGTGAAACGCCTGAATCGTCTTCGCCCGCTGCAGCAGCCGCGAAGCTTCTTCCAGACGTTCCGGTTCGTCGGCCAGCAGATCGGCCCAGTCGCGCAGCGTTGTCGACAGCCCGGAATACCACCGCAGATCGCGCAGCAGGTTCGCGTCCTGTCCACTGGCTTCTATGTCCGTCAGCGCGCCGCGCAGCAGCATCTCCGCTTTCTCTGTCTGTCCGCGGCCTTGCAGCGCGTAGGCCATCTCGTGTTTGGCGCGGCCTGTTTCGCGCAGCGTTGCTTCGCTTTCGGGCGCATGCATCGCCAGCCAGTAGAAATCTTCCGGCGCTCTGGGAACTTCGCCCGGCGCAAGCGGACCGATCGACGCGAGCAGGCTGTCATCGAGAGCCACGCCAGGATTCCGGCTCACGTAATTGCCCAGCAACAGCAGCCGTTCCTGTCGACTCTGAACGCGGCTCACAAACTGCAGCGCGCGCTCTGGCTGCTCACCGCGGACGCACGCGAAGAATGCCGCATATAGCTGTTCGTCTCCGCAATCCTGCGGCAGCGCGCCGCACGCCGTCAGCGCTTCGTCGATGCGGTTCTCGTCCACCAGCTCCATCAGCGTTGGCTGTTCCGGCTTCGGCCCGTGCAACAGCAGAAAGGTCAGCGTCGCGCTCGGTGCCACCGTTTCCAGAAACTCCTTGTGCCGCTCAGCCGCATGCGTCCACACGATCAGCGGCGACCCATACCGCTCGATTTGCTCGAAGAACCACACCAGCCGATCCGCCGCGTCCGTCGTCGGCGCATTTTCCGAAGCGAGACCCAGCTCGTGCAGCGTCGCATCGTCGGGCATCGCACCCGTTGCCTCATCGATGCGAATCACGTTGCCGCGCCAGCCGCGAAACACCGACGTAGGCAATTGCGTAAACGTCACCGCCGACGCATCGATCTCGGTGATCGAGCCCGGCTGCAGATCCCGCACCTGCGCAGCGACCGTCTCCCAAAAGGGATCCGGTGCGCTGGCTGCGGCAGTCCCGCTTGCCGGCGCTCCGTCTGTCTCCGCCAGCCAACCGGCTGCTGGAACGCGCGGCCCGTTCAACGGCAGAGCGCTCAGGTCGAGCGGACTGCGCAGATACACCGTCATCGACGCCCAGTTCGCAAACGCGAATTCCGTCGCCGCCTTCGCGCAGCGGATCCGCACCAGCGCCGACTCTGGATCGCGGCTTGCCGACGGCCCAAACACGTCCGCGTAAAACGCCTCGGCAATCGAGCCGGCATCCTCGTTGTGCAGCTCGGCCAGGAACGACAGCACCAGCCCTGCGCCATTCCGGTGCAGCGCCAGCGCCGGCGATTCGCCCCAGGAATTCGCCGCGCCCGAATAGCAGCTCCACAAGAGCGCGATCTTCGCCTGTGCGAACGTCGAGCCCAGCGTCACTGACGCCACGTCGCCCGTTTCGCCCTGCACAGCATTCCCGTGCTTTTCCAGATGCAGCACGTCCACCGCATCGACGGGTTTGCCCGCTTCGAACGCATCCGTCACGTCCTGCTGCACGATTTCCGGAGTCCGCTGCAAACCCTGGAGCGCTGCCGCGGTTCGCTGATTCGTATCCTGGCCAACCACCTTCATCAGCTGCAGCTGACCGCGGGTTGCCACCGGCAGCGCTTCGAAATCGTCCCACGCCTGCACCACCGACAAATCGCCCACCGCCAGCAGGTGTCCCGATTCGTCATACATGCCTGCCCACGGCAGCAGATGTAGCTCCGGCCGCGTGGTCTGAATCACGAGCCGCCGCGCAGTTCCGGTTTCGTCGAGAAATGCGCGCAGCGCCGGGCTCAATTGTGCCAGCGATTGATACAACATGCGTCCCAGCGCCCGGATCGCCGTCGCGCCACGATAACCTGTCTTGACGTCGCGATTCACATTGCAGTCGCGCAGCTGCCGGATGAACTCGCGCCACTGCTCGTCGTTGATCGGCGACTGGAAGGTTTGCGCCGGATATGTCTTGCCGTCGATCGTCAGCAGAACCCCGAATTCACGCTCCGTCGCCAGCGGCAAACTCGTCTCCATCGCGCCGCTGGGCAGTTCCAGTTCGACCACCGCCGTCTTGCGGTAAACCGGCATGGTGAAACGCTACCATAGGCCACAATGGACGGCACAATTGCAACGCGGGCCTTGCAGCCGCATACTGATTGACGGTCCGCGCGCGTTTTCGTCTTATCGCGCCACATCGAAAGGGGTCGCCATGAGCACCAACACTTCGTCCATGAACCCACCGCTGCCCATTCCGCTGCTGGTCACAGCCGAAACCGGCGCGCCAGCGCCCGTGCTTCCGCCCGAAAGTCTTCCTCACATCACCGGCGATCTGCCTGGTGCGGACCAGCGCAGTGTCAACCACACGCACCTTTCCGCTGACTCGAGCGTCGGCGATCCCGACGACCTTAGCCAAACCGGCTGGTGCATTCTCTTCGCCTCTGACGCCGACCCAGCCATCAAGGCGCAGCTTCAGCCGCTCATCGACCTTCGCCACAAGCAGGTTGCTGACGACAACCTTTTCAAGATCTTCGAAGGCACGGATTCCGGCGTTGGCCCTGGCCAGACCGCCGACAACTGGGTCCAGTACCGCGGCGTCTCCCTCACCGCGCAGGTCGATCCAACTGCTGGCGTTCCTTATTATGTGCTGATCGTCGGGCAGCCCGATCGCATCCCCTTCGAGTTCCAGAACCTGCTCAAGATGCAGTGGGCCGTCGGTCGCCTCGCCTTTGACAACATCGAAGACTACGGCCGCTACGCCCAGGCCGTCGTCCAGTACGAAAGCGATGCTTTCCACCCCGTCCAGCGCAAGAACGCCGCCGTCTGGATCACCCACAACGACGGCGACCTCGCAACCGGAATGCTCTCCGACGCGCTCTGCCCTAACTTCCTCGACGCGCAGCATCCACTCGGCTGCGGCAACGCGAAATTCACCCTCGACGCCTTCACTGCCACAACTCCCAAACAAGCCACCAAACAGCAGTTTATCGACATGCTTCGCGGTAACATCCCTGGCGGACCACCCGCTGTCTTCTTCACCGGTTCTCACGGCGCCGAATACGCGATCACCGATCCTGCGCTCCAGCGCCGCATGCAGGGCTCCCTCTTTACGCAGGAGTGGGTGCGCGGCACGCCGGGCGGCCCGAACAATCTGATGTCCGCGGAAGATATCCCAGCCGATGCCAAGCTCCAGGGAACCATGGCATTTTTATTTGCCTGTTACAGCGGCGGCTGCCCGGCCGACAACAATTATTACTTCGGCCCCAACGGCGCACAGCTGCCGGTTGCGCCGGCTCCGTTGATCGCAGCTCTGCCTCAGGCGCTGCTCAGCCACGGCGCGCTCGCCGTCATCGCGCACATCGACCTGGCCTTCCCCTACGCTTTTCAGGATGTCACCGGAACGCCGCAGGTGCAGGCTGTGCGCGACCCGCTCACGTATCTCATGTTCGGCCGCCGCGCCGGCTATGCCGCCGACTGTCTCAGCGACCGCTGGAGCCACCTCTGCTCGCAGCTCATCGAGTCCGAAGCGATCACCGCATCCACCGTTCCCAACGCGCCCCAGCCCCTGAACGACGCGGCCCGCACCGCTCTCACCATCGCCCGCGACGATGCGCGCAACTATATTGTCCTGGGCGACCCCGCCGCGCGGCTTCGCATCGCGGATCTGCAGTAAGGGGAAAATGCGGCCCGCTCCCGATTAACCGCCCGACTGCGGCCCGCCGCCCGGGCCACCGAAGCCCACATGGCTCGTATCGATCTCCAGCAGGAGCAGGTTCGAGGGCCGCACCGGGAAGTTCGCTGGCGGCGAAGAGGGATTCGGCTCGAAGAACACGCTGTAGGCGCCTGGCTTCGACGATGTGAAGGTGTACGCCGTCTTGCCGCCGGACGCGATCGACACCGGACCAGAGGGCCCCGGGGACAGAATCGAAACCGCGCCTGGTGAAAAGAACAGCGTCGCACTGTCACTCGGGGCAGAAAATGTGACCGTGTTCCCCTGTACCGCCGGAACCGAAGGCTGGCTGGGAACGAGGACACCGTTCTCCATGGAAATAGTAATAACGGTATTTGCCATGGCCGAGACGTTACTGCAATTTCCTGGATTTGTCCAACCCAGCTTCCGCTTTTGCCTGGTTCAGCGCCGTCTGGAAGGCCGGATCGGCCCGTAAGGACTTGAGCCCCGGACTGCGCTGGAATTCCACCGCGTGATAGCCCTGCGCCAGGGCCCTGGCGATCAGCGGGATCGCTTTGGCGCGCTGCCCGAGAATCTCGTAGGTTTCCCCGGCGCGGTATTCGATATTCGGATCATCGGGGGATAGTGCCAATGCTTTCCTCAGCAGCACCTCACTGGGTCCTGCCTGTCCACTGGATGCGTAGTAATCGCCCAGCTGCACGAGAAGATTCGTGTCGTCGGGAGACTTGGTGCGTTCCGCCTCCCCCAACTCGATAGCCTTGCGGTACGCCTGTACGGACTTATCGTGTTCTCCACTCCACAAGTACGCGCTGCCCAGATTTCCCCATACCTGATAATCACCGGGCCTTCGGGCGATGGCTTTCTGATTCATGGCGACGGCCTGACCGTAATTGCCCTGCAGTTCGAACAACGATCCAAGCGCCGTGTAGGCATCCGGGTCGGGCTGGATCGACAGAACCTTTTCGAGGTCCTTCCGCGCCTCATTGAGCTGACCCAACTGCATCCGGGCCAGGCCGAGATCGTAGAATGCGGCATTATTCTGCGGGTCGAGCTCCGCGCCCTTTTGCCACGCTGCAGCAGCCTCCTCCAATTTTCCGCTGGAGAAGTAGATTATTCCCAACCGCACCGGCCATCGCGAGTCATTTGGCGCCAGATCGATCGCTCTCTGCACCGCGGTGATCGCGTCCTGCGTCCGCCCGTCTGCCTGGTCGATCTCGGCCAGAGCGGAGCCGTAAGCCTCGGCGCTGTGCGGATCAATCGCGATCGCCTTCTGTACCTGCTGCCGCGCCAGTGCAATCTGCCCCTGCGTTGTGGCTATCCGGGCCAGGGTCACATAAGGTGGCGCCAGGTTCGAATCCATTTGCAGTGCCTTCATCTCCTCGGCCCGCGCCTGGTCGAGCAGCTTCGGGTCCTTGCTGTTCCGGTATTGCAGGAACCATGCATTGCCCAACCCCGCTGCCGCCAGCGCGAAAGAAGGATCCTCCTGCAGGATCTGCTGGAACCCCGTCGCGGCGGCATCAATATTAGTAGTCTTGTAAGCACGCTGCAGAAGGTCCTGCGCCTTCAGATACTCGTCATCGACGTTCGCCGGAGTTCCCGCCGGAACTCCCGCCGACGCTGGATGGATCCACCTCTGGATCGTCCCCCTCCACACTCCAAATCCGATCGCGACTGCCAGGACTACCGCTGCGATGATCGCTTCCCAAACCCACCTCTTGCTTCTTCTCCGTGACGGCGCGGTACTCCCGGCCAGATCTGAAGCCGACGCAGCTCCCAGCGATTCCGCCAGCGCCGCTGCCAATTGCCCCGCACTCGCAAACCGCTTTGCCGGATCGATCTCCGTCGCCACATTCACGGTCCGCAGAAACGACTCCGGCAGGTCCGGCCGCAGATCGATCAGCGTTCTTCGCTCGCTGATCGCGGCCACCGCCTCGGCAAACGGCCGCTTGCTCACCTTCACCGGATACTCCCCGGTCACGAGGAAGTAGAGCAGCACACCCATCGCGTAAATATCCGACGCCACCGTCGCCGCTCTTCCCTGGAACAGCTCCGGAGCCATGTAGTTCGGCGATCCCGAAATATTGGCCTGCAACTGCGGCAGCGAGCTCAGCCCAAAATCCATCAGCAGAATGCGGCCGCCCTCTTCGCGCATCACGTTTTCGGATTTGATGTCGCGATGCAGCAGGCCTGTCCGATGCACTGCGCTCAGCGCTCGTGACACATCCAGCCCGATCAGCGCGGCCTCGCGATAGCCAAACGGCCCCTGCGCCCGAATCAGCGCCGACAGCGTTTTGCCGTGCACGAAATCCGTCCAGAACCCGACTCGCCCATCGTGCCGGTCGATGCCGTAAACGTGCACGATGTTGGGGTGCTGCACGGAAGCCAGCGCGCGCGCCTCACGAAGCAGCGCTCGATACTCCTCGTCGCCGCCCACCGAGTTCGGCAGCAGCAGCTTGAGCGCGACCTCGCGTTCCAGGCGCGGATCCCACGCACGGTAGACCTCGCCGAACCCGCCATGTCCGACCCGATCGAGCAGGCGAAAATCGCCCCACGCACCGAGCGCCGGCGGCACATCGACCGGGGCTTGCGGGCTTCCGTCCAGCGAAAGTGTTGGATCGTCGTCCATACCGGGCGCAGACATTTTTGTCAGTACACGCGAGGATTACGGGGGGAGAAACCGAGTCCTCCGAGGCGGCAGGCATCCGGAACCATCGAGAGCCGTGGGGTCGCCCCGAACTGTCTGTTCCTGGAACCCGATTATAGGTCCGCCTGTACATCCGTTGACGGGGAATCGCGAAGGACGCCGAAGTCGCACTTTTGGGAGCCGGCGACTCCACTGTGGACCACAATGTAGTCCACGTCAGTCGGTTTGCCCGACCGATAGAAAGACCACCCGTATACAAGGTGATTCAATTTGTGGCGTCAATGGTCGGGGAGAGAGGATTTGAACCTCCGACCCCCTGGTCCCGAACCGCGTTCCAGCGCCTGTTGAAAGCTGTTGATTCTTGATGATCGCAAGTGCTTTGAATTGAATCTGTTGCAGCCGCCTTGTTGTTCTCTGTAGCTTCGTGAGGTTCTCGGAGGCTCTGGCAGCTACAAATTCGACTACACCCGGGTAGAGTGAACCCCGTCATTGAGACAGTTTGCGATTGCTACACTCGCAGCGTTTTCGGTTTTGCACCCTTCACGTGAGACATTTCTCGCGTGAAACAGATTGCTACTTTGTTCCTTGGTAAGCATCATCTTGTTGATTCTCCGAGCAGGGATGGGGTCTGGGGAAGGGACGGCGTTTGAGTCCCTTTCCCCAGCATCCCTGTCGGAAGATTTTCGGGTTTTCTCGGCCAGAACACGACTGTCGGAGAGTGTAGCTCTGCTTCTCCGGCGCTGCTGGTTTTTCTTTCGAATTCGTCGGGCGTGCAGTAACC